>Ga0115003_10003222_pt1 | contig 13009 bp, 12 predicted proteins | sample ArcticOcean_MG_C_7_FD_88736 | JGI IMG/M metagenome (GOLD analysis project Ga0115003, IMG submission 88736) | Marine microbial communities from western Arctic Ocean - ArcticOcean_MG_CB11_88 | ecosystem: Environmental > Aquatic > Marine > Oceanic | place: Arctic Ocean: Canada Basin | collected... | reverse complement strand
GCAGCGGAGTCGTCAACGAGATGTTCCCTGATCGCACTGCTGCAGCAGTGCAGCCGCGCAAGCGAACCGCTGCCAAAAAGGCTCCAGTCAAGAAGACGGCTGCAGCAAGGAAAGCTGCTGCAAAGAAGGCGACGCCGAAGAAGAAGGCTGCCCCGAAGAAGAAGGCTGCCGCGAAGAAGAAGGCTGCCGCGAAGAAGAAGGCTGCCGCGAAGAAGAAGTAGTTCGTCAGCGACTGTCACGCCGAGGTCAGACCACGGCGTGACAGACGGTCAGCTTGGGGTGCCTGGATGCTCATCGAAGAGTCGCGCCTGTGCATCGGTATCTTCTGTTCGTGAATCTTGTCGAACTCGAGCAACTCGGCGCAGACGACAGTCGCCTGCGGATGATCGCACGCTGGTTACTCGGTGGCATCTTGGCGTTCGCAGGTGTTGCTCATCTCACGAGCCAACGACTGGAGTTCCAGGCGCAGGTCCCGGGCTGGTTCCCGCTCGACACTGACGTCGTCGTACTCGTGTCGGGCGTCGTTGAACTGGCTCTCGGTGCGGCACTGATCGCGCTCGGTCGGCATCGTGTGCTGGTCGGTGTCATTGTCGCGGTCTTCTTCGTGGCGATCTTCCCTGGCAACATTGCCCAGTGGGTCGACGGCGTCGATGCGTTCGGACTCGACACGGACTCCAAGCGTTTCACACGGCTGCTCTTCCAGCCCGTCCTCGTGGCGTGGGCGTTGTGGGCGACAGGGGCGTCGGGCCTGGCGCGCCGGCGTCGGTGACAACTACCGCGAATGGTGTGGTCGACCGATCAGAATTGAGGCCGTCGAAGTCGTGCCGGCACCGCGGCTTCCCAGTCGGTGAGGAGCTGCATGATCTCAAGTGAGTCGTCGAGCCGCGGACTCGGGCGCGCTGCTTCGGCGTGGCCCGCTGTGACGTGGCGCTCGACCATCTGTACCTGGTGGAAGAACGCGTCATGATCGTTGTTGACCACGATGACTTCGGCAACGCCATCGAAGGGTTGCCACGTGAGTTGGTTGCGGCCGGCGACAGGCAACCATGGGTTGGTATCGAAGGTCAGCGTTCCGTTGTTGCCGGTCACCGTGAATGCGTGCGACATGCCGTATTCGTCGGTCGACTGAAGGCTGGCGAGGACACCGTTGTCGAAGCGGATGGAGATTGCTGTGTCAGAGACGTTGCCGTCGCCGTTGCGAGCGCCGACGGCAACGGCCGAACGTTCGCCGAAGGCACCCGGTCCGCACATTGTTTGAACAACGAGGTGTAAGAGCGACGTCGGGTAGCAACCAATGTTGTAGAGGGTGCCGCCGCCAGCAGCGTTCACGACATTGGAAATGTTCGCCGCGTATCGGCCGTTGACCGAACGCAGTTCGCCAAGGCGGCCGTCGCTGAGCACGTCGAGCACTGTCTCGTACAGCGGATGCGCGAGGTACATCAGCCCCTCAACGAAGAAGGCGTTCGTGAGTCGGACGCTGTCGACGAGTTCGCGCGCTGTGGCCATTGTTCGCGTGAGCGATTTCTCCGACAGCACTGCCTTGCCGGCGCGTGCCGCAGCAACGGCGAGTTCGTGATGCGCGTGGTTTGGTGTACCGATGTATACGGCGTCGATGCGCGGATCGCTGATTGCGGCCTCGATGCTGAGAGCGCGATCGATGCCGTGCTGGGCTCGAAATGTTTCGGTCCGTTCGGTCGAGCGACCTGCCACGACATCAAGCCGAGAGCCGGGGCTCTGTTCGATTGCCGCGACCATGGTGTTCGTGATGAATCCGGTCCCGATGGCAGCCCAGCGCAGCATTGCACTGACACTACTGAGCCGTCCTGGCACACCGAAGCCAGACCTCGGTGTGACAGGACGGCGATTGCTACTCCGTCTTCCAGTCGGGTCGCGGTGTCCAGACCTGGCCGGCGGGGTCGGTGCGTAGCTCGACGACGCGCAGATCGCCGGTGAACTCGAATGTGCCTTGGTAGTGCTCATAGGCAACGGGTGTGCCCCAACTCTTCCCGATTGCGAAGCCTTCTTGCACCATCGAGTAACCCATTGGCGTGATTCGCATGCGTTCGTTCGTTGCGACAATTGCGCCATTGACCGACATCACTGCACGCCCCCAACCCTGCTCGATCGGTTGGTAGTCGACACGAACCTCGATCGGCTGGCCGGTCGGCAGCGGATCGGCGCTGACGAGTTCAGACATCTCTATCTTCAAGACGTTGTGGACGTAGTGAGCGCGACCGTTCTGGACGAAGAGCGACCAGCCGGCGAGCTCGCCGCCCTGGCAGACGAGCACACCCGCATCAACATCAACATCAACATCGGACAGCGTGAGGTGCGCCGCGAGTGAGTGTGGGCAGTTGAGGATGAGGGGGAGTGACGGGTTCGGGATTGGCGTGCTGCCCGGGAAGTAGCGATACACGTCTCGGTCCTCCGACGCGGTTGGTCGCAGAGGGTCGATGAACCTCTCGCGGCCGCGGTCGTCGAGTGGCAAGACGTTGTGCGCACGCGCTTCGTCCCACCAAAGTGCGACCAGCTCCGCAAGCTTTTCCGGATGCTCGCCGGCGAGGTCGTGCGCCTGGCTGTAATCGATGTCTTGGTGATAGAGCTCCCACGGGTCATCGGCCCAGTCGGTCCCGGGCCGGTGCCAGGTGACTGCAGTCCAGCCGTCGTGCCAGATGGCGCGGCTGCCCAACATTTCGTAGTACTGCGTCGTCTTGACATTCGGTGTGTCGCCGTTGCTGATCGTGGGGGCGAAGCTGTGCCCTTCGAGCGGTTGTTGATCGACACCGTTGACGCGCGTCGGGATCGGCAGCCCGGCCATGTCGAGCAACGTCGGGTAGAGGTCGGTGATGTGGTGGTACTGCGTGCGAATCGCGCCTTGGTCGGCGGCGGGGATCTGTGCCGGCCAGTGCACGATCATTGGGTCGGTGTTGCCGCCGCGGTGCGTGTCGCGCTTCCATCGTTGGAACGGTGCGTTGCCCGCCTGGCTCCAGCCAATCGGGTAGTGCGGGTCAGTATGGCGGCTGCCCATATGCGAGATGTCGTCGAGCATCTCGTCGACCTCCATGAACATCATGTTGCGGAACCGCTCGGTGTTGGTGGTGCCGTGCTTGCCACCTTCGGCCGATGCTCCGTTGTCTGACAGGAAGATCACGGCGGTGTCGTCAGCGATCCCCATTTCGTCCAGCGCATCCATCAGCCGACCGATCTGCGCATCTGTGTGATCAACGAAGCCGCAGAACGTCTCTTGTAAGCGGGCGTAGAGGCGCTGCGCGTCGCCATCGAGGGAGTCCCATGCCGGTACTGCGTTGCTACGCGGCGGAAGGTCGGTCCCCTCGGGGATGATGCCCATCTCCAGCTGGCGCTCGTACGTGGCCCGTCGATGGACATCCCACCCATCGTCGAAGCGGCCCGCGTAGTGGTCGATGAATTCGGGCGGGGCGTGGAAGGGGCAGTGCGGAGCGCCGAAAGGGAGATAGAGGAAGAACGGACGACCAGACGACACCTGTTGCTGGTCTCGCAACATCCGGATTGACGCGTCGACGATGTCTTCGCTGACGTGGTAATCGTTCGTCGATCCGTCGGGGTTTTTCCTGCCGACTGTCGGAGTCTCGACGCGATGGTTGTCGACGGTGAGCATTGGATGCCACTGGTCGACCTCGCCGGGCAGGAAGCCATGGAAGCGTTCGAAACCGAGCCCGATTGGCCAACGGTCGAAGGGGCCGGCGGCGGTCTGCTCCGACGTCGGCGTCAGGTGCCACTTGCCGGCGCAGTAGGTGGAGTAGCCGGTCTGTTTCAGCACTTCGGCGATCGACGCAGCGCTCTTCGGCAGGAACGCGTTGGCGCCGGGGAAACCGCTTGCCATTTCGGCAATGGTGGCGAAGCCGACCGAATGGTGGTTGCGGCCCGTGAGGAGCGCAGCGCGGCTCGGTGAGCACAACGCAGTCGTGTGAAAGTTGGTGTATCGCAACCCCTTGTCAGCAAGTGCCGAGAGGTGTGGGGCTTCAATCGGGCCGCCGAAGCACGACAGCTGTCCGAAACCGAGGTCGTCCACCATGATGACGATGATGTTCGGTGCGCTTGCCGGGGGCCGGAGCGGCGGCGGCCAATCTGGAGTCGACTCGACATACGTGTCCTTGACGACGCCGCGGAACGGAGCCGGCTCGGGTGGGAGTTGGTCCATTGGTGGATTCGAGCTGTCGTCCATTGACGACAGCGTGCCAGACCTGCGGCCTCTGACCGAACGTGTACTACCTTGACCGAGACGCGAGGTCGCGGTGAAACGACTGGGGAGCCGATGGCAACGAAAACGAGCATCAGTGCACCACCGTCATGGATGGTGGCACTCGAGTGCCGCGCATTCAGCGAGCGTGTCGCGATGAGCGCAGCGCTCCCGCTGCTGCGGCGGATGCCAAAGGGCGACGGCCACCACGTGATCGTGCTTCCCGGGTTCACTGCTGGCGACGGATCCACCAGACCACTCCGCCACCTACTCCGCGACCTCGGCTACCACTCTCACGGCTGGCGTCTTGGGAGCAACCTTGGGCCGACGCCCGAGATCCTCGAAGGCCTCGGTGCGCTGCTTGAACGCGTGTATGCGCAGGCGGAAGCGCCGGTGTCGATCGTTGGTTGGAGCCTCGGGGGCATCTTTGCTCGCGAGCTGGCGCGCGCCGCTCCCGAGCAGGTCCGTCAAGTGGTCACTCTTGGTAGCCCGATCCAGATGGTTGCTGAAGACGGCTCGTCGGCGCAGATGATCTGGAAGCGTCTCCAGCGGTTGCATTCCCCGGATTTCGCTACGTCTCGCAACGTGCGCGCTGGCTACCTCCCGCATCTCGAGGTGCCGTCGACCTCGATCTACTCGAAGACCGATGGCGTGGTGCACTGGCAAACGGCACTCACGCGCCGCACCGAACGCGCCGAGAACATTCGTGTCTACGGAAGCCACTGCGGCCTGGGATTCAACAACTCCGCACTGTTCGCCGTTGCGGATCGACTTGCTCAGGCCGAGGGCGAGTGGAGCCATTTTCGGGCGCCGCTCTGGATGCGCGGTGCCTACCCGTGCTCCGATGATCTCGACGTCGATCGTCTCCCCGGCGACGGCCTCTCGGTCGCTTAATCGCAATCGCCTGGCAAGATGCGCTCCGGATCGCGCAGGCCGGCGGCAATGTTGCGAACAGCGCCACGAACCAGATGTTTGACGATGCGCGCTCGTTTTACACCGATGATTAAGTCGCAGGAATCGTCGCAGTGATGTCGATGTTCGGCTGCCTCAACCGGTGAGCAACGCCCTTGCTGCCACGTTTGAACCCATCGCCATTGCCATCGCCATTGCCTTTGGAGAAAAGGTCCTTGCTGATTGCGGCTGGACCCCTGGAAGCCACGCGTAGCTGACCACGCGCGAAGCTGTCTGTATGGGAATCACGGTGTTTACGGCGGCGTTGGTCGTCACGGTTGATGATGAAATGTCGACGGCGCAGGCGGTGGCTGTCGATGACGGTCTGATTGTTGCTGTTGGATCGCTCGACGAAGTGATCGCCGCACTCGGCAATCGCGTGCACACTGTCGACACCAAGTTTGCCGACAGCGTCATGCTGCCGGGATTGATCGATCAGCACCTGCACCCGATCCTCGGTGCCACGACGCTGGCAACCGAAGTCATTGCAACCGAAGACTGGGTGTTGCCCGACCGCAGCTATCGCGCGGCGCATTCGAACGCGGAATACCTCCTGAAGTTGTCTGAGGCCGACGAGCGGATGCGTGTTGACGGGCTCGCTGACGACGAGTGGCTGTTCTCGTGGGGCTACCACCAGCTGTGGCACGGAGAGCTCAACCGCCACGTCCTCGACTTGGTCAGCGCCACCCGTCCGATCGGCGTCTGGCAACGCTCGTGTCACGAGTTCTACCTCAACACTGCGGGCCTCCAGGCGCTCGGCGTCCTCGATGAGGGGTGGGGTGAGGGCGTCGACCCGGAAATCTTGGCAACCGCCGAAATCGAGTCCGGTCACTTCTGGGAACGCGGTTTCTTCAACCTGCTGTTCCGCCTTGTGGCCCCGATGCTGTTCAGCCCCGAACGCCTCGAACGCGGGCTTCGTCAGATGGTCAGGTACCTCCATCAGAACGGCGTCACGGCGTTCAACGAGCCCGGCGCGATTCTGGTGCCTGGTGCGTGGGAAATGTACGAGCAGATTCTCGGCGATGACGAGACGCCCTTCTTCAGTTACTTCCTGACCGACGGACGTGGCCCGGCCGAGCAAGGCATGGCGCACGACGAGACGTTGGCCCGCGCTGAGAAACAGTTCCAAATGGCACCCGATGGTGTGCCTGGAACCGGCAAGATCGCCTTCTTCGCGAAGCAAGTGAAGCTCTTCGCCGACGGTGCGATCATCAGCCAACTGATGCAGATGAAAGACCCCTACCTCGACCGTGAGGGCAACTCGAATCCGCATCACCATGGCGAATGGATCCTGACACCCGAGATGTTTGAGGAGCGCACCAAGCTGTACTGGGACGCAGGCTTCCAGATTCACATTCACGTCAACGGTGACCTCGGCTTAGAGGTCGTGCTCGACACGATTGAGCAACGGATGCGGGAGCACCCGCGGATCGATCACCGGACCGTGATCGTGCACTTTGCGAACTCGACCGAAGCTCAGATCGATCGCATCGACAAGCTCGGCTGCATCGTGAGCTCAAACCCGTACTACCCGGTCGGTTTTGCTGACAAGTTCGGCGAGGTCGGCCTCGGCCCAGAGCGCGCCGATCTGATGGCCCGTAATCAGTCGGTGGTCGATCGTGGTATTCCGCTCTCCTTTCACTCCGATTTACCGATGGGCCGCAGCGATCCGATTGGGATGATGTCGTGCGCGGTCAATCGAATCACCCAATCAGGCCGAGTCGCCGGACCCGAGCAACGCATCTCGATTGAGGCCGCGTTGCGGGCCGTCACCATCGATGCCGCATACTCGTGGCGCAAGGAGCACGAACTCGGTTCGATCGAGGTTGGCAAGGTCGCCAACTTCACCATCGTCGACCAGAATCCGCTGACTGTTGCTCCGCTGGATCTTGATGGTATTGCGGTGGTCGGGACCGTCTTCCAAGGCCGATGGTTTCCGGTTGCGCCCGGCGTTGCGGGACGCGCCTCACTCGCTGCCGCCCGCGGTTCAGGCGCACCGGGCTCTTTTGCTGACGCCGGAGCGGCCGGTTGCATTTGCGATGTGGCCCGCGAGATCATGCGCGCCGTCGCAGCGAACGCGGCCTGACCAACTCGTGCGGTGCGCGTTCGAAACCACGTCGACGCTGCCCGGGCTTCGCTACGAGCCGGAGCGATCCCACACTCTGGGAGAGAGATCCGTGCCAGGGCGGTCGCCCGGCTCGAGGCCGTACTCGGCCATGATCGCGCTGTGATCGGGATCCGTCTCGCATTCACGGAAAACGACGCAGACGTCATTGCCAAGCCACTTCGAGGTGACGGCCAGGCCGTCGGCGGCCTCAGTCGGCGTGTTGAGCGCAGCATCAGATGCGCCATCAGGGTCGGTTCGCCCGGTCATCTCGCCTCCTGGGTCTGTCGGCGACCGGCTCCGCTCGGATGTGTCGCAGAAGCGGCCAGTACGTTCCAATGATGGACTTCGACATTCCCGCATCGACGCAGCAACTCCTCGGCGAGCTCGATCAATTCATTCTTGACGTGATCAAGCCGATGGAGGACGAAGACGACAACATCCGATTCTTCGACCGCCGTCGCGAAGACAGCCGGACCGACTGGGATCGTGACGGCCTGCCAAATGCCGAGTGGGAAGGCCTGCTGCGCCGGATGCGGGTAGCAGCTGACGAAGCCGGTTTCTATCGGCAGCAGTTGCCGGAACGGTTCGGCGGCCAAGACCTGGGCAGCCTCGAGATGGCAATCGTGCGTGAGCACTTGGCGCGTAAAGGGCTTGGCCTTCACAACGACCTGCAGAACGAGAGCTCGATCGTCGGCAACCTTGTCACCGTCTTGATGATGGAGAAGTACGGATCGCCCGAACAGCAAGCCGAATGGATTCCGAAGATGCTTGCCGGTACGGCGCGCATCGGTTTCGGCCTGACCGAACCGCTCCACGGCTCCGACGCCACCTGGATGGAGACCACTGCGACACGTGACGGCGACGAGTGGGTCATCAGCGGTGAGAAGTATTGGAACACCGGCCTGCACCACGCCACGCACGACTACATCTTCGCCCGCACATCTGGTGAGCCAGGCGACGGTCGCGGCATCACCTGCTTCATCGTGCCGACCGACTCACCCGGTTTCAAGATCGAAGAGTTCATGTGGACGTTCAACATGCCGACCGATCACGCCCATGTCCGTTTGACCGAAGTGCGGGTCAACGACAACACGATCCTCGGCGACGAAGGACTCGGCTTGATGACTGCCCAACTGTTCGTGCACGAGAACCGGATCCGCCAGGCAGCGTCGTCGCTCGGAGCCGGTCTGCACTGCATCGATACCGCTGTTGGGTATGCCAACAACCGAACGACGTTCGGCAAGACGCTCTCGACCAATCAGGCAATCCAGTTCCCCCTCGCGGAGCTTGCGACCGAGGCCGAGATGCTGCGCGCACTGATTTGGAAGACGGCCTGGCAGCTCGACACGGGTGTTGACCACATGGAAATCACCGACAAGGTCGCAATGTGCAACTACCGCGCCAACCGTTTTGCGTGCAACGCCGCCGACCAGGCCATGCAGACCTGTGGTGGGATGGGCTACAACCGGGCCATGCCCTTCGAGCACATCTACCGTCACCACCGTCGTTACCGAATCACCGAGGGCTCAGACGAGATTCAGATCCGCAAGGTCGCCGGCAAGCTCTTTGGAATTACCGGCCGCGCCAAAGGCTGAGCGATGAAGTGGGTTGATTTTGGTTAGAGGGCGACGTCAGCAACGGTGACGGAGAGCACCTGGCCCTGGGCTGCATGACTCACGGCGGTGGCGATGTTGCAGAAGAACACGTAGTTGCCCGGCTCGAGATCAAACTTGATGGTCTCGGCACCGCCGCCCTGCATGTTGCTGGTGCGACCAAGGAAGTCGGTACCGAGCGTTGCTTCATCGATGGAGCCGTCAGCGAGCTGTGGAAGTGTCTCGTAGCTCTCGCCGCGAGCAATCGCGAAGTGATGCCCAAAGTCGCCGTCGTTGGTGACGTTGAATGTGATGACGCCAGGAATCAACTCGATTGGTGACTCGACGGCCCACTCGACGAGCGACACCCCGACGACCTCCGCGACCTGTTCAGCAGGAATGATCGCCTCGGTCACCACAGGTGCTTCGACCGCGGGCACACCGGGGTCGGAAATGGGGACCAGAATCTCGGGCTCGCCAGGGTCAGATTCAGGCTGCTGGGGGGTTTCGCCCTCGGCCTCAACTGCATCAGCCGAGGTCGGAGAATCGTTGCCCCCGCCGCAGGCGGAAAGGGCAAGTATGGAAACGATGGAAACCGTGGCGATGAGGGCGGAGCGACGCATTTGCACACTCTGACATGTCGGCGGTTCCGAAGGGGGTCACCGGTTGAGGGGACTCGGTGCTGGCACGCTCCAATCGAGGGGCATCCGTTCGAAGTCGAAGAATGGAGCTTCGTCCTGCTCGGCAATCGCATCTTCGATCTGGTCGTAGAAGCCCCGGCCGGTTTCTTCGGCGAAGGTGATTGCCACGTCGTTGCCGTCGTTGCCGAGTTGTGGACGCTCGACGTACTCGGGGAAGGTCGCTTCTGCGGCATCGCCCTCGGCGTAGCCGCGAGCGAACATTTGCTTCAGCACGCCGAAGCCGTCGTTGCGTACCAGTGTCTCGCCGCGTGGCGTCCCACCCATTTGCTTCATGTGTGCTTGGAACGACTCAAGGTCACCCGTGTCGTATGCGACGTGCTGGCAGGAGTGGTCGCCGTGGCGGTCAACAAATTTGGTCACCTGCGACTTCTTTGCCCGGTTGATTCCTTCGATGAGCGCAATGCCGAACTCGCCGTAGTCGATGCACCAGATCTTCATGCTGCTGTCGAGATCGTCGGGCCGGACGTCGTCGATTCGGTTAATGAGCGTGCCGCCTTCGACTTCGATGTGGAACCACGCCCACTTCTCGATGGTGCCGCGTTCGCAGGCGTAGGTGATGTGGTCGACTTTCTTCAACATGTGGAACAGTTGAACTAGTTGTACATAAAATGTCAACACAACTAAACATCCTGGCTGCAAAAAGCGGAATTGAGGTACAATATGTTCATGTTGATCAGAAGACTGTTCGATCGAATGAACAGATGAATCGAGCACTCGACGAGGTCGACCTTCGCCTGATCGCGGCATTGCGGCGCGAGCCGCGCCGGTCGATGGCTGACTTGGCACGCGTGCTGGGGCTGGCCCGAGGGACGGTGTACTCGCGGCTCGATCGGCTCGAGTCCGACGGAGTCATCTCCGGATACGGACCCGAGGTCGACCCAAGCAAAGCGGGCCTCGGTGTTGTCGCGTTTTGCACGCTCGAGATCGCCCAGGGTTCACACGACGACACGGTGCGAGCGTTGACCGCGATTACGCAGATTCTCGAGATTCACACCGTGACTGGAATCGGCGACCTCCACCTTCGCATCGTGGCCCGATCCAACGATCACCTCCACGACGTGATGCAGCAGATTGCGGCGGTGTCAACGGTGCAGCGAAGCCAAACGCAACTGGCGTTGTCGACGGTCTTGAGTCGGACGATCGCTGACGTTCTCGCAGGAAACTGAGCGACGCATCGGCGTGTGGTCAGAGTGCTGCGGCGGATCAGGTCACCCCCCGGAGACCTGATCCGCCGCAAGCGAGCCGACCCGACAAGATCTAGTCGACTACCGAACGTTACCGGCACTGTGCCATAAGTCGCACCGCGCGTGCCTCGGGTTTCGTCCGAACCGCCGACTCTCGCGGCGAAGCGAGGTACGGGCACGGCCTGATGGGCGTGAACGGGAACATCCAAAATGCTGCTCAGTCCGTGCGGCCACGTTCGAGTATCCGCCGACCATCCGCCGACCAGCCGCCGACCATCCGCCGACCAGCCGCTGAGGGTCACGATCTCGCTGTCTGACGTCCAAGCCCCTGCCGGCGCGGCGCTGGTCGTTCGCGAGGCGAGCAGTGTCGTGGCTGGTGTCGAGGGGCAACGGCAACGAGATCTGCGCTCTCTACTGCGTCGAGAGCTACTGCTCTTACTGGCCGGTATCGACACCACGTGGAGCGCAATCGGCCAAGGCCTGTGGCATCTGGCTAGGAATCCCGACGACCTCGCTCGCCTGGTTGCGGTGGTCGAGGACCCGGACGACATGCTCTGGCTCACGTTCGCCGAGCAAGTGCTGGTCACTTTCCCGTCTGCAAATCACGACCCGCTCGCCTCCGAGGACCCTCACGAGTTCAGGACTGACCGAGCCGAGAACCGCCACGTTGCATTCGGGCTCAGCGTTCGTTGTTGCCGTGGGTCCAACCTCGCCCGATTGGAGATGCACATCGCGATTCGAAGGTAGGCGCACGCAACCTCGTACTGGCTGCTGCGATGCTCGGTGTACTCGTCTCGGTGCTCGAACGGTGGCAGGTAACTGGCGGAGCCAAGTCGCTTGCCAAGCAGATCACCAAGGCTCACTTCCAACTCTTTCTCTAGAGCCCCAGGGGCTCAGAGCGCCAAGACCCGGAGCCAGCGTCAGAGTTCGGCCGAGCCGATCGGCCCGGTAATCGTCGCGGTGAGGCCGCCGCGTTCGGCTGCCACAACGTCAATATCAAGGCCAAGTGCAGCAAGCGGTCCCATGACGTTGAACGGCAGCGGATGGTTGACCGCAAAATTCTCGAGTTCGACACCGCGGGGCTGCGTGGTGCTGGGGAGCGCTGTGTCACCCCAGTCGATGATGAACGGCAGCGTCGGCGACGACGGGAACGTCAGTGCCCAGACCAGCAGATCGCCGTTCGGCGCTTGCCGACTCATGTCGCTGATTGGACCCGTGTCGTAGCCAGATTCCAAGCAGCGGTCGACGAGATCCTCGATTGTTTCATCGTCGGTGGGCCGCACCGCAAAGCCAACGAGCCCCGGGCCGTCGAGGTCGTCGATGCCGAATGGTCGAGGTATTTCGGGGTCGGGTTGGCCGGGATCCGGGGCGATAATTTCGAGGTAGCACTCGCCGAGGGAGACCAGTGCGTTGTGCGTGCCGAGCCCTTTGTGGGCGCCGCCCATTGCTGGTCTGATACCCGTCTGTTGCTCAAACCAGTCGATGCCTTCGGTGAGGTCGGCGACTGCGTACACGAGATGATCGATCACGGCCATCTCACGATCCTTGCAGGCGAGCCCAGGTTCTCTAGTGTCAATCGATATGAGCACAAATGAAGAGTTCGCCGGCAAGGTCGCATTGGTCACCGGATCGTCGAGCGGTATCGGCGAGGAAACTGCCCGCCGCCTGTCGGCACTTGGCGCCACCGTCGTCGTCAACTCTTCGCAGTCGGTCGAAGCCGGAGAAGCGGTCGCGGCAGCCCTGCCGGGTACGGCTGTCTACATCCGCGCTGACATCAGCAATCAGGACGAAGCGCACGGCCTCATCGACGCGACCGTCGAACGATTCGGCCAGCTCGACTTTTTGATCAACAACGCCGGTTGGACCACCGAGGTACCGCACGACCAGCTCGACGACCTCACGGACGAGATTTTCCGGAAGACCTTCGACGTCAATGTGTTTGGCACCTGGTGGCTGACGAAGCGGGCAATCCCGCACCTCCGCAAGAGCGACGACCCGAACATCGTCAACATTACGTCGATCGCAGGCGTCAGGCCAGTGGGCTCGTCGATGGCGTATTCCATGACCAAGGCAGCGCTCAACCAGATGACGTTGCTGCTGGCGAAGTCCTATGGGCCGATCCGTGTGAACGCAGTTGCACCCGGCCTCGTGGCCACCCCGTGGACCAAAGACTGGGATGCGCTGCATGCCGCTGTCGCTGCCACCGCTCCTGTGCCACGTTCGGCAACGCCGCAAGACTGCGGCGAGGCTGTGCT
>Ga0115003_10003221_pt1 | contig 13010 bp, 14 predicted proteins | sample ArcticOcean_MG_C_7_FD_88736 | JGI IMG/M metagenome (GOLD analysis project Ga0115003, IMG submission 88736) | Marine microbial communities from western Arctic Ocean - ArcticOcean_MG_CB11_88 | ecosystem: Environmental > Aquatic > Marine > Oceanic | place: Arctic Ocean: Canada Basin | collected... | reverse complement strand
AGGAATCACTCTGAGGGCCCACACAACTTGCGAGGAAAATGGCACCCAAGACGCACGCTCCAACTAATCGAAGGGCTAACGTCGAATGCGTCATGGCGAACCTTTCATGTATGGACCAAAATGCAACAGCCATGAGGGACAACTCAGCCGAGAAGAATGAATTCGTGTGTGTAAGTCTTATCGTCAAGCAGGGTCGTGGTCACGGTTCCCAGAGCCCCGATATACTTCCCTGTTCCACCGACCACTGCCGCCTCAACTGGAGTGTTCACGCCGGGAAAATCCGGTATCTCATCGATTCCCCTATACGAGGATGCACCCAATGCAAAAATCTGTCCGCCCTCTAGATTGAAAATAAGCTCACGCATCCGGTCGTACTCGGGTAGCGCGTCTTGCGCGATTTCCATGGAAGTTAACACGCCCATGATTTCTCCAACCATCACTCCGTCCTCATTACGAAGAGCACCGTTAAAAAAGACAATTGCTCCAACATCGCTTGGCTTAAAAGCGGCGACCCCCGAATCGAGTTCTGCCGTCTGTGAGGACAAAATCGGGGCATCTTGGGTCAGGGCGAAGGAATCTGACCCTTCCTGCACCGCACAACCGGAAAAAAGGAGTAAGCCGAGGAGAGATGCCGACAAACGAGCGGCTGATTTCAATGGGATCTCTGTTCTAGCTTGAACATGTGGAATCTGGAGACAGTGCAGTCGTCCCGAGACTAGCACCGAGCGAGGATGTCTCTCACAAAGCTCCGAACGGAATAAATCGCGTATTCGTTTGCTGGTTCGCCACCTCAAGCAAGCCCCTGAAGTAGCAAAGTCATTTTGCATAATGAAAACCAACACGCAACAATGAGCGAGTGCAAAGGTCCGACTGTCCCATTGTTGCCAATCACTCGACTTATTCGACGTTCGCTGGACACTATTGACCCTCAGGGACACAGCCGCAGCAGCTCGCAGACGAGTCTTTGACAACGAGGAGAGTTCACTATGAGTCAAACCCGAGCGCATGGGCCTCTGGGTCGCTACGCATCAACCGAGGAGAGCAAGCGAGAAGCAATCGCGAATGCTCCCCTAATTCCTGGACTTCTCTCTCGGATTCTGCGGCTTTTCGCACCGCATCAGAAGCCACTCACTGTCACCATTTTCCTGGTAATCGTTGGAGCTGGGTTGTCGGTCGTTCCACCACTTCTGATTCAAGATGCCTTCAACCTGGGGCTTTTTCCAGAAGCCGGTGGGCCGAATCTTGATCTGCTGGGAACATTGGTCGCCATCATGGTCGGGATTTGGTTTGCGATCGGTGCGTTGAGTGTTTGGCAACACTACCTAACAGCCCAAATTGGTAACCGAGTCATGGGCAGTTTGAGGGTAACGATGTTTGAACACTTGCAATCCATGCACCTGGGGTTTTTCACGGCGACAAAGACCGGAGCTATCCAGTCTCGCCTGCAGAACGATGTGGGTGGTGTCGCGACGGTACTCAAGGAAGTGATTGCCAACATGCTGGGCAGCACGGTGACCGTTGGCGCATCATTGATTGCAATGCTGATTCTGAGTTGGGAACTCACTCTGGTTGCTGTCATCTTGCTTCCATTTATGGTTATTTTGCAAAAACGCATCGGTCGGGTTAGGGCTCGCATCGCCGCTGGAACTCAAACGTCACTGAGCGAAATGTCTGCGATGACCCAGGAAGCCCTCGGCATCAGTGGGATCCTGCTATCCAAGAGTTTTGGTCGCCAAAGTAGCGAGGTGGATCGCTATAGAAGAGAAAACTTGAACCAAGTTAATCTCCAGGTCAGGCTCTCGATGTCCGGGCAAGCTTTCTTTGCCCTCGTACAGCTGTTCATGTCAGCGATACCCGCAGTAATCTACTTTGTCGCGGGCGTTCTGATTCTCGGCGAAACCTCTCTCACTGTTGGGACGGTTGTGGCGTTCACTACCGCGCAGACCCGCCTTTTATTTCCGATGATGAATCTCCTACAAATTGGCCTGGAAATCCAGACCTCGCGGGCTTTGTTTGCCCGAATTTTCGAGTACCTGGATCTGACCCCAGCAATAACTAGCCCGGAAAACCCGAAACCCATTGACTCCTCAAAGCTCGGACTCGTTGAGTTTGATCACGTTTCATTTAGGTACGACGAGTCTGGGGATTATGAGTCTGCGGGTTTGCGGGACGTGCACTTCGCCATTAACCCGGGAGAGTATGTCGCCCTCGTGGGACCCTCAGGTGCCGGGAAAACTACTTTGACTTCTCTCATCCCTCGCTTTTTTGATGTTTCACGAGGGGAAGTCCGCTTTGCGGGAATCAACGTGAACCATCTGGATCTCGATGATTTGATGAGCCACATTGGAATACTAAGTCAAGAAATATTTCTGTTCAATGACACAATCGCTGAGAATATCGCCTACGGAAAAGAAGGCGCAAGCGCCTCTGAGATTCAAGATGCCGCGCGCGCTGCGAACATACACACCGCGATTATGTCCTTTCCCGAGGGTTACGACACCGTTGTGGGCGAGCGAGGCTATCGCCTCAGCGGCGGGGAGAAACAACGCATTGGCATCGCACGCGTCTTCCTCAAGGACCCGGAGGTGTTGATTCTGGATGAAGCAACTAGTTCTCTAGATACTCAGTCGGAGCGACTCGTTCAGGCTGCATTGGATTCTGCCTCCGCTAATCGCACCACCATTGCGATCGCCCATAGGCTCTCCACTGTGGTCAATGCAGACCGGATAATAGTGATGGCCGGCGGTCGGATTGTGGAGGCGGGGTCCCACCGGGAGCTTCTCCGTAAAAAAGGTCTCTACGCGACCTTGCTAAAAGAGCAACAACTCGGGAACCGAGATGACTATTGACTTTGAGCCGCCGAGGAACCCTGTCAGAGGCACAAAAATTGCTCTCGCCGGGACTCGAAAGAACAACCAGCGTGTCTGGGCGGATGCGGACCCGAACCAACTGATCCGTAGTTCTTTTCACACCCGTTAACTCACAGGGTTTTGCCGAACCCGCTGGTCCTTAGCGGTGTGTGCGTGGCTGGCCGTTTTGCTGGTTGCGTCACGATTTGAGGTGACTAAATTCGCCTAGCCGTGGTCTTCTATTCATTCTCCGAAAAAATGAGAAGTTTTTCCTGCTCGGCGTAGGGGAGCTTCAAGAAGTCGGCAAACTGAGCGTAGAAATCTTCTGAGGTGAGGCCAAAAGTCACCTCAAAATTCGCTTCCCAATTCGGGTAGTCCATCATCTGCGGATAGAACTCTTCCAGCAGAACATCTTCGTCTGTCAGGTTCAGAAGGTATGCCGTAGCCCAGGCCCCCAGGTGGTATCCCATCGACTGTTCTAGGGGGACTCCTGGGCTGAGCTCATTAGCCAGCCCCTCACCCATTTTCCAGCTCATTTCCTCCTCCCAGCTGACGATACTCGAATTGGACGGGAGTCTGTTATCCGCAACAAGCCGATCAACCTCCAGATAAGACATGAAGTCTGCGGAGCCTTCGACAAACCACAGTGGGCCCTCTCTCGCGGCTGTTTCGTCAATAAATTCGTTGTAAAGAGACCAGTCATAATCCTCGTCCCAATCCGGGTCGCGCTCGTCCATTCCCGCCGAAAGCCCTAGCGCCTTCAGTTCCGCGTTTGAAATGTGCGCAGATTGAACCACGTGCCAGTATTCATGAAAAATCGTGGCTTGGTCTTCATGCAATGGCCAGTCCAATAACTGCTCCAGACCGTGGGGCCGGGAAAAGATGAGGAGGTGATACCCCTGCTCCCACTGCGCAACCCATTGGGCTTCGGTGCCAGCCAAGTCGGCCGTTGACTCAGCAATTTCTTGGTAGTACCCCATACCTTCATTTGTCGAGTAGAGATCTTCGCAACGATCGTCACTGTAGCGACGGCGCTCGCAAAATCGTTCATGGAGTGCCTCTGCCTCATCCTCCTCGATCCCAACGACGTAAATTTCAGTCGGTCCATAATTCCCCCAACTCGATACAGCTAGGTCTAGAACCTCTTCGAATTGCTGCCCGGCAGCGGCAGAAATATCTTCGGCAAAGAATATTTGCGGTTGCGCAGCACTCGTATTTCCTGAAAAGGCCTCATCGGGAAGAGGGTTTTCAAGCGGAACAACAGCGTTCGGTAGTGGCTCAGCCTGTTCGGCGGGAAAGTCCTCGGCACAACCAGCAACCAAAATTACCGTTAGGGTCCACCCCAATAACGCTAGTTTCATCGGCCAGGAGATCCAGCGTCAGGGGCATAACGATAGGTGTCCAGTCGGACATTATGGGCGCCCACCAAAACCGGCCCACCACCGGTGAACATCTTCTGGCCCTGAGGCCAGATGACGATGAACTTGGGCCACCAATTTGCCCAAAGGCTGATCATTTTGCGCCTCCTGCGTTGGAGAAACCTTACGCCTAAATAGAGCTCGCGTCTAGATTTCCGCCAAAGAGCAAAGGACTCCCTCTTGCTGCTTAGTTAGTTGCGAAGCTCGAAAAATAAGAGGTAGAACATGAAGCGCGGAACTGACATGTTTGGAAAGTTTTACTTGCAGCTGGGTCACCCCAGAAGCATCCAGCAAGGCCCCGGGCTCTCTGAATGGGGCGAACTAGCTGAACCTGAGAGGCCTAACCAGCTGACGCGAGGGCCTCGGGGTCCTTCCTCAGCGTCCAGACTAAGGCTGTCGCGACCAAACACAGAATCGCAGCCGTGACCCATGCAATCAAATAAGTGCCCTGGAAGTCCCTAATGAGTCCGGCGAAGACCGAGGCGACCCCGGCCCCAATCATGTGCGTGGCGAAGACCCAGCCGAAGACCACTCCCGACTGCTCAAGCCCAAAGTATCGGCGACATAGCTCAATCGTCGGCGGCACAGTGGCAATCCAGTCCAGGCCGTAGAAGACCACAAAGAAAAACATGGGTGGCTCGACGGTCGGACCCAACAGAAATGGGACAGTGAAGAGCGCAATTCCCCTGAGACCGTAGTAAATGGCCAGCAGAACCACCGGATTGAACCTGTCGGATAGCCACCCTGACAGAATTGTTCCAATAAAGTCAAAGACCCCAATTAATGCCAAGAGCCCCGCAGCCGTTGTGACCGGCATACCATGGTCGTGAGTCGCAGGTATGAAATGCGATCCAATGAGACCGTTTGTGGTCCAACCACAAATGAAGAATGTGCCGGCAAGAATTAGGAACGGTCGAGTCTTCGCGACTTGCAGGAGCAAAGTTATATTCGCCCCGACGCTCAAAGGTCCTCTTGAGTTTTCGACCGGTGACTCGGCGGGTAACCCAAATGGGCGCAATCCAACATCTGAAGGGCTATCGCGAAAAAGCAGGCCAAAGATGACCATCAGTAGAAGCGCGATCCCTGCGACCGTAAATGCAGTAACCCTCCACCCGCTCTCGGTGAGAACAAAACTCAAGAGGGGAAGAAAAATCAGGGACCCTGTTGCGTACGCGGCAGAAAATACTCCTGTGATGAGTCCCCGATGCTTGTGAAACCAACGGCCAGCTACCATCGATGCAAAAACCAGCGCAAGGCAGCCTGTTGCGAAGCCCACCAATACTCCCCAGGCAAGGATAAGCCCCAGTGGAGTTGGAAAAGCAACTGCCAGAGCAGACCCAACGGCCACCAAACCGAGGGCAAAAGTGGCGACACTGCGAATCGAAAATCGATTCATCAAGGTGGCAGCGAAGGGTGCCGTGATGCCGTAAAAAAATAAATTCACGCCGATTGCAATAGAGACAACGGTGCGGTCCCATCCGAACTCGCTCTCCATGGGCTCAAAGAGTAACGACACGGTTGAACGGAATGCCGCTGCACCGATAAGAGCCAGGAACGTTACGGCCACGACAATCCACGGCCAAAACTTCCGCAAAGTTACTGGTCGCCGATATGACATTACGCAACAGTATCGGAAACACTATGGTGGCAGCAGTGGTCTCCCATACCTCTTAAACAGGAGCGAGCGGTCGGTTTGGTCGATAACCAGAGAGTCAAATCGAGGCTTTGGCAATTGTCTCGATGACTGACCCCCGGGTATTGGGGTTGATGTTCCGATATCGATGGGATCACCATGGAAGCTAGGCTTTCGCCATGCATCTGCAATTCAGCACACTTGTCCTTGCCGCCCTCATGGTCTTAGCCGGATGTCAAACTGGGGAATTTGCCGAGGGTCCCAGCGAAGACCGCGCGCCTGTCAAATCCGCAGACGTCGTTGACGTGCCAGGAGGTTCTGCCGGGCTTCAGGAGGCCCCCAGCGAGGACAGCATCTTTGCCGAATCCGCAGACGTCGTTGACGTGCCTGGAGATTTTTCTGAACTCCAGGGGGCCGGCTTCGAGAAGTTCACATCAATTTTTGGAATCCCCGTCGTCGCAACCCAAGGAGTATCCGAGGACACCATCCTTCACGTCCGAAGCGTTCTGGCTGACTATCTCGACAACAATGAAGACGGTATCGCCGATAATCCGAGAGTGGTCTTTGCCCTCCGGGAGAGTAAAGCTGTGGCGGCGGTCTTCGAGACATTTCGTGAATACGAGGGTTTTGATGATCGAAACGGATACAGATCTGCTCGGCCTTTCGAACTGATCACCATGATGCAGGAGGAAACAGACCCCGCTTATGGTTTCGATGCATCTCTTGAAGAGGTCCTCCACCTGGTGACGCAGTTGGGATTCTCGCTCGCCTACCCCGACGAGCTAGGTGAATCCGGCGACACCGGACTAGTCCGAGCTTTAGAGGAAGCTCAGGATTCGGGAGATTTCTCCTATGAGGACTGGACGTGTGATTCTTCATGCCAGGCCACGGAGTATTTTTACTGGGCGATTACCAGCAACATGGGTTTGCAAGAGCAGCGGTGTGACGAAATTTCCCAAGAGTGGGCTCTGTGTAACCCAGAGTTGTTGCGAGAGAGAAACCCCGCGGTGTTTGAACTGATTGATAGTCCGGAATTCCAGATTCCCACGGTGAGCCCTGACGGCCTCTACGAGCCAACAACCCCCTAGCGTTTCCTAGGTCTCACATCCTCCGGGGCCCCAGAAGGCGACGACCTGCGCGTTTCTTCGCGAGAAAGGGCGCAAAACCCTGGAGCTTTGCACCCCGTTAGCAACAGCACATGTCCCGTGACAGATGGAGTGGGGAGGGGGTGAGCCCTTCCGGATCTATCGGTTTACGGCAGGGTCAAGTTTTGGCGTGGTTTGCGCAGGCCTACCTTACCCGTCGAAGACGTAACGGTTGCCCTTCGAAGAAATGGAATACCAGGTATTTCTGATCTCCTGTATCTCTGGTCCTCCCGAGGGGTAGCGAAGCTCCCTCGCGCAGTTGTGGAAAAAGCTGCCGTCCATGATTTCTTCGTGCGTGATGAGACCCTTATCCACCATACGGAGCAACGCCGCGGCACCCTTTTTGTCCGGTCCGCTCTCATGGAGACCGGGTGTTTCCTTATACGCTCTCGAGGCGTCTCGCAGTATTTCCATCCGAATGCGTTCGTTTTCCCCCACTTCTCCTTCATTGGGGAGACCGTCTTCCTTGACGACCCCTGTCAGGAAAGAGGAAAAGTAATGCGCGCCACCTTCAGCCATCCAGGGGGTATTCGCTGTGGCTTCGTCTTCGGATAGCGCTCTGCAGTCACCCTGCATGTCGAGGTCCTGTTGGAAGGCGTGATACAGCTCGTGGGTCAGGAAACGCTCCAGTTCCAGCTCCCCCTCTCTCACCAACTGAGGGGTGATGCCCATCGCTACCACCCGGGTGGTTGAACACAAGATCCTCATAGTGCTGGCATCCGCTCCCTGTTCGACCCAATCGCGCCACATCGCAAACTCATCTCCATCACCTGACGTTGGGTCAAAAAACTTCTCATCCGCGCAGCCATCGGCACGCAGCCAGAGTTCAATGTCAGCCAAGAGCGCTCCCTGGTTTTCAGGGGTCATGACCACATCGTGCATCCCAAACTCTGCTCCCCCGAGATACTCCACCATTTCGCCGGTGAACTTCCCCACCGGGTACAGGAAGGTCAACACGTTGGCATCTTGGTCAGCCATGAGGCCACTAGCAGACATTCCCCACTCCATAATCATGTCCGTCGAGTAGTCGGTGTAATTAATGATTGTGAGAGAGCCATCGCCATTGGAGCCCGCAAATTCCTGCGCATAACTCTCCTGCTTCGTAATTTCTCGAGATCCGCTGGCTACACCGGCGGTGGCGCATGCGCTCAGCGTCACAGCAAAAATGATCGAAAAAATAACAAATTTTAATCGCCTGGCAGGGTAGCGCATGGGTTACTCCGTCACGCAAGCATTTTAGGATTCTGGGGGTGGGGGTGAAGATGTAGAGCAGAGACTACCCCCTCGCGCTGTTACTGAGGCAAGGGAGATTTTTTCTACGGGGCTAGAGCCGCTTCGGAAAACCCGAACGATGCACCAACCTCAGTGGAGTCAAACCAATGCGCTCGGGCTGTTTCAATATTGGGGGCTCGAAAAAACTCAAAATCGTCAAAAGCTAGGGGGTTATGACCTTGTCTTCTTTGTCCTTAAAGCTAGAGGTGGCAATCATGATGATGTCTATGATCCACCAGAGTCCCAGCCCGCCTGCCGTCAAAAGCATGAGGACACCCGTTCCAATTTTGCCCACGTAAAACCTGTGAACCCCGATGGTCCCGAGAAGGATAGCTAGAATCAGCGTTGCAATAAAAGTTTTTCCACTTTTCATGCCCTCACGGCACATCAGACACAACCAAAACCACAAGGGTTTTAACTCACCGGCAGATATATCCCATCAGGAATTATTTTCGGGATTGCATAACCGCGATTATTGAGTAGTTCAAACACGGCAGCATCAATTTTTTGAAGGTCAGCCTTCGAGCAAATACGCCATTCGGCCTTTACGTGTTCGCAGCGATCCGGCAAAATTTCGGGGCTGAGCGCACCAAAATTGGTGACTACCGCCCAGTAGAAATACTCGTGAACATGAACAGGGTATGGAGCGTCGGTATAGGTATACCAAGCCCCATCGGGATAATTTGATGGTTCTTCCGGAAAATATCCGCCGCGGGCAGCATCCATGGCGGCGGTGAGCGCACTGTCCTCATCGCCGAAATCGTTCGGGTAGAGGTTATAGAAGCCGACCGAAACCAAGTGCCACACTTCTTCAAGATTTGAGTCCCAGATGCCCGAGCGCTCGATTCCTCCAATAGGCCACAGACCATCCGTCCCTGAGTGTTCGCCGGTGTGGTAGATGCTTGCTGCCATCTTAATCTTGTCGATACCGCAAGGAGTGGACCAGAACTCTTCCCGAACCTCAACGGTCCACACTGGAAATACATAATTGTTATCCGCCAAGTACTTTGCGATAGCGGGATCGTCGGGAGTTCCGTCCGCGTCATTGTCCAGATACTGCGCCAGCACTCCAGCGGTGTGCAACAGCCGCTCATCTGAGGCCCCAGAGCCAATCACGTTGATGCCGAATACGTCGACATAAGAGTCGAAGAATTCGTCCATGCATTCCATGCCGGAGACCGGAAAGCTTTTGACTATTTCCAATGCGCTGGTGGCGTACAACTCTTTTGCAGATTCTGGCACATCAGCGACGTCTGCAGAGTCGGCATTGGTGCTGTCTTCCGTGGCAACCTCAGCAAATTCCGTGGTTTGACAGCCCGTTAAGACGATGAGGGCGGCAAGGACAAGTGCGCTCGACTGTAATCGCATGTCGATAGCCTAGCTTCCACCGTGGTCCCAGTAGAGACTGTTCAGAATCAGAGTCATTAGGTGGCGCAGGGGCCTACTCGGCTGCCCTGTAGCGCGGACTTTTATGTGCGGTGACGTTGCTCTGAGGTCACCCCAAAAGTCAGCCCAAAAATTGACAAACCCAGGAACACGGTGACACACGCAGACACCGCTAAAGACCAGTAGATTAGGGAAATACCCCGGGAGTTAGCGGTGCGAAAAGAACTGCGGATCAGAACGCCAACGAAAATGTCGTGCACAGAGAGCAACTGCCCACCGGACTGACGCCCAAAGATAGTTGGGCGGGGGCGTCTTGGTCGATAATGCGTTAGATTCTTGTCATGAAAAATTTTGTGAATCTGAGCGTTGCTTCACTGTTCCTGTTGGTGGCTGCGTGTAGCGCGGGGGGTTCAGTGGACTCTGTCGGCGGCATGGAATCAGCGGTTGAGGAGGAGTCTGCGCAACCAGAGACCTCAAGTGTTGAGGTTGTTGAAGAGTGTGACCCGTTGGTTGCTCACCCCAAGGGTGCGTTCGAGTTTGACCCGCAAGTTGACGAGAGCCTGCCGGAGTCGTGGCGCACCGAGTTTCCGGTAATCTTGGCCACTTTGCAGGCGGTTGCCCCTATTTCTCCATGTTTGCATGATCAAAGAGAAGATCCGGCGAAGTCGCCGATGAAAATCTACGCTTGGCAAGACGTGGTTGACAATCCCTGGGAAGCTGAGCGACCAGGAATGGAGGGGATGAGTGTTTCCGGTGATGGAACAGATACCTGGATGGTCCTGGAAATCGAGGCAAATGATTTTGCGTCCGGCTCTCTGCACATTTACTCCGTTGTCGCGCATGAGTATTGGCATGTTTACCAGCGAGGTGCCTGGACGGGGCAGGGTCTTTCCTATCCGGACTGGATGTGGGAGGGTGGGGCAAAAGTGCTTGAAGAGCTCTATATCTCGGAGCACTACGGGCAAAGCGAATTTGACCGTAACTTGTCCCCGGTAGCTGCGACTGCTCTTGCCAACCCGTCAGACTTTGGGCTTTACGCCTTCAAAGGTGGCGCTGTTGGTGGCGAGTACGATAGAAACTACAACACATCAGCCTTCCTGCTCCTGGCATTGGCCAAAGAATTGCAAGAGCGTCAGGGACTTACTGAGGTGGAGTCCCTTGGGCTCGTCTTGAAGGCCCCTGCCCCACGCGGTTCGGAAACACCATTCCTGGACGTTTTTGGGATGAGCCTGGAGGATTTCTACGCTTCGCTTGCCCAGTATCCGGCGGTGGCGAGTGGTGAAGACTGGTTTGAGGGAGATGTGATTGATGCCTCGGTTGTTATGCCAAGCAAGGGTTTGACTCTGGAGGACATTCTCTCATCATCTGATTGAACGGCCCGCTAGGCAGACGCAAAGCACGTGTACCGAAGTGGATTCGCCATAATCGAGGTGGACAAAATGGTAGTCGGCTGATGTCAGTCGATATGTCAGCTATTCGGTTGGTTTTCCTGACATCTCCTGACACCTGCTGACAACTCAAACATCGGTAAACTGGGGGAAACACCCTGAGTTTCAGCTCTCTGAGGTAACTACGGGTCAGAAGCTTGGGGGTTCGAATCCCTCCGGGCGTGCCACACGGCTCACTTTCTTAAAGCCTTCACTCAACGCGAGGACTGGGACTCCTTTTCGTGGATTCCACCCATGTTCTCCCATGTCTAGTGGGGGTAAAAAGCCAGAAACAAACCGGTTTATCGACATGGACAGACGCGCTCGGACACTACGCTTTTGACTGGGGGTCAGGGGGTCGCAGGTTCAAATCCTGTCAGCCCGACTGGGAAGTAGAGGCATCGGGGACTCGTGTTCCCCACAATGTTCCCCAAAAACCTCCGCATTGCGCCGATAGTTAGTTAGCAATAAGAGCAGGACTCCAGCGATGAGCTCTAAGGGCACCCCGCCCCGTATTGACGCCGGTGGGGTGGTGGCACTCGTCTGGCCGCTAACGTGGGGCGAAGGAACTAACGTTGCGTTATGAGAAAAACGTTTGGTAGTGCTTTTGCCCTCGTCATGGTTGCCCTGTTTACTGTGGCACCAACGTCGCCTGCGACTGCTTACCCTGGTGGTATCCACCTTCACATCGCTGGCACGGTGGGCCAGAAAGCGGTGGGGTCAACAATTATTTTTGGAGCTGAAGGGCTCACAGAAGCCCCTCAAAGGTTCACTACAGTCAGTGGGGACCGCTATACCCCTACAGGCTTGACCCCTAACGCCTGTTTGTGGTTGACCCAACCGAACCAGTATGGCGAATGGGAACAGTTGGAACCCGCTATCAGTGGTTGGGGCGCGTGCGAGGGAATCATATCCGACTCCGAAAGTGGAGTAAATATCCAAATACCCGCGTCAGGGAGCCTTGCGGACCAAATTCCACTGCCTGATCTGCCAGCGGGCCAATACCAGATGTGGTTCGCTGCTTGGCCAAGCGTCAATGGGTCCACCAGTGTGAGCCTCGGAGTTGCGTTCACGATTGGCGCGGATGGCACCTTCTCGAAAATCGGACCGGCCTGCGGCGGAAGAGAGATTCATGGGGAATGTTCCCCGATGTAAGGTTTTGGTAGTTGACCCCGCCCCGTGTAACTGCCAGGGGGTAGGAGGCGCTCGTCTGGCGGTAACGCGGGGCGAAGGGACTAACGTTGCGTTATGAGAAAAACTTTTGGTAGCGCTTTTGCCCTCATCATGGTTGCCCTGTTTACTGTGGCACCAACATCTCCTGCGGCTGCGTACCCTGGTGGTATCCACCTCCACATCGCTGGCAAAGTGGGCCAGAAAGCGGTCGGGTCAACAATCATCTTCGGAGCCGAGGGCCTCACAAAAGCCCCCCAAGCAAGCTCAGGGTTCACGCCAAACTCCTGTTTGATAATCGAGCAACTTCCCGGATCGAATGGGAATCCAACCAAATCATTAGAGCCCGCCGTCAGCGGATGGACCCAGTGCACGAACACTCTCTTCTTCTATTCTGAAAGCGGAAAATCCTTCCAGATACCAGCGTCAGGGAGCTTTGCGGACCAAGTTCCGCTGCCTGCCCTTCCAGCGGGTGATTACGCGGTTGAATTTGGTGCTTTGGTGAATGGTGGGAACAGCGCTGCCCTCACGGTTACCTTCACGATTGGTGCCGATGGAACTTTCACCGCATTCGGACCAGTCAAGCCCCAATAGGTCTCGAACACCTACCTGCAACTCACCTCACAAGTCACTATCGGTGAGAACATTCCCTTCACCAAGTAGTTGGCACGCCCGGAGGGATTCGAACCCCCAACCTTCTGATCCGTAGT
>Ga0115003_10003217_pt1 | contig 13019 bp, 10 predicted proteins | sample ArcticOcean_MG_C_7_FD_88736 | JGI IMG/M metagenome (GOLD analysis project Ga0115003, IMG submission 88736) | Marine microbial communities from western Arctic Ocean - ArcticOcean_MG_CB11_88 | ecosystem: Environmental > Aquatic > Marine > Oceanic | place: Arctic Ocean: Canada Basin | collected... | reverse complement strand
TTGTAAATATTGACTTCTAAAATATCGATTAAAGCTAGGTTCATCAAAATCAGACTCACCACTATTTTTACCCGCTGTTACAGCTAATTGATAGCCTTTTTTGTGATTTTTCTCTTTGTTAAACCGCATAGATAAAGCTACGTTGGGTAAGTAGTTTTTCGCTGAATTGTGTCTTAAGTCACCCAGAAACAAAGTATTACCATATGATAGTGAACCATTCCATGAAATGTTTTGAGCGGATTTACCTTTGTCCATTGTATTAAATTTGGACTTTCTTTGTGCTAAAAGAGTAGTGCTACAAAGTAGTAAGAGAGTAAGTAATAATATGTTCTTCATTGTTCTAGTCGAAAAAATTATTCAACAAAGATAAGTTTTATGAGCACTTAGCAATTAAAAAGAGAAGAAAGAAGAAAGTAGAGATGTATGGAATCAGAATACAGGAGATTGCATGAAGACAGTAGAGAATTAAGTAGGAGTGCACAAATGTATTTTACTCAAAACTTATTTTGTCAGTCTGAGTTTATACGAAGACCAAAACTCAAAACTTTTTCGTGAGTTTATTTTCAAATCCCTAAATTTTCAAATCATGTTCCCCGCATCAATCATTCTTAATCGATCATTAATTTTATTAGTCATTATAAAGTATCTTGCTGCTCTTATAAATTACATTTCATGAAAAAACTATTGACCGTTTTGTTCGCTCTAGCATTATCTAGCTCATGCGTGCAATCACAAGACAAACATACTATGGAACCCAAACATACTAATAAGCTTATAGACGAAACTTCGCCGTACTTATTACAGCATGCGCACAACCCTGTAGATTGGTATCCTTGGGGTGAGGAAGCTTTTGCAAAAGCAAAGGCAGAGAATAAATTGGTGATTGTAAGTGTTGGTTATTCTGCTTGTCATTGGTGCCACGTTATGGAACACGAAAGTTTCGAAGACGATTCTGCTTCTGCTGTTATGAACGACAGATATGTATGTATTAAAGTAGATAGAGAAGAGCGCCCTGATGTAGATCAGATTTATATGAACGCCGTTCAGTTGATGACCGGAAGAGGTGGTTGGCCACTTAACTGTATTGTGTTGCCTGATGGAAAACCTCTTTGGGGTGGAACGTATTTTCGCCGAGATAAGTGGATAGAGCAAATCAATACCATTGCAGACTTTTATGAGAAAAACCCTGAAAAAGCTGTGGAGTATGCAGAGCGATTAACGCAAGGTATAAAGCAGAGTGAGTTGGTGGAGTTCAATACCGAAGAGCCTCAGTTTGATAAAAATCAACTATCAAAAGTTTATAGTTCTTGGGAAAAACATTTCGATAATGTAGAAGGTGGCCCCGATAGATCACCTAAGTTTCCAATCCCGAACAACTATCAGTTTCTATTGAGGTATGCGCATCTGAGTAATAATCAAGAGGCACTGAATCACGTTAAGTTAACCTTAGATAAAATTGCTTACGGTGGTATTTACGATCATTTAGGAGGTGGTATTACCCGTTATTCTACAGATAAATTATGGAAAGTGCCTCACTTCGAAAAGATGCTTTATGATAATGGGCAAATAGTAAGTTTATACTGTGAGGCGTATCAGAAGTTTAAAGACGAAGATTATAAGAAGCTCGTATATGGAACGTTGGAGTTTATAGAGCGTGAATTACAATCTAAAGAAGCTGCCTTTTATTCTGCATTAGATGCCGATAGCGATGGTGAAGAAGGGAAATTTTATATCTGGAAGAAAGAAGAGTTAATATCTCTTTTAGGTGAAGAGTATGAATTGTTTTCTGACTATTATAATGTAAATCGAAAAGGGTATTGGGAACACGAAAACTACATTCTACTCCGCGAAGAGGATGATGCTACGCTAGCTAAAAAACACAATCTTTCTGTAGAAGAATTACAAGCTAAGATGTCTGTTTCAGAAAAGATTTTGATGAAGGAACGCGATACACGTATTCGCCCAGGTTTGGATGATAAAACCTTGACTTCGTGGAACGGTTTGATGCTGAAAGGTTATGTGGATGCTTACCTTACTTTTGGAGAACAACACTTCTTGGATGTAGCTTTAGAGAATGCCAATTTCATATTGAAAAAGCAGCTGCGAAATGATGGAGGACTAAATCACTCTTACAAAGAAGGTCGTTCTACGATTAACGGATACCTTGAAGATTACGCTTTTGTAATTGATGCCTTCTTAAAATTATACGAAGCTACTTTTGATGATAAATGGTTAAAAGAGTCAGATGCGCTAATGGCGTATTCGTTAGAGCATTTCTATGACCACGAATCTAGAATGTTCTTCTTTACTTCAGATGAAGATCCTGCCTTAATTGCGCGTAAAATGGAGGTGAACGACAATGTGATTCCTGCTTCCAATTCCACAATGGCAAATAACTTATTCGTTTTAAGTCATCATTACGATAGAGCAGATTATAATGAAAAAGCAATTCAAATGCTGAACAATGTAATCGATAAAGTGGATTCGTATCCTGCAGGATATTCCAATTGGTTAAACTTATTAATCAATCAAGTATATCCGTTTTATGAGGTGGCTATTGTAGGGAAAGATGCTACCGATAAATCAGTGGAATTACACAGTACTTACATTCCAAATATGATGTTGTGTGGAGCTACAAAAGAGAGTAAACTTCCACTCTTAGAAAATCGTTATAGCAAGGGACAAACACGTATCTTTGTCTGCGAAAACAAAGTATGTCAGATGCCTACCGAAGACACGGAAAAGGCAATTGATTTAATGAACTAAGATATGATTGTAGTTACAGGTGCAGCTGGATTTATAGGGTCTTGCATGGTTTCGAAATTAAACCAAGAGAATTTTAAAGACATTATTGTTGTTGATGATTTTTCTCGGGAGGATAAAAATGCCAATCTAGTGGGTAAAACCTTCTCGGCAAAAGTTCATCGCGATGACTTTTTCGATTGGTTGAAAGAAAATGAAAATCAAGTTCAGTTCATATTTCATATTGGTGCACGTACCGATACAAGTGAGTTTGATATTGCTATTTTTGATAAGCTTAATCTAAATTACACCAAGCAAATGTGGAATGCCTGTATCGATTATGGGATTCCATTATTATATGCTTCCTCTGCGGCAACGTACGGTTTGGGAGAGCAAGGTTATGATGATTCTCATGAAGTCGTTGATCAATTAGCTCCTTTAAATCCTTATGGAGATTCAAAAAACGACTTCGATAAATGGGCACTAGCACAAGAACGCCAACCTTATTTTTGGGCTGGAATGAAGTTCTTCAATGTGTATGGTCCAAACGAATACCACAAAAGTAGAATGGCATCTGTGGTTTATCATACTTTTAAGCAAGTTGGAGAAACAGGAGCTATGAAGTTGTTCCGTTCACATAACCCAGAATTTGAAAATGGAATGCAATTGCGCGATTTCGTTTATGTAAAAGATGTGGTAGAGGTATTGTACTTCTTTTTGCATCACCGCAAAGATTCTGGCTTGTACAATTTAGGAACTGGAAAAGCACGTGCATTCTTAGATTTAGCCAAAGCTACTTTTAAAGGAATGGATGTTAAAGAGGCAATTAGTTTTGTTGATACACCAGCCGATATACGCGATAAATACCAGTATTTTACTGAGGCAAATATGTCGAAATTGAAAGCTATAGGATATGCCAAACCTTTCCATACTTTAGAAGAGGGCGTGGCCGATTATGTTGAGAATTATTTACTAAAGAATACCTATTATTAAAAACACCAAGAATGGTTGTTTGCTCCCTTAAAGAGCGACTCTATTCTTGTTTTGTATTGGTTTGTTTCACAAAAAAAACGCTTATATTTACCCTGCTTTAGTGGGTTTTAGGTTTGTTAAGAAACGCATACACTAGCTTTAAACTATAAAATTACTATAGATGAATATTTCAAAAGAAAACATAGATTCTTTAAACGCAGTTATTAAAATTAATATTACTGCTGCTGATTATCAAAGTCAAGTAGATGCGAAATTAGCGAAGCATCGAAAAACGACCGATATGCCTGGTTTCCGTAAAGGGAAAGTGCCGATGGGAGTTATAAATAAACGTTTTGCTGTTCCTGTAAAAATTGAGGAAATTAACAGATTACTTTCTGATTCACTTACTAAATACATTACTACAGAGAAGTTAGACGTTTTAGGAAACCCACTTCCAAAAGACGGGATGCACATCAACTGGCAAATGCAAGATGATTTTACTTTTGAGTATGAAATTGGATTGGCTCCAGAATTTGAAGTGAAATTATCTAAGAAAAATAAACTCGATTATTTTATCATCAAGGCAGATGATGCTATGATTGATAAGTACGCAGTAGATATTGCAAAGCGTTACGGGAAAATGTCGAGTCCAGTAAAAGTTGAAGAAAAAGATCTAGTTTACGGTACTTTTTTAGAACTGGATGAAGATGGGAATGAAATAGAAATGGGTTTGAGTAATCAAGGATCTATCTCCTTAGAAACTTTGAGAACTCAAAAACTAAAGGATGAATTTGTAGGGACCTCAAAAGGAGCAATCATTACTATAGATCCTAAAGCTTCCTTTGTAGCGGGTACCGATATACTTTCTTTATTAAATATTAAAAAAGACGATTTCGAAACGCTAACCGCTAAATTCTCATTCACTATCAACAATATTAGTAGAATGGAACCTGCAGTATTAAATGCAGAATTGTTCGATAAAATGTACGGTGAAGGGAAGGTGAAAACTGAAAAAGAATTTAGAGCTAAAATTGCGACTGAAGCAGAGGCTATGTTTATAGCAGAATCTGACCGTAAATTCCAAAATGATGCTGTTGAGTATCTGTTAGATAAAACTGCTATAGAGCTTCCTGAAGAATTCTTGAAAAGATGGATGCAGACCGTTTCCGAAACCCCTATTACACTGTCTGAAGTTGAAGAGCAATTTGTAGGTTATAAAACATCGCTTAAATGGCAGATTATAGAAAATAGAATCGCTAGGGAGAATAAGTTGGGCGTTACCAGAGAGGAAGCAATTACAGAAACTAAGAAGTTGATTTCTGCTCAAATGGCTCAATACGGTCAAATATCTCCAGAAGATGAAATGTTAGAGCAATACGCTAATCAAGTATTGGCGAATAAGGACGAAGAAAAAAATATTTACGATCGAGCTTTTGCAGCTAAAATGACTCTTTTCTTTAAGGAGAGCTTTCAAATGAATTCGAAAGAAATATCTTACCAAGAATTCATGGAAATGGCGCAAGCTGGTAACGAATCTTAATTTTAAGATCCATAATCTTTGACAGCTCCCTTTTGACAAATACTGTAAAGTAGAGGGTCAGCATAATTGTTAATTAATTTCTCAACAAAAGATTTTGTTTCACTAAGCTTTTTTTATTTTAGCTACTATAATTTAAATACAACAGACCATGTTTTCAAACGATGAGTTTCGCAAATTTGCTATCAAAGATCAAGGAATAAGCAGTACTACTGTTGATTCTTTTACTTCGATGTTGAACAACTACATTTCTCCTACCATTATTGAAGAACGCCAAATGAACGTAGCTTCAATGGATGTATTTTCTAGACTAATGATGGATAGAATAATATTTTTGGGCGTTCCGATTAACGATTACGTTGCCAATATTATTCAAGCTCAATTATTGTTTTTAGAATCTGTAGATGCTAAAAAAGACATTCAAATTTATTTAAATACTCCTGGAGGTGGTGTTTATGCTGGCTTAGGTATTTACGATACGATGCAATATATTGCACCTGATGTAGCTACTATTTGTACAGGTATGGCTGCAAGTATGGGAGCTGTGTTGCTTTGTGCAGGTGCACCCGGAAAACGTACTGCATTAAGACACTCTCGTGTAATGATTCACCAACCTTTAGGTGGAGCTCAAGGGCAAGCATCGGATATAGAAATTACTGCTCGTGAAATTCAGAAATTGAAAAATGAATTATATACCATTATTTCCGATCACTCTGGAAAATCATTTGATGAGGTTTGGAACGATAGTGATAGAGATTTCTGGATGACTTCTGCAGAAGCTAAGGAATACGGAATGATTGATGAAGTTCTTATTAGAACTAAGTAATTTAAAAGTATTGATCAATAAAAAAGCCTTCCATTTGGAAGGCTTTTTTTGCTTATTGACTATTATTGAAACATCTCTTTGACTTTGTCAAAGAAAGATTTATTGTTCTTATCTGGATCTGGTTTGAAATTTTCATCTTCAATACAGCTTTCAAAAAACTTTTTCTGTTCTTTAGAAAGTTCTTGTGGAGTCCATACATTTATATGTACTAATAAGTCTCCAGAACCATAACGATCTACACTCGGAAGTCCTTTGCCACGTAAGCGTAAAATTTTCCCCGACTGAATACCGGCCTCTAATTTGATTTTAACTTTAGAAGAAATGGTTTGTATTGCTGGATTAGATCCTAATACAGCATCTGCATAACTAATATATAAATCGTAGTGTAAGTTCTTGCCATCGCGTGTTAAAGACTCGTGGGCAATCTCTTCTATAACTACAATTAGGTCTCCAGCAACACCACCTCTAGGGGCTATATTTCCTTTTCCTGATACAGAAAGTTGCATACCATCTTCTACACCTGCAGGGATTTTAATACTTACTTCTTCAGGTTTTTTAACCACTCCTTGTCCGCTACAAGTACCACAAGCACTAGTTGCAGTTTCACCTTGTCCACCACAGCCGTTACAAGTAGCTGAAGTTTGCATTCTTCCAAGTGGAGTGTTTACAATCTGTACGGTTTGCCCCGAACCATTGCAATGACCACAAGTACTAAGGTTTCCATTTTCGGCGCCAGTAGCATTACAGTCGTCGCAACCTACATTTTTGTTGATTTTGATTTTCTTCTCAACGCCTTCTGCAATTTCTTCTAAAGTAAGTTTTACACGAACTCTAAGGTTTGATCCTTTCGCTCTACGTCGCCCACCTCTTGAGCCGCCAAAGCCGCCACCTCCACCAAATGAAGATCCAAAGATATCGCCAAACTGACTGAATATGTCGTCCATATTCATTCCGCCACCACCATGGCCACCGCCGCCAAAGCCACCACCTTCCATGCCTGCATGACCATATTGGTCGTAGCGAGCTCTTTTGTTGGAATCGTTAAGTACTTCGTAAGCTTCTGCTGCTTCCTTAAACTTGCCTTCAGCGCTTTTGTCGTCTGGGTTTTTATCGGGGTGAAACTTAAGGGCTAATTTTCTATAAGCCTTTTTAAGTTCCTTTTCGGTTGCACTTTTAGCAACACCTAGAATGTCGTAATAATCTCTTTTAGCCATGGCTTATGATTATTTACCAACTACTACTTTCGCGTAGCGGATTACTTTATCGTTTAATAAATACCCTTTTTCAGTTTCATCAATTACTTTCCCAATCATCTTTTTAGATGGAGCTGGAATTTGTGTAATCGCTTCGTGAAAGTCAGTATTGAATGCAGTACCTATAGCAGATTCCATAGGTTTAAGTCCTTTTTGATCTAAAATACCGGTGAGCTTAGAGTGGATTAAATCCATTCCTTTCGCCATTTCTTCGGTCTCTTTAGAATCTTCTCGGTGCTTTAACGCTCTGTCGAAATCATCTAATATAGGGAGCATAGATTCGAAAAATTCCAATCCAGCATTTCTATACAATTCTATACGTTCTTTAGCCGTTCTCTTCTTGAAGTTTTCGAATTCAGCAAACATTCTTAAATGCTTGTCTTTTAATTCGTTTACTTCTTTTTCTAATTGCTCTTCACGTGTTAACTCAATTACAGGCTCTTGTTCTTGAACTTGTTCCTCAGTTATCTCTTGTGTATCTGTAGTAGCTTGTACTTCTTCGTGCTCTTTATTCTCAGGCATTGTTCTTCTTATTAGATGTTGCTAGTTGCCTAAACGCAAATTGTTTGCCATTGTGTGAGTTGTGACATAATGTCTTAAAATAGATTGTTGTTTGAGTCGAATGGCTGAATTTTATGCGATTAAGTCAGTTTGGACAGTATACTATAATGTATGCTTTTGTTTTTATGCAGTGGTTTACATTCCTGCGCAGCAAAACACTTTAAGTAGCTCAGAGTCTAGAAAGTGAAAAAGAGCTTGCTTATGAACCGATTTAAAGTTCAAAGCAAACCCTTAAATGTTTTATTGATTGGTATGAAGTTTAAGCTATGAAAGCCTAAGGATATCTGTAGGAGTGTTGCAGACAATAGCTTTGTTATGATACATTGCTAATGGTGCTTTTAGTAAGTTAGGATGATTTGTTAATATGTCAAACCAACCGTTGGTACTAAAGTTTTTACCGCGTATATGTTCCTGGTAATAAGGATCCGATTTATTGATTAAGCTTTTGGGGTCTTCATTCAACTTGTTTACAAAAACTTGGAATAAAGTACTCGACACCCTTACTGAGCTTAATTCTTGTTTGTTAATCTTATTTGTAATTGTATACGCATAAATAAGAGTCTTTTTATCTCGCTCGTTCCCTTGATTGTATAGGATGGTTAATTCATTGGGGTCTAAATGCATAATTTATAGTTTTATATTGACCCATAAGTTACTTTAAATAAAACTATTAATTGATTTTTATATTCCAAAACAAAGAATTGGCTTACTGTATTTATTGTTTCTTGGCGATGAAGGCTGCTACAATATATAGGTAAATGGATGCGAACCAGCCACTATTAGTCAATAGGCTTCAAGAAACATCAGCCATACAAAACTACTTTAGATTTTGCTCGTTGTTCGCAGAAAACTAATTTATTCAGTCAATCTTTTAATGGTAGCATATAGTGCAGGACCTTTCAGATTTTTGGCAATAATAATTCCTTTTTCATCAATTAGAAAATTACTTGGAATGCTATTTATATGGTATAATTTTGCTGTTTCAGCTTTCCATCCTTTTAGTTCACTACCATGACTTTTCCAAATGAGTCCATCTTCTTCAATCGCATTAGTCCAGTCTAGTTTTGCATTTTCTTGTTTTGGATTCCCTCTTCTGTCTGTAAGGCCGTCTAAAGAAATACTAATTACCTCAAATCCATCTGCAGTTTTAAATGCTGCTTGGTGTAGTTTGTTGTAAACCGAAACAATATTTGGATTGTCTTTTCTACAAGGTCCACACCATGAAGCCCAAAAATCTAATAATACTAATTTACCTCTATATTCTGCTAAAGAGAATTCTAATCCCTCAGGTGATTCAACCGAAAAATTTGGCGCTTTATCTCCTATGTTCAACCCTTCTGCTTGCGTTCCTAATAATCGAGAGTCCTTTGCTATAAAACTAAAGCATAATAATAAGGATGCGATAAATAGGGTAGTGGATAATTTTTTCATGTTATATGATTAGGGTTGAAAATTAAAACTAGCATTCAGTATTTAATGAGATGTTACTCTCCATTTCCGAATACTATTTTCACTAATTTATACGTGTAATATCTGCACCAATGGCTTTCAATCTAGCTTCAATATTCTCGTAGCCTCTGTCTATTTGTTCAATGTTATGAATAATGCTTTCCCCATCTGCCGATAGTGCCGCAATTAGAAGCGAAATACCTGCTCTAATATCTGGCGAAGTCATTACTGTAGGCTTTAAGGTGCTCTGTCTGTTTAGTCCGATAACAGTTGCCCTATGTGGATCGCAAAGAATAATCTGTGCGCCCATGTCTATCAGCTTATCTGTAAAGAATAATCTGCTTTCAAACATTTTTTGATGTATCAATACTGAGCCTCTAGCTTGAGTTGCCACTACTAATATTATACTCAACAAATCGGGTGTAAAACCAGGCCAAGGAGCATCAGAAATATTCATTATTGAACCGTCAATAAAACTCTCTATTTCGTAAGAATCTTGTGCAGGAACAAATATATCGTCTCCTCTTCTTTCTAGTTTTATCCCTAGCTTTTTAAAGGTGCCAGGTATTACACCAAGTTCATCGTAGCAAACATTTTTTATGGTTAATTCCGACTGTGTCATGGCAGCTAAGCCAATCCATGAACCAATTTCTATCATGTCTGGAAGAACTCTGTGTTCACATCCTCCTAATTCTTTTACTCCCTCAATAATAAGTAGGTTCGAACCAATGCCTGAGATGTTCCCGCCCATACGGTTAATCATCTTGCAGAGTTGTTGCAAGTACGGTTCGCAGGCAGCATTATAAATGGTTGTTTTACCTTTAGCTAAACAGGCAGCCATAACAATGTTTGCAGTTCCCGTAACCGAAGCTTCTTCTAGGAGCATATAGGCTCCTTTGAGTTCTTTGGCTTTTATTTCGAAGAATCCGTTTTTGTCATCGTAGTTAAAAGTAGCACCTAGTTTTTCGAAACCAATAAAGTGAGTATCTAATCTTCGTCTTCCAATTTTATCTCCACCCGGACGAGGTATTGCTGCTTGTCCAAATCGAGCTAATAGTGGTCCAACAATCATAATAGAACCTCTTAATCGGCCACCTTTATATCTAAAGTCGTCGCTGTATAAGTGTTCTAAGTTTATATTATCTGCTTGAAAGCTATAAGATCCTTTACCAAGTTTCTCAATTTTTACTCCAAGGTCGCCAAGGATTTCAATCAATTTATTTACATCAACAATATCAGGGATATTATTGATGGTAATTTTTTCGGAGGTTAAAAGTACGGCACTTAATATTTGCAGTATTTCGTTTTTTGCACCTTGAGGTGTTATTTCACCTGCTAGTTTTTTACCCCCTCTAATTTTGAATGAAGCCATGTGGATTTATTTTCTTTTCCCGTGTTGAGATCGTCCACGGTTGTTCTGTTGTTTCTTTTGAGTTTTCTCCGGAGGCTTTACATCCGCAAAAGCCGAAAGTGTAAAAGTATCCTTCATCTCTAATTTAGAATCGGAAAGCTGACTTAGGTGTTTTAAAATCATCTCATCTTCAACGCTAGATTTATTCCATGTTAAATATGATTTTTTCATGTGATTTGCGATGCAAAAAACCATAATATCTTTATGGTCGCTATCTTCCATTTCTACTGCACGGTCTATAATTTGAGGTAAAATTTTACCGTAGTAACGCAGTTTTATCTTATTATCGGAATAAGGGACTTTTAGTGGCTTTTCCTCAAAAGACTCCTTTGAAGGCTTTCCATACGGAGAGTCTACATCTAATAAAAAGTCTGACATAATAAAAAGATGGTCCCATAATTTGTGTTTAAAATCGGGCACATCTCTAAGGTGAGGATTTAAATTCCCCATTACTTCTATAATTGCTTTTGCTTGGTGATTTCTTTTTTCACGGTCTTCGATTTCTACAATCGAGTGAACCATTTTCTGAACATTTCTTCCATACTCTGGAATGATTAAATGTGGCAGGCTAGTATTGTATTCCATTCAGAATTTATTTGAGGATGTTGAGTTTTGCGAATTTCGCGAGAAGTGTTCTTTCTCCTCCATCCGTAAAGTTAATGCTAATTTTTTTATTGGCACCATCGCCATCAAGTTTGCAAATGATACCCGTTCCAAATCTGTCATGCTCTACCTTCATGCCGGTAGAGTAATCTTGTTCTGTATAATTTCTTGCCTGTACATTGGGATCTAGTTTTTTTAGATTCCTTGGAATGAATTTAGGTTTGCTCTGGGGTCTTCTCACTTCTTTTTTTTCTGTGGATTTATTAAACCTTGATGGAACGTTAGTCTTATAGTTTGTGCCACTACTCATAGATCCATTTTCTCTACGAGAAGGTTTTACGTTTATAAAATCTAAGTCTAAAAATTGATCGTCAATTTCTTCTATAAATCTACTAGGTTCACAATCTATTAAATTCCCCCAGCGGTATCGACTCAGAGCAAAACTTAAAGTAGCTCTTTTTTCCGCTCTTGTTAAAGCAACGTAAAATAAGCGTCTTTCTTCTTCTAAATCGGCTCTCGAACCCATAGACATTTGCGAAGGGAATAGGTTTTCTTCCAATCCCACTATATAAACATACGCATACTCCAAACCTTTAGATTGATGAATGGTCATTAGCGACACGTGGTCGCCATTATCTTCATCTTCTTTGTCATTGTCGGTAAGTAGTGCAATGTCTTCTAAGAAATAACTTAAACTTGTATTCCTTTCATCTTCTGGTTTTTCATTCTCTTGGGCTACAAAATTTTTAATACCGTTTAGGAGTTCTTGTACGTTTTCATACTTGCTAATTCCCTCTGGAGTTTTGTCGGCTTGCATTTCTCTAAATAAGCCCGATTGCTTTGCTATATAAGAAGCTACTTCGTAAGCATCTTCTACTTTTGCTTTTTCCTGAAATCCTTTTATAAGAACAGCGAAGTTGTCTACCTTAGTAGTGCTTCCTGCGTTTAAGCCAGTTTCTTCCAGCTTGATGTTTTCGATTACAGCCCAAAACGATTTCTGTTGCTCTTTAGCTCTTAAGGTAATTCTATCTATAGAGCTATTTCCAATTCCTCTTTTAGGATAGTTTATAATTCGTCTAATTGCTTCTTCGTCTTGTGCATTCGATGCCATTCTGAAATAAGCCATTAAGTCTTTAATCTCTTTTCTTTGGTAAAATGAAAGTCCTCCATAAATACGATACGGAATTCCTCTTTTTCGCAAAGCTTCTTCCATACTACGCGATTGCGCGTTGGTACGGTATAAAATAGCGAAATCTTCGTTTAGGGCTTGTTCTCTGTTTTTAGTTTCTTGGATGTTTGAGCCTACCATTGCAGCCTCATCATTATCCGTCATCGCTCGGTTTACTTTTATCTTTTCTCCCAAGTCGTTGGAAGTCCAAACCTTTTTGTCGAGTTGCTCCGTGTTTTTGCTAATAATACTGTTTGCAGCCTTTACAATGTTTTGTGTAGAACGGTAATTTTGTTCTAGTTTGATGATTTTAGAATCGGCATAATCCTTTTTGAAGTTTAGGATATTGCGAATATTAGCTCCACGGAATGCATAAATACTCTGAGCATCATCTCCTACCACACATAAATTTTCGAACCTCGAAGCGAGTGCTTTTACAATTAGGTATTGCGAGTGGTTGGTATCTTGGTACTCATCAACTAAAATGTATCTAAAGC
>Ga0115003_10003209_pt1 | contig 13035 bp, 10 predicted proteins | sample ArcticOcean_MG_C_7_FD_88736 | JGI IMG/M metagenome (GOLD analysis project Ga0115003, IMG submission 88736) | Marine microbial communities from western Arctic Ocean - ArcticOcean_MG_CB11_88 | ecosystem: Environmental > Aquatic > Marine > Oceanic | place: Arctic Ocean: Canada Basin | collected... | reverse complement strand
GCCTGACTTCTTAGGAGGACCGCCCGATTTACTTGAACCCGGTGGACCGCCTGACTTCTTAGGAGGACCGCCCGATTTACTTGAACCCGGTGGACCGCCTGACTTCTTAGGAGGACCGCCCGATTTACTTGGACCAACACGGCTTGGACCTGGAGGGCCGCCCGATTTACTTGGACCGCCACGGCTTGGACCCGGTGGACCGCCCGATTTACTTGGGCCGCCACGGCTTGGACCTGGTGGACCGCCCGATTTACTTGGACCGCCACGGCCGGGACCTGGAGGACCGGATTTAGGAGCATTGGGTTCTGCATCTTCATCTTCAAACATTGCACCACAGTGTGGGCATTCGTTATCACTTTCTTTGACCAGACCATCACAAATTTCGCAAGCAAACATTTCCTCATCGACTACTTCCTCTGATCCTTCTCCAATGAGTTTCTCGATTTCACCTTCCTTGGAACAAAATAGGCTAACAATTGCAGAATAATCATATCCCTTCAATGCTAATTCGGTTTGTATTGAATGTTCAAAGGCTTGTGCCAAATCTTCAGGAGTATCTAAAACACGACCATCATCAACATAGGTTACTGTGACTTTTAATTGGTCACCTTCTGCCTTTGACTGAGGTGTTTCAACAGCAACACCTCTTTTTCTGGCAACTCTTCTAACAGCAACTTCACATATTCTTCGCAGTAAAGCTTCACTTGGACCATTAACTACTGTTTGTCCCATCGCACCTGCCATTATATTTGCAGCCGGGTTTACTTGTTCCTGGCGGAGATGTGCAGGTAGTTCAGCGCCTAAATTAGCCAAAACATTTGTTGCAGAAGATTGATTCATGTTGAGCCACTGACTGCGACGTTCATCTTTCATTGCTCTTTCAGCCTCAGCTAACCGGTTTACCATATGATCGGTTGGTGAGTTACTTGGGTTATTAGCAATGATAGATCCCACTACCTCGTTTTCATTTAGAGGCTTATTGGGCATTGCACCATCTCCGAGACTCTGACCATCATTTGGAGAAGGAATGATATTTCGATTCAATGGTGGGAACTCTGATTGTTGTTGCGGGAATTGTTGGTTTTGCGGAGGGAATTGTTGGTTTTGTGGAGGGAATTGTTGGTTTTGCGGAGGGAATTGTTGGTTTTGGGGAGGGTATTGCTGATTTTGAGGAAAACCCTGTTGAGGTAATGTATCAGGAGTTACATTTTGCGGGTTTTGAATTCCTTGTGCAATTTGTTGCATTATATCTGTTGGAATGTTTCCAGTAGCACCAATTTGTTCATCCCGTTGCTGACGTACTGCTTCTCCTGAAACTACACCGAAAGAACGGCCCCCTGAAACTTCCTGTCCACCTAGCCCAACGGAGTTGTGTGAAGTGAATCCACCGGCACGCGACATCTCTTGTCTAGCACCACATTCTGAACAAAAAATACTGTCATCAGGGATGACTTCAACACATGAACCACATTCCATCGCAACGCCACCCCTTAGCCTTGCCTTGCGCAACCCTCAATAAAGGATTGTGTTAGAACTCTAGAATAATAACCAAATTATTCAATTAATTATAATTTCCAAAAATAATTTTTGCAGTACAGCGTGGAAATCAATTTATTAGCATTATAGAGCCAATAGATGCCAATGTTCAATTCAAATAACCACCCGCCTTGACTTATGGATGAAGGGCATGTCATCGTCATTGGTGGCGGACTTGCAGGTATTTCTGCCGCTCTTGCATGCAGTGATGCTGGACGCAAGGTCACCATCATTGAAGCGAGAAGTCATTTAGGAGGCAGAGTAAGTAGTGTTAAACATCCTCGACAAGATTGGCAACTAGATAATTGTCAACACGCTTGCTTCAGAGTATATGATCGCTTTTTACAACTAATAGGGAGGGCAAATGCCCAACAGTCAATCAAATTGCAAGCCAATACCAACTTGCCATTTGCACTGCCAGAGAAAAAGGTATTTTCTGCATTAACCACCGGTCGACTTTCCCCCCCGAATCACATGATGGGTTCTATGCTATCATTCCCATTTTTATCACTAGGTGACAAATTAGCAATGCGTAAGGCTGTGAAGGCACTTTCTGCGATGAATAATCAACAGATGTGGGAATTGGATGACACTTTATTCGTTGATTGGTTAAAACAAAATGGGCAAACAGAGAGAGCGATTAATCGGTTTTGGGCATTCTTCGTACTTGCTGCATTGAACATTAATATTCAAGAAGCAAGTGCAGCACAGGCATGTATGTTATTCAAAAATGGTTTGTTTGGTAACGCTGATGCTTTTGATGTTGGCGCTTTTACATCAGACCTATCTGATTCCATTGAACCTGCATTGAGTTCTACTCTTGAACAATCTGGAGTTAAAATAATTAGAAATTCAACAGTAAAATCAGTAGTTATTGAAAATAACCGCTTCACTTCTGTCGAATTGAAGGATGAAAGTTTGCAATGTAGTGATGTAATCTTCGCGACCCCACACCACATTACAAGTAGAATTCTAGAAAATAGTGTCAACAACTCAAAGGCACCAGTTTTAGAAGAAATAGGCTCAAAAATTGACAAGTTGTGCACCGATATCGGCCGCATGGAATACCGCTCACTGATAGGCATACACTCATTCTATAGAGGTAATAGAGTTCCTAAAGATTTTACATTTGCAGCAATGGTTGACCAGCCATTAATACAAATGATATTCAATAGAAATTCAGAATTATCGAGTCCAATTGAAGAAGGAGTTCAATGGGTTACTGTACCTGTTAGTGCTGCTGACGAATATTTGAAAATGAGTGATGAAGAAATACTGCAACAATTGGACAAGGTTTTACATCAATTGTGGCCGGAAAATGACGATGTTGAAAGAATTGAATACTTGATAGTAAGAACACCAAAGGCTACATTCGCCCCAACCCCAGGTAGCGCTAAATTACGACCAAAAGCTTCAGTTTTGGGCAGTAATATTGCAATTGCTGGGTGCTGGACTAAAACCGATTGGCCGAGCACTATGGAAGGTGCAGTTCGTTCTGGCCTAAATGCAGCAGCACATATTCTAGAGATCGAATGGGATAGTGACAAACCTTGGCAACAATGGCCACTGCGTCCAAAGAGAGGCGATGTAAAGTGGCCTACTTGGTGAGTAAATAGCGATGATGGAGGAGAGATGATGGGAGAGAAGTTCACTTGGGGCACGCATACTATTGATGGAGAAAAGATTCATCTCGCCGGATGGGATACTCATGCTGATATTGATTCCGCACAACAATATTGCACTGCAATCGCCAAGGCACATTATGAGAATTTCCTCATCACCAATTATTTCACACCTAAGCACATCCGCCAACATATAGAAAATATCTACGCTTTTTGTAGATATGCTGACGATTTAGGAGATGAAGCACCGTTTGAGAAAGAAGGGAGAATCGCATTGCTTGAAACTTGGCAACGCGATTTGGAAGAAGCTGCAAAGGATGATTGGAATGGTAATCCTAGACATCCGATATTGGTGGCAGTTGCTCATACTTCAAAACAATTTAATATTCCGTTGAAACCATATGTGGACCTAATTCAAGCATTCAAACTCGACCAAACAAAAACGACCTATTCAAATTTTGATGAATTGAGAGAATATTGTATTTTATCAGCAGATCCTGTTGGGCATCTATTTCTATACGTATACGGCCACGATGATGAAAACCTAAGACGAATTAGTGATTATACTTGTACCGCCCTTCAGTTGGCGAATCACTGGCAAGATGTTGCAAGAGATTTAGACCAGAACCGTTCATATTTCCCAATTGAAACAATGGAAATGTTTGGCTACTCTTCACAAGATTATCAAAATAGAGTATATGATGAACGTTGGTGCTCAATGATGAAACATGAAGTGGATAGGGCGCAAAAGTGGTTTGATGATGGTAAGCAATTATGGGATCTAGTTGACCCGCACTTAGCGGTTGACCTACGCATGTTCACATTTGGGGGAGAGGCGATATTGAATTCAATTCGAAAGCAAAAATATAATACTTGGAAAAAGCGCCCTAAAGTTAGTAAATTCAGTCAATTAAGGCTATTTCTAACCGCTAGAAAGGATTGGAAAAAGGTTCAAAAAATGCAAAGAAATTCAAATTGAAGTGTAAATAATATCATTTGTAAGTTCTTGCCTACATAGGAAACTATTTTATTCACAACGAAGATAAAATTACTTTCTGAACGAGGAAAATTGGTCATTTAGGGGATGACCTCAAAAGGGGTGGGCGATAAGGACTGTATGGTCAAGATGCTAGAACGCCGCAAACCTTTGGATTTACTGTTCCCTCTAAAGGGAGGAGCAACTTCAAATCACTCTGCGGGAGATAGAAAGCAATTGACAACTCTTGACAGACTTAGAGCTGGCGTAACATTGGCTAGAGATACCGTCAAAGCAGTTAGTGTAACTGCGATGGAAGCAATCCGTGAAGGTGCGACATACATCGGAATCGTTGGCGAGGCTGATGAATTAGTAGATCCATTTTCACATCTTGATGCACCTATTTGGTCACAAAGACCTCCAGCAGAATTATTGAAGTTAGCATATCGCTACTGTGAAGAATTAACTATGCGAGAGGCTGGTAACTTTTACCACTCATTCAAATATTTACCAGATGAACAAAGATCTGCAATGTGTGCAGTCTATGCATTTTGCCGAAGAGCAGATGATATTGCTGACGGCGATTGGGCTGATAAGTTCCCAGGTGGAATGGGTGAAACTGATCCAGAGGCAGTTGCATATCGAGAACAATTGGAAAGTTTACAACAACAGGGAACAATTCTTGACCAAGATGCATACCTAAACAAAATCACACAACTATTCTTCTTCCGCAAGAAATTGTCAACTGCATATACAGATGTTTACTCAACTGACCCTGTATTCCTTGCATTGAAAGATACAATAAACCGGTATTCTATTCCTCGCACAGTCTTTGATGATTTGATTTCTGGGATGGAAGATGATCTTTACAATAACAGATACAGAACTTTTGATGAATTATATGTTTATTGCTATCGAGTCGCATCTGTTGTCGGCCTAATGTGCATTGAGATATTTGGTTATGAAGACCCCGTAGCAAAAAAATATGCAGAGTCTTGGGGAATATTCATGCAACTAACAAATGTTCTACGCGATGTTGGAGAAGATATTGCAAGAGATAGAGTCTATCTCCCACTAAACGAATTGGAAGCAAATGGCCTAACTGAATCCGAATTAGATGGCAAGGTTGTGCTAAATACAAATTGGGAGCCATATTGTGCAGCATATGCAAAGCGGGCAAGAACATACTTGAATGAAGCAAGAAAACTACTTCCACTTCTCCCAAGAAGAACACGATATTCCCCTGCCGCAATGATCGCTTTCTACGACAAGATACTTCATCAAATAGAAAAACAGCAAGGCGATGTCTTCACCAAGAGAGTAAAATTAAACAAGGTTCAGAAGATTTCTCTTGCTGCGGCTGTATATATTCGCCACAGAATCCTTCCTGAATTCCTCAACCCAATTTGGACTGCACTTTCAAAACTAGGAATACTGCCAGCAGTATGATTAATTTGTTGTAACTTTCAACATGTTCAACTAAACGCTCTATGAGCATATAATATCTTATCAAATCGTTCTTGTAAAGGATTGAATTCCTGTAATATACTTCCCTAATATGAGATTATGAATGTCATGAGTACCTTCGTAAGTCTTTACTGACTCAAGGTTGGCCATGTGCCTCATTATTGGATATTCATCGAGAATTCCATTTGCTCCGTGCATGTCACGAGCCATTCTAGCAATATCCAAGGCAATGTCTACATTATTCATCTTGGCCAGAGAGATTTGTTCTGGAATCCATGTTCCATCATCCTTCTTTTTGCCGAGATGATATGCCAGTAATTGCCCCTTTGTGATTTCTCTTAACATCCAAGCTAATTTATTCTGAACCAATTGGTATGATGCGATTGGATGGTCAAATTGAATACGCGATAAGGTGTAAGTTTTTGCTGAATGGAAACAAGCCATTGCAGCACCTAAGGCACCCCATGATATCCCAAACCGAGCATTATTCAAACAAGAAAATGGTCCCCTAAGACCCTTTACACCAGGTAAGATACGATCTTTTGGAATCTTACAATCTTGGAAAACTAATTCACTTGTCACACTTGCACGTAATGAATACTTTCCTTTCATTTCAGGTGCGCTAAATCCTTCATCATCTTTCTCGACAATAAAGCCGCGAATTACTCCATCCAACTTTGCCCAAACAATTGCAACTTGAGCGATAGTCCCGTTGGTAATCCACATCTTTGCTCCATTTAGCAAATAGTGGTCTCCTTTATCTTCTGCCTTAGTGATCATATCACCCGGGTTTGAGCCATAATCTGGTTCTGTCAAGCCAAAGCAACCAATCCATTCCCCACTTGTCAATTTTGGCAAATAGTAATTTTTCTGTTCCTCTGTACCAAAATCCCAAATCGGATACATTGCTAATGAACCTTGAACCGAAGCAAAGGAACGTAGCCCTGAATCTCCTCTCTCAAGTTCTTGACAAATCAAACCATAGGCGACATAGGAGAGTCCTGGACAATCATATCCCTTTAGCGGCGCACCTAATACTCCCATCTCACCAAGAGCAATACGCCACTCATCAGGGAATACCCCATCTGAACATGCTTTTTCGATATTCGGTAGAACTTCCTCGTCCACCCAATCTCTAACCATGTCACGAATCATTATTTCTTCTTCGCTCAATAGGCTTTCAATATCATAAAAGTCAAGTCCCTCAAATGGCTCCATAGCAATCACTCCTATTGAGAACGAATAACAACCGCTTCTTCAACATACCCCTTTCATAATCAAAAAATAAACGTCACTTTTTGCCAGTATGTCGTTCCGAAGAATAACCTATCCAATGACCGATGACAAATATAATGAAAGCAATTATAAAATGAAACTCTAAAGCAATCTGGAGATCATACCGGTTATTCGAAGCCCATGAGCAAACGCCAATCGCAAGCGCAATTACAAGAGGCAGGCCTAACACCTTACGCAGTTTCCCTTCAGCATACATTCTCGGGTAAAACGGAACACTCATGAAAATTAATCCGAAAATAGTTCCTGGAACTGCAATCAGAACTGCAACCCCTATCGCCTTGAATATCATACTATTATCTCCTTCTTCTTGCAACGGTTCAAAAGCAATAATATTTCCGTAATCAGTAATGATGTATCCATTTAATGGTGTATTTTCCCAAGTTAGTTTTATTGCTCTTCCAGCAACTACTGCATCCCATTCCTCCACGTCAGAATAAATAAGTTGAGCATATGCCTCACTTGTGATTGGTTGTTGTCTGACAATTCCAAATGGCGTGAGGTGTATCAATGAAGATGAGTCAGAACCTCTTGAGACATCAGTTAGATCACCTTCAAGAGTTGTCAGCATCATTGTTGGTTTTCCATATGATAGTGAGGAATCTTCAAAATTCAAATGAATCGCCTTAGTTCTTAGGCCACTAGCGAATGCAACACATTCGCTCAAAGTTGGGTCTGCACAATCTACCGCCATCCAAGTTTCACTGTTGGTATTGCCCATCCAAGTCACGTGGTGGTCTTTTCCAATTACTGCAATCCCGTCATTTAGAGTAACGACAACACAAATATTGTTTGTTCTATGGCAAGAGATATCACTTACCGGTGAAGGCTTTTCATAACTGTCTAATTTCTCAAACCCTGAGCCTTCAGAAAATTTCCAAATGCTTCCATCAACTGCTCCAAAGTAAGCATAATCTCCTGAAGTCCTCCAAGCTACTGAAGTCATATCTAAGCCATTGACTGCACCTGAGTCATTGACGTTGCTAATACTGTGGTCATATGTGTCATATCTCAAAGCCATACCGCTCTCTCCAGTGAGTAGTGCAGTATTTCCTCGAGGGTGCCACGCTACATCTCGAAACTCTTTTGATGTCCCCGGATTTAATTCAATATCCTGGCTTCTATCCATCGGATAGGTTGCTGAAATACGGTGAACATAGCCATCCTTTCCGACGAGTATGACATTCTCTCCATCTGGAGAAACTGCACCGGTATTGATTCCAATATCATTTTCTTCTAACGCGCTTGAATAAGTAATTTGTATCACTGAACTAGGCTCAGCAACTACTATTGGCAATAGTAAAATTGCAAGGAGAATTGAGTAGATGATTTGCCCTCGCATGCACTTGCCACAAGCCAATCAATGAAAACTCCATCGTATCACCATATTACTGAAATAGACTATGATTTTCAATGTTAATGACGGTGAGCCTTATGTCAAATGGACTTCTGCCTTTGATTTATGGAACGATTTGCCGTAAAGCGTGGACTACAGAAAAAGATGGGCGGAAGCGCAGGGTTGGCTAAAATTGCTACTGGCTATTTTGAAGATGTCAATGCTGATGGAGAAGGAAAATTCACAGGTTCTTACGGGATATTGCTAATGGTATCTGGTCACTTTGATGAAGAAGGAAAACTAGCAGTTGATGTTTCTCAAATGAAGGGAGCAGACCTTAGTGATTTACTTGAATCAGATGGTGGAAGAGAAATCGCAATGGAATCCCGTAAGCGTTGGTCTACATTCTTGGACGAAGTTACCGGATATAATGCAAAACAAAGAAGTGACAAGGCTAAGGAGAATGCTAAGAAGTTTTCAAAAGCCAAGGGTGCAATAAAAATCGCCAATAAGACAATGCAAATGTCGAAAAACTTGACTGCAGAGAAGGAAGCGCTAGTCAATTCAATGATCAATGAACTCCAGCAGATGATCGATGATGGAACCCCTCCAACTGAAGGCAAAGTCAAGAAATTAAATGATATGTTTTAATCAACTAATAATTCTATAGAGTCGGCCATAAAAATTTGATGTGATAAAATGGATATTGAAACAATTCTATCACCTCATCTTGAGAAGTGCCCTCAAATTTCACAACTAAGTGATGATAAGCGTCAGCAATTAGCATCTATTATCGGTTTTGTGGATGAGACTGTAGGAGTTAACCATTTAGTTAAATGTCTTACAGATGGAACTAGTATGGGTGGTGATGGAGTTATTCGATGTTATGTGGGTTTTGAACCGAGTGGAAAGGCGCACATTGGTTGGAAAGTTCTTGCACTTCAATTACGAAGAATGTTAGATGCTGGAACCAATGTAATGATCTTCTTAGCGGATTGGCACGCTTGGATTAATGACAAATTCAACGGCAATATGGAGCATATTCAAACAACTGCAAGGTATATGGAAGATACTTTTAGAGCATTATTGAACCATCCAGAAGAAGGTGATGGAGCAGGGCAACTACGATTTGTTTGGGCATCGACAATAATGGACTCTGGAGAATATTGGGCTCGTGTATTAAGATGTTCAAAAGGCGCTACCTTGGCCATGGTACGAAAAACATTCACCATCATGGGGAGAGATGAATCATCTAGTGACCACGATTTATCTAAATTCTATTATCCTGCAATGCAGGCAGCAGATATCTTTGAAATGAACATTGATATTGCAATAGGTGGTATGGACCAAAGAAAAGCCCACATGTTCATGAGAGATATGGCAAGTAAATGGAAATGGCAGAAGCCTACTTGCTTGCATACTCCAATTATTTCTTCACTAAAGGCTACTGGTGTGCGTATGGAATCCTTTGACCATAAAATGAGTAAATCTGATCCATCTGGCGCTGTACTAGTTCACGATACACAAAAGCAGTTACAAAAGAAATTCCGAAAGGCATACTTAGACCCTGAAGATGATCATTCACCTGTTTACGAATTAGCACAATATATCGTTCTACCCGAGTTTGGTGAAATCATAGTGACTCCTGACCCAAGATACGGGGAAAAGAGTACTTGGACAGACCTAGAATCTTTTAGATCTGCCATAAAGGACGGAACATTACATCCATTTGATGCTAAAATGGGAGTTGCAAATGGTTTAGCAAGAGGCCTTCAATCAGTGGCTGACCACTTCGAGGCAAATCCACAATTATTAGAAACTGTTACAAAAATCACTAATTGATTAGTCTTCTTGCTCTTCAAGTTCAATGTTCATTTCTGATGCATTACTGACATTGAAAGGACTTTCTTCAATGCTATGAATATTTAACAATATTATTCTTCTTGTGTCTTTGATAAAATCTCTATTTGGTAAATGGTCAACTGCAACCTGAGCATTTATTCTATGAATTGAACCTGTTGTTAATTCACCCACGTATTCATCGTTGATGACTCCAATGTATTTTTCATCTCCCAAGTTCATTAAATTACCATCATCATCAATAGAGATTTGACGTAAATTCAGATATTCAATATCCTCATAATAACAATCCTCGACCATCAGTTTGATATCTCTTGGTGGGAAAGGTGGCAATGCTCCTTTGTTTTTATCAGCAAATAGTTCTATACAACTAAAGCACATTTTTGGTGCTTCTCTCTCCCTGGCTAATCTTTGCCTGATTTCAGAACGATAGCCGCATTCATTGCACTCATAAACTGCTTTTTTTATCCATCCAAGCGGCCCTCCCAACGGACTAATAATCACATCAAAAGTCAGCATTGCCGAACGATGTCTCATCCTTAATTCGTCGAGTGAAAAATGATGGTTTTTGGAGAAGTTCACCACCCTTATTACCAAGCGTGAATCATTGTCTAACTCCGCAGTTTGCTCATTGAGAACAATATTTCCAAGATCTAATGTCCAATCTGGTCTTGTATGGAATTCAGTTCTCAATATCTCATTTAGGCAAATAAGTGAGTGTTCAACTTCTAATCCAAAGACTCTCTCTTCAAGCCCGTTAAGTCTCTTGATTTCCTCGGCATGGTTATTGGTAAATAATAATCTCCATGCAGTTAGTACTTCTTGCATTATTTTGTCTGGTTCGATACCTGCATCTTTCGTCATGGAACTCAGTTGCGAGTGCCGGAGGCTTTCAATCATTCCGCAAAGAAATATAATTTATTCTTCGGTAAGGTTCATCAATCACACTCAAGTCGGAGAACTACCTCCCTATTGTATAGGGGAGGAGTGTCCCATTATGGTAAACATCGCAGTCCTCGTAAAGCAAGTTCCGGATACCAATGCTCGTATCGTTATTTCAGACGACCGAGTTGATTTATCCGCAGTCAAAATGGTCATGTCGCCATATGACGAATTTGCGGTTGAAACGGCTTTACAGCACCGTACAGCAAGTGGTGGAGAAGTTACTGCAATTACAGTCGGTGGAGCTTCCGCTGACAAGGTGCTAAAAGATGCAAAGGCAATCGGTGTTGACCATATTGTCCGTATTGATTGTGACTCATATTTAGATTCAAACTCACTTCAAAGCATGATTTCAAGTGTGATTAGTGAAATCGGTGCAGATGTAGTCTACTGTGGAAAAGCAGCAGCCGATACTGGCGCTGGTTCAACTGGACCTGGTGTTGCAGAACGCCTTGGTTGGGCAAGTGTATCAAATATTATTTCTGCAACTTTTTCAGACACAATTTCAGTAGTTGCTCCAGTACAGGGTGGCAATGCAAGAATCAGTGTTGTACTTCCTGCAGTGATCTCATACGATAAAGGTGATGTCAAGGTTAGAAAACCAAATGTCAAAGGAATCATGCAGGCCAAGAAAGCGCAAGTTGATGTGAAATCCGTCAATCCATCTTCTTCATCCATTAGTATTATTTCTCACAGCCTACCTCCTTCAAAGCCTGCTGGTAAAACATACGAAGGTGGAGCATCAGCAGCTGAAGTTGCTCAACTTCTAAGAGATGAGGCAAACGTAATTTGAGGTGAATACCATGAGTCAAACAATTGTGATCGCAGAAATTTCAAAGGGTGCAATCCATCCAACAACCGCAGAACTAGTAACAGCAGCAAATGCACTTGGTTCCGCTCCAATCGTCATAGTTCCTTGTACTGATTCTACAATCGCAGATGCGGCTGCATCCATTCAAGGAATATCCAAAGTAGTTGCATTGAAATCCGATATATTCGCTACATATGATGCATCGAGTTGGGCTACTGCAATCGATGCTGTTGCACCTAGTGGGACAATTATAGCCTCAGCGAACCCGCAATCAAAGGATTTGGCCGCTCGTCTTGCTGCTCGTAGAAATATTCCCGTGGTGCAAGATGTTGTCGCTATTGAAAACGGTAATTTGGTATCACCAATATACTCTGGAAAAGCAATGCAAACCGTTTCTCTTGGTGGAGATGCTGTAGTCAGTGTTCGAGCCAATATTTTCACAGCATCTGCACAAGGTGCTTCTGCTGATGTATCGGTTGTTGACGCTACAGGAGACGTGGCTACTGCTGTTGAAGAGTTCTTAGCTAGAGCGAGTACCAGATTAGATGTTGCAGAAGCAAATATCATCATATCTGGAGGAAGAGGCATGGGGTCTCCTGATAATTTCTCCCACCTTGAGAAAATCGCTGACACAATCGGTGCTGCTGTCGGTGCATCTCGTGCTGCTGTTGATACCTGGGAACCTATTTCTCATTCTATGCAAGTAGGACAAACTGGTAAGACCGTCAATCCGAACCTATACATCGCAGTCGGTATATCTGGTGCCATCCAACATCTTGCTGGAATGCGTTCTTCAAAATATATTGTTGCAATAAACAAAGATGCAGATGCTCCAATCTTCCAACATGCAGATTATGGAATCGTTGCAACTTGGGAAGAGACGTTACCTGTCCTTCAGGCATCACTCTCTGCAATGATGAATTGATTTTAATCAGAGATATTTCCCTCTAGTGTAGGTACCGCCATTAGCAGACAGTCCTACGAATGGATTGTTCATTTTCTCTTCACCTATAGTTGTCAGTGGTCCATGTCCTGGATGAACAATTATTTCATCATCAAGTGGCCATAGTTTTTCGTGGATAGATTTTGAAAGCAAATCAAAATCACCGCCCGTATCAGGTAAATCAGTCCTGCCAACGGAACCTGCAAATAGAGTATCACCAACAAAGATGTGATCTGCTTCTCCATCTAT
>Ga0115003_10003207_pt1 | contig 13041 bp, 12 predicted proteins | sample ArcticOcean_MG_C_7_FD_88736 | JGI IMG/M metagenome (GOLD analysis project Ga0115003, IMG submission 88736) | Marine microbial communities from western Arctic Ocean - ArcticOcean_MG_CB11_88 | ecosystem: Environmental > Aquatic > Marine > Oceanic | place: Arctic Ocean: Canada Basin | collected... | reverse complement strand
TACCTGGAGCTTTCAAAACTAAAATTGATTACTCTTTTGGATTGAAAAGAATTGAATATCATTGTGCAAATTGTGGAGTTCACCATGGACATATTTTGATGACAATACAACAACGACACAAAAAAGATTTTGTAGTAATGGATTGTGTTTAATTTTTAAGCCTCTGAATTAATACTTTAAGGTATTTTTTTCCAGAGGAGACTAGTAAGCAAATAAAACAATATTACACCCACAAAGTAGTTCCATTCTAACCCATGTTTAAAATGAACATTTTCACTTATTATTAGAATTGGAATACTTATTAGCGCTACAAAAATTAAAATAGAAACTAACAAAATTTTAAGTTTTAAAATATTAGGATAGAAAAAGTCCTTTAATTGATTTTTTAATTTATAAAAATTCACAACAAGTAGACTTTGAGCAATTATCTCAAATATAATAAAACTCACCAAAACGACTCTTCTTAAAAATTTAAATATTTTTATATCTGTCTCTAGTCCTAGTAGGATAGAATGAATCATTAAAAATACTGCAGATAAAATACCAAAAATCATAAAGTTGTTTTTTTTTTCTTTAGAATTTTTAAAATGGTTTATTAAAATATTATTTTTGTGCCAATAAACACAAAGTAGAAATGCTGTAACCACCATAGCAGGTTTAAAAATTAAAAATTGAGGAAAAGTCCTAGAAGCTCTACTTATAGATAAACTTCCATCCAAATAAGGAACAGTAAATCCAGATCTCCCTATTTGATCTACTGAGAAAAAGGTATTTTCAAAAATGTGAAAATTTACGCTAACGAATAAACAGATATTTATAGAGATAAGAGGGACTAAAAAAACCCAGAGACTCAAGGATCGAATTTGAGTTATTTCTTTCATCGCTTAATTAAAAATTATTTTTTCTTATTTCTTTTTCTAGCTCTTCTTTTCTTTGAGCCAATTTTTCTTCTGCCTCTATGCTTTTTAGGATATCCCATAATTTAGCCTTTTTTATACTCTTAGTTGTTAAAAATCTATATAAAGTTTAAATTATTGTTTAGTTATACTTAAATTATGAAAAAGTCCATAAGTACACTTTTAAAACACAGTTCTTTTAACAAAATAAATCGCTCTGCAAATCCAGCAGTGGTTAGAGCATCAACAATCTTGTTTGATTCTATGCAAGAATTGGCGTCTCATGAAAAAAAAATATTAAAAAACAAACCAATCACACATTACGCTTATGGAAGATATGGAAGCCAAACAACTATAGAGCTGCAGAAAATTGTCAAAGAATTAGAGCAAGCTCATCATGTATTTTTACACTCTACAGGCTTTGGATCTGTGTCGTTAGTCTTTATGGCTTTGTGTGAGTCCGGAGACGAGATTTTAGTAGCCGACAATGTTTACTATCCAACGAGAGAAATAACAGAGAAGCTATTACCCAACTACAACATTAAAACTAATTATTACGACCCTAATAGTATTAAAGATTTACAAAGCAAGATTACAAAGAAAACAAAATTAATTTTTGTAGAAAACCCAGGTAGTATAACTTTTGAATTCCAAGATCTTAAAGAGATTATTAAGTTAGCTAAAAAAAATAATATTATTACAGCAATGGACAACACATGGGGCACGCCGTTATATTGTAAGCCTTTGTCACTTGGCTTTGATGTTTCTATTTCTTCAGCAACTAAATATTTTTCTGGACATTCTGATGCCATGGGAGGAACACTGGCAGTTAATAAAAAAATTTACAACAAAGTAAAGTTTTGCGATAAACTTTTAGGAAGCAGGTTGTCTGCTGACGAAGCTTATTTAATCATAAGAGGTATCAGAACTCTAGATGTAAGACTTAAGGCTCACTATGAAAACACAATAAAAATAATTAATTTTCTCAAAAAACAAAAAAAAATTAAAGAAGTTTTATACCCACATAATTCAGGATCTAAAAATTATATGATGTGGAAAAAATATTACTCTGGTGCCACAGGACTCTTTTCAGTTGTTATTCAAACTAAAAATAAATCTTCTGTTTTAAAATTTGTAAACAAATTAGAACTTTTTGGTATTGGTTACAGCTGGGGAGGTTTTGAAAGTTTGGCCATTTACCACGATATGTCTAAAAGTAGAAATTTTTATAAATTTAGAAAAGATGAACACTTAGTTCGAATACATGTTGGCTTAGAAGATCCTCAAGACTTAATAGCAGATTTAAAAAATTCTTTAAAAAATATTAAGTAAATAATTTAAGCCGTTCTTAAAACAGGTTTTTCATCAATAGGTAAATGAACAAAACCAGCAAATACTGAAAGTAATATTGATAAATACCAAGCATAATCATAACTACCGTAAGTATCAAAAAAATATCCTCCTAAGTAAGCTCCTAAAAATGAACCAACTTGATGACTAAAGAATACAATCCCAAATAATGTTCCTAAATATTTTGTACCAAATATTTGTGCCACTATTCCATTTGTAGGAGGAATAGTTGCCAACCACAAAATTCCGAATAAAACCCCAAAAGCAAGTGCAGTAAATGTGGACGAAGGTAAAAATAGAAATAAAATCAATATTATGCCACGAGAAAAATAAAGAATACTTAATAGAATTTTCTTACTATACTTTGAAGCAAGAAAGCCCATTCCTATAGTTCCGAAAATATTAAAAAAACCAATCAAGGCTAAAATTGCAGCTGCTGTCCATTCTGGCAGCCCTTTTTCTTGAATGTATCCAGGAATATGTGTTGCAACTAAAGTAATTTGAAAGCCACAAACAAAAAAACCAGCAACTAAAAGCATGTAACCTTTGTGATTAAACGCCTCCATCAAGGCCTTTGAAGCTGTTTGATCTCTTGTAAAAGAGTTGTTAGTTGTATCCACATATTCTTTTTTAAATAAAAATAGAGAACAAATAGATGCGAAAATTAAAAAATATATATAGTACTGAATTGTATTTTGCCAACCATAACCATCATTAGAAAATTTTGTAAACAAGGGCATAATAAAGAAACCAATTGACGCAGAACCTGTCACAATACCAACAGATATTGTTCTATTTTTATCTGAAAAATACTTTCCAACTGCCGCCACTGGAACGGAGACAGCAGTACCTCCAAGTGCCGATCCAATTATAACACCCATACTTATTATAAAGATTGAGTTAGAAGCAGGCTGAGCCAAAACAATGTATGAACCGATAATATAAAGGAGAAAAGCCACAAACGCTGCTTTGTTAGAACCGTACTTATCCGCAACCATCCCAAATAATGGTGCAGTTATACCCCAAAAAAGCATTTGAACACCAATAGCTAATCCAAATTGTGTTCTATTAATTCCTAAATCTGTTTCAAAAAATTGATAAAATAAACCCCATGTTTGCCTTATACCCATAGAAACAAGCACTACTAAACATGCTGAAATAAGGACTACTACAGATTTTTTATTTTCAAAAAATTTTTCTCTCACAGTTTTCTAGAAATACAATTTTGTTCTAACTTCAACTTAATATAATTATGAAGTATAAAATAAAAAGATGCAAGACTTAAGAAGAAAAGACATTGATGTTTTGAGAGCACTGGCAGTATTGCCTGTAATTATCTTTCATTTTAAAAATGAATATTTTCCTTTAGGTTATCTTGGCGTTGATATTTTTTTTGTAATTTCTGGTTATTTAATAGCAAAAATAATTTTAAAAGATTTAACTAATAATTCTTTTTCATATGTTGGTTTTTACACTAGAAGAGTAAAAAGAATTTTACCTGCTTTTTTGTTTGTTATTATCATTTCATTATTTTTTGCAATATTTATTCTTTTAAATTCTGATCTAAAAGCTTTTTCTGAAAGTATAATCTCTTCTCTTTTTTTTGTACAAAATATTTATTACTGGATAACGGGAGGATATTTTGGGACTGAAAACGAACTTAAGCCGCTGTTACATTTATGGTCACTAGGTATTGAAATTCAATTTTATATTTTTTTTCCAATATTTTTTATATTTTTATACAAAATAAAATTTACTTTTAAAAAAATTATAATTTTTATAATCTTAATTTCACTTGTTTCACTTTTATTAAATGTGTTTTTAATTTTCAAAGGACATCGAGACAGTCTATTTTTTTTATTTCCTTTTAGAATTTGGGAATTTGGACTAGGGATTCTCACTGCGCTAATTCAAAATAAAAATAAAAATTGTTTTTTTTTAGAAAAATACAGAACTTTAATTGGGTTAGCATTTATAGTTTTTAATTATATTTATAAAATTAATTATTTACCCGATTCTTTTCTAATATGTGTTGGTACAGCTTTATTATTATTTAGAGAGAATATAACAAAAAATTTTTTTCATAAATTTTTTAATTCTCACTCTCTAATATTTATTGGATTGATTTCTTATTCTTTATATTTATGGCATTGGCCAGTAGCAACTTATTTGAAGTATATTAGTGTCGATAAATTATCAAATAATTATATTTTTTTTGGTATTTTATTAACTGTTATGTTTTCATTATTTAGCTGGAAATATGTCGAAAGACCATTTTTAGAAAATAAAGAAAAATCTAAATTTATTTTTAGATATGTTTTTATTTTATATTGTTCGTTGGCTTCATTGTCTCTTTTGATTCTTACAAACAAAAATATACCTTCAACTCATAATAAAGATTTAAACAAACTTTCATCAGCTATAGGAAGTACGTATCATTGTTCATTTTTGAACTATCATTTTTACGGAGATAGTTTTGGCTGCTTACTTAATAATAAATCTGAGAAAAAATATAGTGTTGCAATATTTGGGAATTCTCATGCAGCGATGTATGGATGGGCGATTAAAAAGAAGCTTTACGAAGATAATTCTCAAGCTCTGATGCTACATATAAATGATTGTTCACCTTTCAAAGAAGTAAATATATCTCTAAATTGCATACGTAAAGTGAATAATTATGTTGAATCTATTATTAAAGATAGTCAAATTAAAAAAGTAATTATTGGTCTTAATTGGTATTCAAATCAACTAATAGACAGAAATGGTAAGTTATTGAATGAAACTAATTTTGATAAAAGAAATGATCTTCTAATTAAATTGATTGATGAGTTAATAGAAAATAAAAAAGAGGTTTATTTAATCGGACCAATAAATATGCCAAATTTTACAATCTCCAACGAATTAAGAAAACTAGCATTTGACAAAAAAAATAAGTTTAGTTTATCTGCTCCTAAAAAAGATTTTTTAGAAGAACACTCTAAATCTATTAATTTATTTTCTGACAAACTAAGTTCTAAATTTTTAAGACCAGATAAAATATTGTGCAGCGAAGAAAAATGTTTTCTTGGTAATCTTGATAGTTTTTATTTCTCGGACAATAATCATTTAAGCAAAAATGGCTCAATACGCTTATTTAAACTGTTCGAAGACATAAATTTTAATTAACAATTCTATCCTAGGTTGTTTATTTTTTATTATCTTTTTTTTTATTATTAATTAGAATTTATCTAACAAAGGAAAAAAAATGTTTTCAAAAGAATTAAATCAAAAATTAGACCAATACCACTTACTTAATCACCCATTTTATAAATCTTGGAATGAAGGAAAATTAACAAGAGAAATCATTAAAGATTATGCAGAGCAATACTACCAACATGTAAAAGCATTCCCTAGATATATCAGTGCAACTCATTCGTTATGTGAAGACATTGAAAAAAGAAAAATTCTTCTCGAAAATTTAAACGATGAAGAAAATAGGGACGCAGATCACCCAAAACTTTGGAAAAATTTTGCACTTGCGATGGGCGCGGATTCTGAAAAAATAGAGGAAGTTAGAGCAGATAAATACACAAAAGACATGATTGATAATTTTTTTAAAAATGGCAGATCAACTTATGCAGAAGGACTTGCTTCTTTGTACACTTACGAAAGGCAAATTCCTGAAATAGCAGAAACAAAAATTCAAGGGCTAAAAAAATACTACGGTGTTAATTCAAAAGAAGGACTTGAATTTTTTGTGGCTCATAAAGAAGCAGATGTTCATCATAGAATAGAATGTGAAAAATTATTAGATGGATTATCTGATAAAGAGCAAAGCAAAGCTGAGATAGCAGCATTATCAACTGCTAAATATCTTTGGAACTTCTTAAGTGGGATAGCAGAAAAGCATAATTTACCAAGAGCAGCCTAAAAACAGGTTGATTATTAAATTATAAGCTATAGAAAAAGCTTATGAAAAAGTCTTCTGAAAAAAGCTTTGGAATTTTATTTTCTATAGTTTTCCTTGTAATATCTATTTGGCCTCTACTTCAAGGTTCCCCAATCAGGTTTTGGGCCTTATTTATAGCACTAATTTTTTTAGCGTTAGCTTTCTTAAAGCAAAAATTATTAAAACCTTTAAATAATGCATGGATAAAATTCGGAGAAACGCTTGGTAAAATTATTGCACCAATAATCATGGCATTAATATTTTTTTTTATTCTTACACCAATAAGCTTAATTGTACGTATGTTCGGAAAAGATCTCTTAAAACTTAAAATGTCTAATGACAATTCTTATTGGATTAAAAGAGAAAAAAATATTACCACAATGGATAAACAGTTTTAATGATTGATTTTATAAAAGAGTTCTGGGAATTTTTAAAAGTTAGAAAAAAATACTGGCTATTGCCGATAATAATAGTTTTAGCTTTATTTGGTATTTTAATTGTACTAAGCCAAGGATCTGTAGTTGCTCCTTTTATTTATACAATATTTTAAAAATTACCTTATCATAAACATATGACAAAAAAAAAATTTATTATATTTTCAATTTTTTTAATTTTACTTATATCTGAATTTTTTTCATTTATTTATTTTAGAGTTATCTCTAATGATTTTTCTAATCTCGCTCTATATTCTGAAAAACGAAAATCAGCGTTAAGTTATAAATATTTTGACAATATAGGTTTAGTATTACCAAAAATTATAAATAAAAAAGATTTAGTTTTTACACATTTCACAAAAGAATTTACCGACAGATTCATATTTAGAGATATTCTAGGATTAGGCGTGGGTTTTCCTGATGATGGCATAGACGAAAGAAAATATAAAGCAGTAGCAATAGGAGACTCTTTTACTAGAGGTGTCGGTTCAATTAACAATCTAAAAAATGGATGGGTTGAACTTGTTGAAGAGAAAAATAAAGATATTGATATAATTAATTTAGGTCACTTTGGTGCTGGTGTTAACGATCAAAAATATGGATATGATAAAATTAAAAAATTTATAAATCATGATATTGTAATATATAATTTTTTGTCTATTTATGATTACATAGACAATGTATCAGATCTTCAATATTCTTTTTATATCGAAAAATTTTATAAAAAATTTGGCGAGGAAGAAACTCAAAAATTAATAAATGATTTAAATATAAGACATGGTTATAAACATCACTTAGAGTATCTTTTAAAAAATAAAATTAAATCGTACACAGTTTATTTCACTTTAAAAATTGCAGACTATCTAATTCTCAAAGACTTGTTGCCAGCTAAAAAATTTATATACAACATACCTAAAGCCGAAGTTAGATTAAACATAGTTGAGGATGAATTATTTAAATTTTATGAACTTAAAAATAAATATAAAATGAACTGTAAAGAAAAATATTGTTACTATGAATATTTTGAAAACAATAAAGAAATATTTAATGAAGCCATTCTTAATAAGATTATATTAAATTCTGCCAATAAAATAAATCAATTTTACCAAGAATCGTTAACTAGCAATAAGGAGTTTATATTTGTCCTACATCCTAACGCAGGACATTTTTTTCCTGATCAAACTATATTTGATAACAGTAAAATTGATAAAAAATTAATAAAATTACTCAACCCAAAAATAAAAGTAATAGATGTGAGTAACAAGCTTTTTGAGATCCATCGCAACAACAAAGAAAAGACTTATTTTTATAAATATGATGGACATTATAATGTTGAAGGTTATAAAACAGTTAGTACAATTATAAGCAAAGAGTTGTCTTATCTATTGGAATAATTACTTATTAAAATTACTATTTAATGAAAAATATATTAGGTATCTCAGCTTTTTATCATGACAGTGCAGCTACTCTTATTCAAGATGGTAAGATTATTGCTGCCGCTCAAGAAGAAAGATTTTCTAGAATAAAACATGATGAAAGATTTCCCAAGCATGCAATTAAATATGTCCTAGAAGAAGGAAAAATAGAATTAAACCAGATTGATTATGTAGTTTTTTTTGAAAAACCATTTCTAAAATTTGAAAGATTACTTGAAACTTATTTAGCATTTGCACCTAAAGGATTTAAATCTTTTTCTTTAGCGATGCCTATTTGGTTAAGAGAAAAACTTTTTCAAAAAAAATATTTATTTGATCTTCTTCAAGAATTAGATGGAAATTTTAAAGATATCAAAAAAATTAAATTTTCCGAACATCATTATAGTCATGCTGCGAGTGCTTTTTATCCATCACCTTTTGACGAAGCCATAATATTAACTCTAGATGGAGTTGGTGAATGGGCTACTACTACTGTTGCCCACGGGAAAGATAATCAAATTACAATGCTTAAAGAAATCCATTTTCCCCACTCGTTGGGTCTTTTATACTCTGCTTTTACATATTACACAGGATTTAAAGTTAACAGTGGTGAGTATAAGGTGATGGGTTTGGCACCATATGGTAAACCAATTTATAAAGAGTTAATTTTAAATAATCTAATCAATTTAAAAGAGGATGGTTCATTCAGGCTAAATATGAATTATTTTAATTTTGCAACAGGTTTAACAATGACAAATAAAAAATTTAATGATTTATTTAGCCAACCAGTCAGAAAAAAAGAAGATGAGTTACTTACTCAATTTCATATGGATATAGCTTCTTCTATTCAAGCTGTCACAGAAGAAGTGGTACTTCGTTTAACAAAAGACATGGCAAAAGAATATAACGTAAAAAATCTTTGTATGGCTGGAGGTGTAGCATTAAATTGCGTAGCAAATGGCAAAATTTTAAAAAATAAAGTGTTTGAAAATATATGGGTACAGCCAGCAGCGGGAGATGCAGGTGGTTCATTAGGTGCAGCCTTAGCTTATTGGTATCAAGAGCTCAATAATAAAAGATCAGTAAACCTAGAAGACAGTATGAACGGTTCTTATTTGGGTCCTAAATATGAAAATAATATTATAGAAAAAGAACTTAAACTTTTAAAAGCTGAGTTCAAAAAACTTAGTGAAGATGAGATTATTGATCTATTGGCAAAAGAATTAAGTGAAGAAAAAACCGTAGGTTGGTTTCAGGGTAGAATGGAATTTGGACCCAGGGCTTTAGGTGGAAGATCTATATTAGCTGACCCAAGATCAGCAAAAATGCAAAAGGAACTTAATCTTAAGGTTAAATTTAGAGAAAGTTTTAGACCATTTGCACCATCTATACTAGCTGAGGAAGTTGGTAATTGGTTTGAAATGAATGAACCCAGCCCTTATATGCTGTTAGTTGCTAATATAAAAAAAGAAAACCAAATAGCCATGAGCTCTAATCAAGAAAATCTATTTGGTATAGAAAAATTAAATATTAAAAGATCAAATATTCCAGCTGTAACTCACGTTGACTACTCCGCAAGAATACAAACAGTACATAAGAAAACAAACCCTAGATATCATAAGTTAATAAAAAAGTTTAATGAGCTAACTAAATGTCCAATTTTAGTAAATACTTCATTTAACATAAGAGGAGAACCAATAGTCTCTTCAGTAGAGGATGCTTTTAGATGTTTTATGGGAACTAATTTAGATATTTTAGTTATAGAAGATTTTATTTTATTTAAATCAGATCAAAATCAATCTTTAAAAAAAGAATACAAAAATAAATTTAAACTGGACTAATTTAAATTAAAATTTATTAAATAAGCTTAAAGAATGTACATGAATAATTTAAAAAATAATTATTTTTATAGTTTAGACATTTTCCGAGGTTTTTGTGGTTATGGAGTAGCAATTTGCCATCTAAATGCTTTTGCATTTGGAAATGCCTTTTTGGAGTATTCTTCACTTTTATTTGTTGAATTTTTTTTCGTACTCAGCGGATTTGTTCTGTACCCACAACTTCTTAAAGTAATTAACAATAATAAAAATTTATTCATTTTTTATAAGAGAAGGTGGATAAGGACTTTACCGCTTTATATTGTTATTTTAATTGCAGTTTCAGCATTAACCAATCAGTTATTTACTTTAGATTTTTTTAAATATTTAACTTTAACACAAAAATTTTTACCAGAATTTATTGGGAATGATTATTTTCCTGTAGCCTGGTCTTTATCAATAGAAGAAATTTTTTATTTATTATTTCCAATATTGTTAATATTTCTAAATAAAAAAAATTTTTTATTTTATGTATTTTTATGCTTTTTTCTTCTTTTAACTTTCAAGTTTTTATTTGTATCTAAAATTAATGCAGATTTTTACAGAACTGGAACATTTCTTAGATTAGACTCTATATTATTTGGTTTTATTCTTGCACATTATAAAAACATAATAATAAGTAATCGGTTTATTATTTTGTCTATATGTTTATTTTCTTTAAGTATTTATCTAGGTAATTATCAATTTTTTATTTTTGAAAAAGAACTTCCGATTATAAAAGTAATTTTTATAATATTTATGCAGTTAACTAGCGCAAGTGTTTTGTTTTCTTTTATTTTAATTGAACCTTTCTTAAAAAATAAAATAATAAAAAAAATTGGTTTGATTATTTCTAGTCAAACATATTCAATTTATTTAATTCATATTATTTTAATTTATCTATTTAAAAAACTTGATTTTAATATCTTACTAACTAACTCATTGTATCTTTTATCACTTTTTATAATTTCATTTTTGGTATATAATTATTTTGAAAAACCTCTTTTGCAGCTAAGACCTAAAATTAAATAATAGATGTTAAACTTTATAATCAAGAATAAAAAATTCTGGGTACCCGCACTAGTAATAATTGCTGTAATAATACTTATGATAGTTTTATCAAAATATGGATTTAATCCGTTAGGCTATACAGTCTATTAATTATTTTGTTGAATTATTTTTTCTAAGTCTTCAAATATTAATTTAGCTACAGTCTCAGAACCTTTTTTAGAAGTGTGCGTTCCATCATACCAATACTCTATTTTTCCATCAATTTTTTTTGCTAAGTCTATACATAATAATTTTTTGATCTTACAATTTTTCATAATATAGTTATTCATTGTAAAGGTGAACTCAGAGTGTCCGCCAGATGTAAGACTAGTTATAAAAATAGGAATTGAATTAAGTTGTTTACTTAATTTATTTAACTCTTCTATTCTGTTTAAATAACCTGTTGTTTCATACGCAAGTTTTTTTTCCAATTCCACCAAATTATAATTATCCTCAGCAAATTTATATGAAGTAAAATTAAAAGTTCTTTTATACTCCTCGCCCATATTTCCATCATATTTTGTGAAATTTTTTCTTGGTAAATATTTAAACTTAAAGATTCTAATCGAGTCATATAAAATGCTCTTCGATTTTATTGTATCGAATAAAACTTCTACACTTTCCGGGTTGAGCAAATGACCATCATGTCCATCATTTTTAGCACTTTTACCTTTCCTGTTAGCTGCCTCATTTATACCCACATAAAACAAAATATATTTAGGTGAAAAGTTTTTTAATTTAAATAACCAATTTTCAAATCCATCTATCATACCAACTGTTGAAAGCGCTTGGACTCCACCGTTTATTATTTCAATTTTAATATTATTTTCTTCTAATTTTTTATTTAAAAAACCAGTAATTGTGTACTCGTCGGGACTAAATCTTTCATCAACAGCACTACCACCTAAAATAACTGCTTGCATTTCAGAAGGTTCGATATCCCCACCTCTAAAACCGTAATAATTTCTTCTGTAAAAATAAATTTTTTTTTCCACTCCATTAGTCCATTCAATCCGTTGATTTTTCATTCTATGCTCACGCATATATGGACCAAAATTATCTTTATCAAACCAGTAGCCAAAAAAAATTTCAATAAAAAAAGTAAACGATAAAATTATAAAAATATTTATAAAAAATATTTTTAAGAGTTTCTTGAAGAATGTTATCATTTTCTTAGAACACTGTCAGGATCTAATTTCGCATCAAACCAATTTAGTCTAATATCAAGATGTGCTCCAGTTGCTCTACCTGTTTTGCCAATAGTACCGATTACATCACCTTGTTTAATACTTTCTCCATTTTTAACGTAAATATCTTTCATGTGCATGTAGAGAGTACTTACTCCGTGTCCATGATCAAAAATAATTGTACCTCCAGTGTAATATAAATTTTTTTCAGAAAGAGTTACAATTCCATCTAACATCGCCTTAACTTTTGTTCCTTCAGCGGCCGCAAAATCTAATCCATAATGTGGTGATTTCGGTATTCCATTTAATATTCTCTGACTACCGTACACTCCAGTTATTATTGAATTATCAACAGGTACTTTAAATTTATTACTAAAATATTCTAAATCGCTATCTATAGATCTTGCTTTTATAATTAACTTATTATCATTTTTTATTCTTTCATAAACTTCCTTAGGAGGTGTTACTAATTTTTTTGGCAATCCATCAATTTTTTGGATTAAATATTTTTTTTTATAAACCTTTTTGTTTAATTTTTTTGATTGGCCATCTTTTTTAACTTCAATTGACACATCATTTTTTCTATCTTTTCTTAGGCCAAAAACAAAAAAACCTTGGCTGGAAACTTTAACTTCTTTTCTGTCTATAAATACTCTAGTTTTAGGTTCAGTTTTTCCCACGATTAAGTTTCCTTGATAAAATTTACCTTTTAATTCAAGAGCATAAATTGAACTTGTGAAGGAAAATATAATTATTACAAATAAAATTTTTTTCATTTATTTATAATATATATTATTATCAAATAGAGTATAAAAAAAAATTATCATTCAATTTAATGTTATCCATTTTTAAATTTAATAGGTAATACTAGCAAATAATGAAGAAGAAAAAAATATTTTTAAATATATTTAGGAATTTTAAATAT
>Ga0115003_10003205_pt1 | contig 13046 bp, 9 predicted proteins | sample ArcticOcean_MG_C_7_FD_88736 | JGI IMG/M metagenome (GOLD analysis project Ga0115003, IMG submission 88736) | Marine microbial communities from western Arctic Ocean - ArcticOcean_MG_CB11_88 | ecosystem: Environmental > Aquatic > Marine > Oceanic | place: Arctic Ocean: Canada Basin | collected... | reverse complement strand
TGGTGTCCTGGCACCTGTTTCTGATAGCGTTTTGTGTGTAATTTACGCATTCGTGTGCCTCTGGGTAGTCGGTTGAGACCATTGCGCTTGAGGATACGGTAAAACCCTGCATCCGAGATTTTGATGCCGTGATAGCGCGCCAAATACCAGACGATCCTGATGGGCCCGAGGTGATACTAGCGGCGTAGATACAGAACCTTCTCCACGATCTCTGGCGGCGTTTGATTGGCAGGGTTCTTTGGAATATATTTGGCATTCTTCAGACCAGATTCGCCATTCTTTTGATACGCATCCCGCCATCTATAGAAGCTGGATCTCCCAATCCCAAAATACCGACAGGCTTTGCGGGCATTGCCGATCTTTTTGGCGTGTTGAAGTACCCTCAGTTTGCGTTGAATGTCGCGTTCTTCGTTCGTCATGGAAACTTCCTCCATCCCTAAATAAGGGAGTTTATAGGAAGTGTCCCGAGAGTCCGTACATATCTACAAGGGCTAATTTTTACAATTTTATAATTTTTTGGGTTGCTATAAACGGAACACATATAGGCTAGGGGTGGGGGGCACCCGTCTCGGTCCCTACCCCCCCCCATGGGCTAGAAACTACCTGTAGACTAAATCTTGGTAACCACATTTATCTTTGATGGGTAGGTAGATGGGTACAAGCTAACATTAACCCTAAATCATTGATTTAAATAGGTTAGTGGCGGAGGGAGATGTTCAGGCATCCAACTCTCTCTCATCGTAACCCATTGAAATCATTTATGTGGAATTGTGGATGTGAGTTATTCGGTTCGAGCCGATCTGGTAGCTGACACACTCACAGACTTCGAGGGATCAGCATGGGTACATTGTTGGTCGGTGGCATGTCACTTCGCGATCGAGCGGATCAAAATGAAGGTGCTATCGCCAATTAAAGTGCCCACACATCCGGCTCGCCTGATTTTAACGGATTTCAGCAGCAAACACCGGGCCAAAGCGGTTCCACCAGAAACGAACTGACTCTTGGCTGATTCCGATGCCGCGTTCATGCAGCAAATCCTTCGCATTATGGAGCTACAGCGGAAACCGGACATACATCATCACTGCCAGGCGGATGATTTCAGGAGACGTCTTGAAGTAGCTGAATGGGGAAGCTTTTGTCATCCGGAGACGCTAAACGGCCACCCGCCCAGCTCAAGCCAGTTTCCTCTGACAGTGCCTGTAGGGTCAATGAAGAATGTTCATACATAAAGTAAAAAAATCATGTAAATCAGATAGTTAATATTAACTGTCTGCTTGATAGTGCATGGAATTTACAGTAGTGTTTTTTTGATATTTAATTTCAGGTGCTCTGCACCACCAATATGAAGAGGCGGTTATGGCTAAGCAACTTTTGATCTATGAGCGGGCAGTTCCTGTATCCACGCAAGCGCATAAAGGCTGGTGTGTAAAAACTGACGCATCTTACAGTTTTGCCAAAGAGATCAATTCCGTTCCGGTACTCGCAGCAGAATTCGCGGTTTGCGCCCTTGAGAATGCGATCGTTTTTGCGGGTGAAGATGGCGCGCTATTTCCATCCGTCATTCTTGGAATGGAAGCGGAAAAGAACGCTCACGTCAAAAGTGACGGCACATGGAACGGGTTGTATGTTCCTGCTTTCCTACGTCGTTATCCTTTCGTGTTTTCAAAGTCTGAAGATGGCACCACATTTACATTGTGCATCGACGAGGAATTCGAGGGTTTCAACAACGAAGGTTTGGGCGAGCGCCTATTCGATGCCGATGGCAATCGTACGCAGTATCTGGAAACAATGTTGCAGTTTATTCAGCAGTATCAAAATCAGTTTACGCGCACGCAAGAGTTTGCTCAGAAGCTTTCTGACCTTGACCTGTTTGAGCCGGCAACTGCTCAATTCCAAATTGGCGACAAGAAGTCTTCCCTTGCCGGTTTCCACACTATTAGTCGCGAAAAGCTGAAGGCTTTGTCACCAAAAAAATTGAAAAACCTGCTAGACGCTGATGAACTAGAACTCGTTTTTCTTCATCTGCAATCGTTAAATAACCTGACCCCAATGGCACGCAGGCTTTCAGCCGAAATAGCTTAGAATTGCCGAATTCCAACGACGAAGGGGCCGGTTCCAACCGGCCCCTTTTTTGCTTTCAGGTGTAGCGAATTTTAGAACTGGTATGAAATTACAAACTTCATATCTGTGCTCGAGCTTTTGAAATATGCAGAACATTCAGCTGTCGTTGCACTGCCACATGCAGGTGTTGTGCCATTATTCAAGATTGGCGCAGCGATAGTTGGAAGCGCGTAGTGCATCAGTTCGAAACGAGCAGTCATGTTGTCTTTGAACGCCCATTCAAAACCGCCACCGAGCGCAACACCCAGCATGTCTTCAGTCGTCTGTGCACATATGATTGTAATACATGATTCCGAACCATTACCGTTAAGCTCACGCATGACATAGGAGCCGCTCGCTTGCACAGGACCGCCGACTGCATAGGTTAAAAGGTCACCATTCGCCACGCCCACACGACCAAGAAGCGACGTCAGCACAACATCGTTGTCAAACTTTACCCCGCTGGTTCCTGAAGAGTTCGACGCAATAAGCTTAGAGGTCGTGTGCGATCCGTTCACATCCAGTTCAATCCCTAACACCAAATTGCCTTGGCGAGGCGCGAAGTTATAGCCAAGCTTTAAACCACCGGCCGTTACGAGCTCCGAAATCGGAGGCGCGTCATTCGTGATTGTGTCAGTTAAATCAGAAGCCTCAACACTAAATAACGCTCCAGATACATAGATGCCTGCATAGCCGCCTTTCCATGCCTCTGCATCCTGTGCAATTGCTCCAGAACCGCAAAGCGCAAGAACTGCCACAGCGCTCGCGATTGAAGTTTTCAATTTAATCAAAGTCATATCAAGTCCTCATCTTTCTGAAAGTTATCGTATGTACGTATGCAAAAACGAACCATTTACTTGCCAAGGTACCCACCGGCGATATTTGCGTCAGAACCGCTCATTACAAATACACCCCCAGCTTCGGCAGGTTCCGTACCCGCAGCATTCCCACCAAAAAAGTTACCTTGGTTTTCAAACAACCGGCTGGAGCCCATTACATCGGCCGTTACAACCTCGTCGCCATTGAAGATCGACAAGTTACCCCCTTCGAACGAGGTGCCATCGTTCGAAATCGTCATATTCGAAATGATAATTCTGTCAAATGACGGGGTTTCAAGGCCATCAAGCGTGGCTGAAACCTTGGCTCCCGCTCCAAAATTGGCCGTTATTGTACTAATCCCAAAGCTGCTGATGGGTGTTCCACCGCCGCCCAAGATTGAGCCTTCGATAAACCCATCACCATTAAATGTCGCGGTGCCGTTCATTGGGATACTCTCTGGCTTAGTGAGAACACCAACAATCATCGGGCCACTTCCGTTGGCGTCATTAAGTGAAAATCCACCAGAAAAATTATAGTCACCCGCAAAAAGCGAAGAATCTACTGAAACATTTGTTGTGCCATCAGTCCAAGCTCCATCAGTAGCGCCATCTAGGTCCGTAAGGACAGACGAGCCAACGGTAAAGTCAGTCAGTGCGTAGCTATTATCATGGGTTAACGTGCCTGACAGGTTGCGAATAACAATAGAGGACGGCGCCCCGACAATGAGCGCTTTGCCACCCAAAATGCTAACACCGCCCGACGCTCTCTCGTCCAGATCAATGTAGTCTGGAGCTGGGGTCAAAGGAATGACACCAAGGATTCCACTACTACCTCCACAAGCGCCTAGACCCACGAGAAACACGCTCACAATTGACAGGTTTCTCATTTTACTTACTCTTTTTATCATTGTGAAAATTCGCGTCTATTGGTTCAGGGATCGTTCTAGACGAATATGAAATCGTCACTATCAAGCCCACTTGTCAAAACATTATAGATATTGATTGTAGTTCCTTCGGCGACAAACTGAGCACCATGTCCTGCCGCATCACTGATGAACGTCATAACATTCCCTGCATCGACGCCCACAAACCCGGACAGCTCGATTTTATCAATTCCCAGCTCGAAATCGGACGCTTGAGGTGATCCAGAATAGCCAGTGGTACCGTCAAAGCTGACCAGTGTGGAAGAAAATTTTGCAATTGTATCGACGCCTTCGTTTGGTCGGAACACGAATGTATCAATACCAGAGCCCGCAGAAATTAGATCATCACCACTTCCACCGGTGACACGATCATTTCCGAATAAAAAGACTGCCCCAGCATCCGCTGCGATTACATCGTTCCCGCTACCGCCATCAACAATGTCTTGTTGAAATCCGGTTTGGATGAAATCGCTGCCGTTACCTCCAGCGACCGTGTTGTTACCCGACAACAATTGAATGCTATCGTGGTCATCACCGCCATTAGCCGTATCGTTTCCAAGGGCATCAAAAATTGTGTCGTGGCCTGCATCACCATTTTGTTGGTCATCACCCGCACCGCCGTTAATCAAATCTGCGCCACCAGCGCCATTGATAACGTCGTCGCCATAGCTGGTAAGTAAAGTATTATCGTCCGCATCGCCGTCCACTGAAGAAGTACCGTCAGTCACGCCATTGATATTCACCACAACTGTATGCGTATTTTTTTCACTATCTATCACGCTCACGTTGTCGACAAGAATGTTGGCGTCATTCAAATCCTGTGCTGACGCATCCGTTAGAAAATAGGTATAAGATGTATCCCCTGCTCCATTCGTTTGTCCAAAAACAATGTGCCCATGTTGGCCGATCGCTGTAACGCCCGAAATCGATGGTGTGTCGTCTTCGTCCACATCAGCCACTTGTGCATATCCAAATGATTGCCAATGATCTTCAGATACGTTCAACGTCGTATCGCCCGTAAACGCCGGGGCGTCATCTAACCCGTTAATCGTCACTGTCACTGTCTGTGTTGCACCATTATTTGCGATGAGAGACGCTTCGTCAGTGATGCTGTCACCATCGTCCAAATTCTGCAAAACTGCGTTGTCAGAAATAGAATAGGACCAAAGTGCACCAGCCGCGTCGACAACAAAGACACCTAATGCACCGCTTGATCCTGCATTTGCAAACGTCGGAGCTATGGCTTTGGCAGGGTTACTAGTATCGCTCACACCAATTGCTGCACCAGTTGTGCTGCCAGTATTATCTTCATCAGTTGTGGCCGTTTTCTCACCGGTCACAAAAATTGTTGTGCTATTTTGAACAAAATCGACTGGGGCTGTGATTGACGCAAAGTCAGCTTTATCATCTGTCGCACCATCAGCTGCATCCAAAGCCGCAAAATTTGCGTTGCCTCCAAGGATGACGACTGTCTCGCCAACCGTCCCGCCGAAAAAGGTCGCTGTAATCGCGATGTCGTTGATACCGCCGCCGGCGTCGCTGTTAATGTCAGCAATTCCAGCCAACTCAAGCGTCTCTGGCATAATCGCGAAAATGTTTGCAAACGAATAGGTAACCGCGCCAATGGCGTCATAGAGAAACAAGTCGCCGTTAGCAGCCAACACGCCTATATTATCGGTTCCGTCACCCGTAACGTCGCCAAGATTAGCCACACTTCTGCCGAACATGCCGCCCGCAGCTGTTCCGTTTATCGCCACAAAATTTGGACCCTCCAACGGCGTGGCCAAATTGATGTAATCAAGTGCGGCAGAATCGTCGCCATAGACGAGATACACAGTGCCAGACGCGGAGCCATTTGGATCTGCATTGGGTGCGGCAATTAAAAGATCGTCTTTGCCGTCACCGTTAAAATCACCTGTTCCCGCAATGCTTGTGCCTCCCATATCGAGGGCAGCGAAACCGTCAATAACAACGCCGTCAAAACGCGTCAGCGTCTCGTCAGGATTGGTTGAGGCTATTAAATCAATGTCCACAATTGACGGAAATGCAGTTGAGGGGTTTCCAAATAGCACCACAACACGACCAGCATCTGTGCCGCCACTATCATGTGCGGGCATTGAAAACACCAAATCACCGTGTAAGTCGCCGTTAAAATCGGAACCTGTAATCGCTGTGCCAGCCGCATTCAATGCGCCTGCGCCCGAAACAGTGAACCCATTGGAACCGTCCAACTCAGATACATCCAAAGTGAGAATAGGCGTTGCGCTTCCATAAACAACGTAAACTGCGCCGTTGCCACCGTCCACATCAGCGGACGAAATCGCAAAATCACCAATTTTGTCATTATTTACGTCGCCTAAACCAACAACACTGATTTGTTCTGAAGCGGTTGGAAGTCCCGTAATTGTTATCCCTGAAGATGGCGTCGAGAACACATCTATTATGCCCGTAACCGTATACCCAGCATCTGCCGAGTTTGGATCAAGCAAGACACGCACGGTCCCATCAGCACGCGACACAATCGCAAAATCGTCAGCGCCGCCACCGTTTACGTTACCAATGTTGGCAATGTCCCAGCTAAATTCAGATCCGGCGGTAGCCCCGTCCAGAATGACACTGTTAGAGCCGTCCGCCACATTCAAATCGAACGTGGCATCAAATCCTCCTGCATCTCCAAGAACGGCAATAACACTTCCGATGTTGGTGGCCACATCGATCGATCCGATGAGCAAATCACCAAGACCGTCAGAATTTACATCAAGTGTCGCAAGGGAACCACCTGAAGACGTTCTAAAATAACCAGATGACATGGATGCACTTCCCTTAATGGCAGCGAAAAGCCACTTTGGGAAACAATAGCACAAATAATAAAAATAGGGATGGGAAATGCTACTTTTTTGATGAAATAATTACGCAGAGTTAATCAATAACGAGAGGCCTCAAAATCTCTGTTTGGTTCCCAAATTTCTTGACGTAAGCAGTCGTTAATCCCAAGCATTCCTTGGAAGCGCATGACGCCTGATGCGGACAGTTATAGAAGCCATTTTTATCAAATTCCGCCCAGAAATCAGGATCAATAAAAAGAGTGGGTTGAGCGTTTACAAGAGAATCCGATAAGTCAGCCAATAGACACTCCGGGAAATTCTTAACTTCTGTAAAAAGATTTGATGCACGGCACTTCAATATTGCCTGCTTAAGAAAGGGCAAAATATCCAAATTATTTGCGGCTAAGTCTTTGGTATCCTGCACGGCCATCGGAAAATAGCACCAGAATTCCATCTGCACCAAACGCTTCAAATGAGACAAGGCGTCAACCATATTCGGAAGCAACATGTAGCTTTGCGTAGTTACAACGGAATTCGTAATAATCTTGACATGGTCATATTGATCCAGATGAACCAAACCTTGCATCATTTTGTCCCATGCGCCGCTGACTTGTGTAATGCGATCATGACTTTCGCGGTCTGATCCTGCAACCGATACAAAAAATTCGTCGATGCCAGCCTCAATCAGCCGATCGGCATAATCCACCCGGCCAAGGTGCATACCATGAGTTTGAATTCTGATATGCTTGAAGCCCGCAGATTTGGCGGTTTTTGCAAGGTCAACAAGATCTCTGCGCAGCGTTACTTCTGATCCCGTTAGAACCAACCCTTCCCAGCGGTTGGTGGCACGTTGATCATCACAAATCCGGTGGAAGGTTTCCATTGGCGTAACTTGCAGCCTGTCCATGGTGTCTTCGATCATGCAATGAATGCATTTCAAGTTGCACCGAAATTCCATGGTAAGCGAAACGTATTTTTCATGGTCTCGCAACGATAAGCCCTGAAGTTTTTGTCCCGCGCTTATAGGTGCGGTCAATCCTGACCGGGTGCCATCAACACCAATAGCATCAATTGCCTTTGCGACATCATCTTCATAATACGCCATAGAAACTGCCCTTCTGCGGGGTGACGGTGCCATTTTGGTCCACGTCATAATCCCACCCTACATCAAAAAGATGATGATCAAACTTTCCTTTTTGATCCGATAGAAATTGAATTAATTCCTTTGGGTATTTCAACCTATGCAAAAAGTATTCTAATTGGGTGGCACGTATGCGCGAAAAATAGATCCCGTCGTTGAAGCGCTTATTGGATAGAACGATTGTTTCAACACCCTTCATTTCCGGCCAAAGCAGATCGTTCAAATTAGTATTTTGATAGGGGAGGTGGATAGACTCATTCAACTTGTCTATAATTTGTTGCCGCTCACGATTTGCGCTAAAGAAAAAATAGAAGTTTCGCATTTCCAGTTGTGTCGCCGTCAGACCGTAACAGATTCCAGACGAAACACTTGATCCCGGATTGCCCATGTAGATATCGATTTGGTCAAGTGGCGAGCCATTAAGAACATGCTCATCAATCTCGACCGAAAACATGAAATACGGCAATGTATCATCAGGTTCGAGATCGCACTTGATAATGCCTGTTGTGGTCCTCAAATAGTCTGTCATGCCCAGCTTGCGATCGTCCCGAGCATAATCATAGAAGTAAAATTCCCACGAAAATTTGCCGTCCGCCCATTTGACGCCCCAAACAGTTTGAAATTTTCCCCACCGTTTTTGAACCGCATCGCAGTAAGCCAGTGCTGCACGTCCTAGACCTGCTATTTCGAAAGTTTTGTAAAGCAACGCCGAGGTCCGCAAGCCGCCAGCCATAATATCTGCCGGGCGGCTATAGGGCCAAAGGCAATAATCATGAAAGGGATCACTTGGTTTAGATTTCTCCATAACTTTGTCTGGGTACCATGTCATGCCAGCACGCGAGCGCCGTAGTAAATTGTGAAAAATGGCACGCCGTCTGCGCCCTGACCCGCCGCAAAATGACCCAGTTTTTTGTTCATCTCTGGCTTCAACACGTCAGAGATGAATGGATAAGCTGCAATCAACCCGTCTAACTCGGGCAAATCGCTAACGAGCAAATCCATATAGGCAAAGCTAATATCAATTGACCGACGATCTTTGGCGGGATCTGCTACATCAAGCAAGTCGCCACCGCTGGCAATGGCGACGTCAATGCTCTCAGAAATCACCTCGTCAATTGCGGGCGCAAGCTCAACCGCGGCCAACAATGACCGACAACTTTTTTTGGACATGCGCGTATAAGAATTAAGAATGTTCTGGCCGTCTTTGGTTTTCAAAGACAAAAACATTAAGTTTCCGTCCAGATTTTTGTTGCGCAAAAACTCTAGGTAAACTTTGTGTGTTGGGCCATCGGGCTCGTAACCAAAATGAACCGTTTGAGCCAAAAAGAGCATCTGCTCCAATTCATGCACATCAATTCCAAGATCACTACATAAAGGAAAAAATATTTTTAACGGATCAGGCATTAAGCTATCGCGCTGGTAGCTCAGCAAGAATCTATTGCGGGAAAATTGACCGTTCGCTTTGAACTTGATGCTGTCTTCTTTGAACCCTGGACCCCGTATGGCCGCCTTAACTGTACGTTCAAATTCCTTGGCAGCCATTCCGTTGCTTTTGCTCATTTCATGCCCCCGAAATCGTGAGTTCGCACCGCTGGCCAGCAGGTAACACACCATCAGGATTGGGTAGTTCAAGGCGCACCCCAAATGTCCCTGAAGCCGCGTCAAAAATTTGATCGATGACGGTAATCTGTGCCTCGTAGCGACCTTCAAGTGGTGCATTGGGTGTCACAACTGCAGACTGGCCAACGTGAACCGTGGGATAAAATTCAATGGGCAAAAAAGCTTCAACGAACAATGGATCAAGCGAAACAATTGCCGCGATGAAACTATCTGAAGCTAAAAATTCGCCGGCACTATGTCGCTTAGATAAAACCAGACCATCAATCGGGCTTCCGATATTGCGTTGTTCAACAATTTTTTGCGCTCGCTCAAATTCTAAGACCGCAACCTGCTTTTCTAGCTCGACCTGGCGCAACAAGCTTTCGCTTTCAACCAATTCGGCCGTAATTTCATCCATACTGTCGTTGGAAGCAATTTTTCTCTGCAACAACGTCTCTTGTCGCTCAAATCTAGTTTGTAGCAAATCGCGTCGGGCGATTTGTGCATCAACTGCAGCGGTCGAATTTGCCCGGAGCTCTAACAACTGAAGGCTCTGAACTTCGGTTTCAGAAAGCAATTTTGCTATGATTTCCCCTTTGGACACGCGCTGGCCACGTGCCACAAGAACCTCGCCCAAAATACCTGCGAATGGACTGGCCACTTCAACCAATTGCGACGGATCTAATACGCAATCGAATACCTGTTCTTGCGCTAGCACTGGTGATGCACACAGCACGCAAACTGTAAGTGGTATAAATCTCATTCCAAAACTCCTGATATAGCTAGTAACTTATTAAGTTCTCTATCTGAATCATGCAAACTACGACGTATCTGCGCGTGCTGCCGCTCAACCTGCTTTTGTCGAGCCCGCAAGAATTTTGCGGCAGCTCGTGCACCGTATACGCGGCTGACAATATTTGCACGCCAGCGCAGACTTTTTGCGGCATCACCTCGCATCAGTTCATCTTCTAAAGATAAGAACGCCTCACATTGACCAGGTTCACCTTGTCGCCCACAGCGCCCTTCAAGTTGACGGTCAACACGTCGACTATCATGTCGTTCTGACAATATGACATGTAATCCACCAAGTTCAGCGATGCCTTTTGCCAACTTAATATCCGTCCCACGACCGGCCATATTTGTGGCAATTGTTACGACGCCTTTTTGGCCGGCTCGAGCGACAATATCCGCCTCGTTTTTGTCATGTGCAGCTGACAAAACTGAATGTTCAATACCCAATTTGGTCAAGACTTCACTTGCCTTTTTAGACGCGCTTACAGACCGGGTGCCAATTAAAACCGGCACCCCCTTTTTCGTCAAAAAAACTGTCCGATTAGCAATGGATTTCCACTTTTCTTTTTCGGTACGAAAAACTCTGTCAGCCTTGAAGGTTCTGATGTCTCTTTTGTTAGTTGGAACTATAGCGACTGGCAACCGATACACGGACCACAGCTCCCAAGCGGCATCTTGGGCTGTTCCTGTCATTCCAGCCAACTTCCCATACCGGCGGAAAAATCGCTGATAGGTAATTCGCGCCATAGTTTCTCGGGGGGCGGACGGTTCAAGATCCTCTTTAATCTCGATCATTTGATGAAGGCCGTCCGACCATGTGCGATCAGGCATCGTACGACCGGTGTTTTCATCGACGATTTGAACGCCGTCGACAGTCACAATATAAGCCTCATCGCGCGCGAACAAGTGCAAGGCTGACAGGGCCTGAACAATCGCAAAGTCGCGAATGACCGGAATGTCAAAAGTTCCTCCAATTTGTTCGGAAATTTCGTCCAAGCGGTGCAGACCGGAGTCTTCCAATTGAATCCGGTTCTGGTCTTTTGGCTTGGTGAATTCCGCACCTTCATGAAAAGTCTTGGCAACTTTCATGGCCTGATAAAAAAGGTCTAGATCGTACCCAGCTTCTGGTGCGACCTCGCCTGAAATTATCAGCGGTGTCCGAGCCTCATCGATCAGGACACTGTCTGCTTCATCAACAATTGCAAATGGGAGCCCCTTAAGCCGCAACTGCTGCATAGAATGGTCTTTAGTTAGAGTTTCAAATTTCCGGCGCAGGTTTCCAGGTCGATGCCGCAATTGCTGCCGATCGCGAAGATAGTCGAAAGCGAAGGTTTTATTCGTTCCATAAACAATATTGGCCTCATACAGCGGCCGGCGTTCGTCATCGTTTTTGTCTTCTAAGACGACGGATGTCGTTAATCCCAAAAATAAATAAAGCGCTTCCATTTCCTTAAGGTCGCGCTCAGCTAAATAGTCGTTCACAGTCATTACATGGACCTGAAGACCAGATAGCGCAATCGTGGCAACGGCCAAAGTCGCACAAAGAGTCTTACCTTCGCCCGTCCGCATTTCGGCGACTTGACCTTTTAGCATCGACCATGCGCCTAACATCTGAACGTCGTAATGGCGCATTCCAAGAACCCTGCCTGACGCCTCTCTGACAAGAGCAAACGACTTACCTGCTTGCCTAATAGGAATGTCGTAATCACGCCGCGTCGATTTTAACTCAGAGCGGAGTTCACGTGCAGCAAGTTGCAATTCAGCGTCGGACATCCTAGCATAGAGCTCTGCAGGCTTTTTAATGAATCTCAAAATTGCCCGAATCCGTCGCGCTCGACGTCGCGCGCCCTTGGCGATAACACGCGCAAGAATCCGCTGGATTTGTACGTCAAAAGGAGTATTTTTGTCGTCGATCCTCTCATAGTAGACGAGCGTTTTAGGAGTTTTTAGGGTAACCATACTAGATTTCAAAATGCTTTAGGAACAACTGCTGCACTGAGCGCCAAGCGCGGAAAAAAAGTGGTTGTGGTTCGTGCACAAATCTTACCACGGCTCTTTCACCAACATATTTCACCGGACGATCATCCGTTGGCTTTATGTCAAAAAGAAAGACGCGCTCAATAGCGCTCAAGTCATCGCCCCCACTTGGATTCAGCGCAAATTCCCCACCACCATCAGTAGATAGCGCAGCGGACGGCAGCGTATTTTGGCTACGAGGTACTTCGCCAATTAAGCCCGCCGGAATTGCAGTGTGTATATCGCGAGCGAAGACCATGGAAACGGACCGGGTTTCTCTCCTTACCAATTCGGCTTGATCTTGGGAAACAGCAACACGAATTCGCATTGGCGTGTCGTCCAGAAAGAACCCGTAGAGATCACCCTTGGATAGCAATTGGTCGTTGAGCAATGTAGCGCGTGGCACAAGGACCCGACCAGGACGTTGGGCGACAACCTTCAAATCAGTTATCTGCGAGATGATCTGCTCCAATTGCTCTTTGATCAACGTGATTTGATTGCCAAAAACTTGTGCCTGTACGCGATCCGTTAAGAACACCGCGTTTTGCTGCAATTCAGTTTCAGATAATTTTGCTATCGTTTGTTCAACGCGCGCACCAATGAAAGGATCACTCAGGGCAATGATTTTATCGCCTTTCTGAACTTCCTTAAATCCCTCAATTTCCTCACTCCAGAACCCTGCTGCTTGCGTGCGCAACAAGTTATCTTGCTCTAACCAAACGACACCCAAAGCAGTTGTTGCGTATGGTACTGGCACCACGGAAACAGCAACAATTAATCCCACTACTGAAGCGAGAGATCCGGCGATGACTGGCCGGCGGCGTCCACGAAG
>Ga0115003_10003185_pt1 | contig 13088 bp, 8 predicted proteins | sample ArcticOcean_MG_C_7_FD_88736 | JGI IMG/M metagenome (GOLD analysis project Ga0115003, IMG submission 88736) | Marine microbial communities from western Arctic Ocean - ArcticOcean_MG_CB11_88 | ecosystem: Environmental > Aquatic > Marine > Oceanic | place: Arctic Ocean: Canada Basin | collected... | reverse complement strand
TCTTTTTTTTTTCAACTAATTTTTTATCTTTCTTTTTTTTGATATTTTTTGTTTTTTTTGGTTTATCCTCTTTTTTGTCTTCAAGCTCCTCAATTTTATTAATATTTTCTATCTTATTTAATACTTTTTTATTTTTATCTAATAAATTTATACTGTACTCAGGTATAACAAAATAAGGGTCTGCAAAAAAATTAATTTCTATTTTAAACTTGTCTCCAAAATAATTAATTTCTTTTTTTAAAATTTTATCTATATAAATTTTAACTTTTTCTGGCACCTGAACTGCTACATTTTTTACTTTATCAGTGAACGACAACATCTCTGACTTTTTTACTAATTTTAAGGCAAAAGATTCTAACGATAAATTTGTTTCCCATTTAATTGAACCTTCTCTTAGCCTTTGTCTCGTCATTTCTAAAAGACCAAAGGTACTAATCTTACCAACCTGAATTCTTGCTCTATCTTTTCTAATAACTTCTCTCATTTTTTTTTCTACTAATCTTCGATTAAAAAAATTCATCATGTCGATAAAATCAATAACTATTAAGCCAGACAAGTCTCTAATCTTAATTTGTTTTGCTATTTCTTCTGCGGCCTCCAAATTAGTATTCAATGCAGTTTTTTCAATATTAGAAGCTTTGATTGATTGCCCAGAATTGATATCTATAGCTACCAAGGCTTCAGTTGGATTAATTACCAAATACCCTCCTGATTTTAATTTAACCACTGGATCAAAAATATTGTTCAACTCTTTTTCAATTTCAGCCTCATGAAACAATGGAATTTTACCCTTGTGTTTTTTTAAAAATTTTGCACTTTTTGGAATTAATTCTTTTATAAATGACTTAGCTTTTTGGTACCCATCATTTCCATCGACATAAATGTTAGAAGTATCATTGTCATAAATATCTCTTAAAGCTCTTTTTATAATATCTCCCTCTTCATAAATCAGCGACGGAGCATTAGAATCTAATGCTTTATTTTGAATTTGATCCCATGTGTTTAGAGTATTCTGAAAATCTTTTTCAATTTCATTTTTAGTCTTGTTAGCTCCTGCTGTCCGAACAATAACTCCCATGCTCTTAGGTATTTCAATTTCTTTTAAAATATTTCTTATTTTTGTTCTGTCAGAAGAGTTAAAAATTTTTCTAGATATGCCACCGCCTTTAGCAGTATTAGGCATCAAAACAATATATTTACCAGCTAAAGATACAAAAGTAGTTAAAGCCGCACCTTTGTTTCCTCTCTCTTCTTTAATTACTTGAATTAGAATAACTTGCCCGGGCTTTATTACCTCTTGAATTCTATACCTTTTAACACCGTACGAACTCTTTAATTTTTCTCTTGCGTTACTATTTTTTTTGTCTATTTCAGCCCCATTATTGTCCTCGTTATTTTTTTCAATAAGAGCTTCTGAGCTTTCATCCTTGTCAGTTCCAGTGTTTTCTTCATTATTCTTTAAAATTTTATTATCTTTATTTCCAGCCTCATCATCTAAATTAATATCATTTTTTAAGTCTTCTCTTATTTTTTCTTCTACCTCTTGAAGTCTTTCTTTATCTTCAGTTGGAATCTGATAATAATCTGATTGAATATCATTAAAAGCTAGAAAACCATGCTTTACTCTTCCAAAATTGATAAAAGCTGCCTGAAGTGAAGGCTCAACTCTACTTACAGTTCCTAGATAGATATTATTCTTAAAATTTAACTTATTCTTATCTTCGTATTCGTATTCTTCAATTCCGTTGTTTGATTTAAGAACAATTCTAGTTTCGTCTGGATGTGAAGCATCAATATATAAATTTTTTTCCATTTTGAGTAAATTCCTTTAGTAATTATGTTTAGAGAATTTTGTTTTAAATTTTTCATTGGATGATTATACAAAATTTTTTGATTTTAATCATCTAATATGATTCATATAATATGCCTTAAGATAGCCAAAATTTAAGCTTTATTTAACATGGATCATGTTTAGACATTTTAATTCTGCAATCAAAATAGCCATCGTTATAGCTTTAATTTTTTTTTTTTTGATATTTTCTGCTCTTTGGTATTTTTCTTCGGGATTACCTGACTATAAAAAGCTAGAAACCTATGAACCTCCTGTTTCAAGTAGAGTCTATGCGAATAATGGCGAATTGATCGCTGAATATGCTGTCGAAAAAAGGTTATTTATTCCATATGATGCAATTCCTAAGCCCATAATCAATGCTTTTCTATCAGCCGAAGATAAAAATTTTTTTGACCATCCGGGTATAGATGCTCAAGGCATTATCAGAGCAATTATCAACAATTTTAAAAACATTATCAACGACAAAAGACTAGAGGGCGCCTCGACAATAACGCAACAGGTTGCTAAAAATTTTTTATTAACAAATGAAGTTTCATTTAAAAGAAAACTAAAAGAAGCAATTCTAGCATTTAGAATAGAAAAAGCTTACAGCAAAGAGCGAATATTAGAACTTTACTTAAACCAAATTTATTTAGGAAGTGGAGCTTACGGTATTGCAGCAGCAAGTCTGGAATACTTTGACAAGTCTGTTAAAGAACTAAATATTTCAGAATCAGCCTTATTAGCCGCCTTACCAAAAGCACCTAGCAAATATAATCCATTTAAATTTTATAATGAAGCAAAGTTGAGAAGAAATTTAGTTTTACAAAACTTAAATGAAAACAACCTCATAAGTAAAAGTGAATTAGAAAAATATAAGTTAGAAGAAATTAATTTAAAAAAAAGAAAAATTAAACTTCTTGAAGAAGCTAACTATTACACAGAAGAAATCAGAAGAATTATTAAAGATAATTATGGATTTGATAAACTTTATGCAGAAGGTTTGTCGATTAAGTCTGCGCTAGATGTTAATTATCAACTTTATGCTTTGAGTGCTTTAAGAGCAGGGGTAGAGTCGTACGACAGAAGGCATGGCTGGAGGGGGCCAATATTAAATACAAAAGTTCAAAAAAATTGGATGAAGATTTTGAAAAAAAAGAAAATAGATTCTAGTTTAAATTGGAATTTTGCTGAAATAATAAATGTTAAGAATTCAGAAATAGTTTTTCAAATTATAGGCGAAAAAGAGCAAGGAACTATTTCAATTAACAATTTAAAATGGGCTGTCAATAAAACTATTTATGACTCATTTAAAATTAGTGATTTAATTTATGTGCATAAAAACAAAAACGGGAAGTGGGATTTAAAACAGTATCCAAACGTTAATGGCGCCATCGTAGTTATAGATCCATTTAGCGGAAAGGTTAAAGCTTTAGCCGGTGGATTTAGTTTTAAATCAAGTGAATTTAATAGAGCAACCCAAGCAAAAAGGCAGCCCGGTTCTGCTTTTAAGCCTTTCGTTTATGCAGCTGCATTGGAAAATAATTTTTCTCCAAATTCTATAATACTAGACGCACCTTTTACAGCGAAACAAGGAGTTGGTTTGAAAAATTGGAAACCAGAGAATTACGGTAAAGAATTTTACGGTCCTACAACTTTAAGAAAAGGAGTAGAGTATTCTAGAAACTTAATGACGGTAAGGATAGCTGAAGATTTAGGTTTGAAAAAAATATTAAAATTATCAAATGAATTAGATATCTACAATGAAGTACCAGAGTTATTATCAGTATCATTAGGTTCTGCAGAAACAACTTTGCTAAAAATTACGAATGCTTACTCAACTTTTGTAAATGGTGGAAAAAAAATTAACCCTATTCTTATTGAAAGAATTCAAGACAGAAGGGGTAAAACTATTTTTAATTCAGTTAAAAGTGAGTGTATTGGATGTGACAAATTTTCAGAAACAGACAACTTTATTCCATATTTAAGAGATGATTATAAGCAGGTTATAAGCAAAGAAACAGCTTATCAAATTTTATCAATACTTGAAGGAGTGGTACAAAGAGGTACAGGTAAAAAACTTAGAGATTTAAAGGTTCCTCTTGCTGGAAAGACAGGAACAACTAATGATAACTATGATGCTTGGTTTATTGGAGCTACATCCAATCTAATCGTAGGTGTATATATTGGTTTTGACAACCCAAAAACACTTGGAAGGTACGAAACTGGAGCTAAAGCAGCGTTACCAATATTTAAAAATTTTATTAGTCAAGCCCTATACAAAGACGAATTTAAGTCATTTACCGCTCCAGAAGAAATATTTTTTGCTGCCATCAACTATAATACTGGAAAAAAGGAAAATTTTAGTAACACCGAATCTATCATTGAAGCTTTCAAATTAAAGGACATTGAAAAAATGAGAAATAACAATTTAAATGAAGACCTAAATTATGATAGTTTAATCAAGTTTAGACAATTTTATTAATGGAATTTATAGATCAACAAATAATAATAGCTGAAAAAGCCTTAAATAATATTTGGGGGTATCTTTGAAACAAATAATATTAAATCTAAATTAGATAATTTAAATCTTATAATTGCAAAAGAAGATTTTTGGAAAGATAACAATAAAGTAAAAAAAATTGTTAAAGAAAAAAAACATTACGAGACAGTCCTTGAATTGTTTAATAACTCAAAGCAAGAATTACAAAACCTCAAAGATATATATAACCTTGCAAGAGAAGAGCTAGATGAAGAAACTATTTCTGACTGCTCAGATAAAATTAAGGAAATAGATAAACAAATAAAAAAAACCGAAATTAATTGTTTTTTATCAAAGGAAAATGATTCGTTAAATATATATTTAGAAATTCATGCTGGGGCAGGAGGAACGGAAAGTCAAGACTGGGCTGAAATGTTAAGAAAAATGTATTTAAAATGGTTTGATAAAAAATCATTTAATTGTGAAATTATCAGCGAACATAAAGGTGAGGAAGCAGGAATTAAATCTTCAACTATAAAAGTAAGTGGGGAATATCTTTATGGACTAATGAAAAAAGAATCAGGTGTACACAGATTAGTTAGAATATCTCCTTTTGATAGTGGCGCCAGAAGACACACAAGCTTCGCTAGTGTATGGGTTTATCCTGCTGTTGAAGATGAAATTGATATTAAAATAGACGAAAAAGATTTGAGAACTGATACTTACAGGTCGAGCGGTGCTGGTGGCCAGCATGTTAATGTAACTGATAGTGCAGTTAGAATCACTCACCTCCCAACAAAAATTGTTGTACAGTGTCAGAATCAAAGATCACAACATAAAAATAAAGAAACGTGTTACAAGATGTTGAAAGCCAGATTATACGAACATGAACTTCAAAAAAGAGAAGAACGAGAACAAAAGAACATAAGTGCAAAAACAGATATAGGTTGGGGGCATCAAATACGTTCTTATGTTTTACAGCCTTACCAGTTGGTAAAAGATTTAAGATCCAAAATTGAAAGTACAAATCCAAATGACGTTTTAAATGGAAATTTAGATCAGTTTATCGAAGGAAATTTATTTAGATCACAATGAAAAGAGCTCTTTATTCAATTTTTTTAATCTTAACATCGGCACTTATTCTTGTTGTTATTTATCTTTCTATAGCTGGAGTGGAAACTTCTAAATTTAACAACATAATTATCAATGAAATTAAAAAAAAAGATCCTAGAATTCAACTTTCATTAAATAAAATAAAGATTAAATTTGATATAAAAAAAATTCAAATTTATCTTTCAACAACAGATCCACAAATTATTTTTCAAGGAATCCAAATACCAATAAAAGAAATTAATTTATACACAAAAATAATTTCAATTTTAAAATCAAAGAATGAAATTAACCGAGTCATTACATCTTTTGAAAATTTCAAAATAAACGATATTCAAAAACTATCTACTAGAATTAAACCTTCAAACTTTAAAACTTACTTACTAAATAATCTTAATAATGGAGAAATTGAGAGAATTTTAGTTGATATAAATTTAGACGAAAACTTAAATATAAGTGATTATAAGTTAAATGGCTCTGCTAAAAAAGTTAACGTTAAAGTGTCAAACAATATGTTGATTCAAGATGTAAGCTTTAATTTTATTTCAGATAAAAAACTAACGTTAATAAATTCCTTAAACGCTAATTATCACGGTATTTTAGTGTCTAGTGGTTCTTTGAGCATAAAAAGAGATAAGCAAATAAACGTTGAGGGACAATTTAATTCTAAATTTAATTTAAAAGAAGATTCGATTAATAAATTATTTATTAAGTCAGATATAAAGTTTTTAGAAAAAAACAAAGTAAATATAAGAAGTTCATTGATTAATAATTTTTCCCTAAAAATTAATGAAAATTTTAAGTTGATTGACTACAACTATAATTCAGAAGGGAATATTTTAGATTCATACATAGTTCTAAAAAATAATTTTAAGAGTAAATATTTTGAAAGCCCAATTAAAAAATTTTTAATACCTCAAGCTAATTTAACAATAAGTTTAAACAAAAATAATAATAATATTCTAACGTTAGATGGCCTGTATAATTTAGGCAGAACAGAAAACAAAAAATTTAAAATTTCTTATGACCTAAGTAAAAAAATCCCTAAGTATATAATTGATTTCGATTTAGCGGAAAATTTTATATTAAAATTTATAAATTTTAAGACTAATTATAAAAACGGAAGTAATATTAAGAGTGAAATAAATTTTTCAAAAAACAATATCATATTTGATTATATCAATTTTACTGAAGATAAAAATCTAATTTCCATAAACGATCTAAAATTGAATTCTAAAAAGGAATTAGTGTCAGTTTCTGATATTCGAGTTAAGACTTTTAATGCTAGCAATGAAAACAACAATTTTAAAATTTCTTTTAAAAAAAAAATATCAATAGTCGGAAATAAGTATGATTCTACACATCTAGTAAAACAGTTCTCAAATAACATTAAAACTAGTCCGTTAAAAAACTACACAAAAGACATTGAAATTAAACTTGATTCTCTAATAACAAAATCACAAATTCCACTTAAAGATTTTAATTTAATAGGCAGAATCAACAAAGGTAAATTTGAGAAACTTTCTGCAAAGAGTGAATATTCAAAAACAGAATATTTGGATATTTCTCTAAAAAAGGTTGAGAATAATAAAAAATTACTAGAAATTTATTCAGACTTTCCTCAAGCTTTGTTGGCTGATTATAAATTTTTTGAGGGAGTAAGAGGAGGAAAATTACTTTATAGCTCAGTTTTTGACGCCGCAGGTTCTTCATCAAGTATGAAGATAGAAAATTTTAAAGTTATCAAAGCCCCTGCTTTTGCAAAACTATTAACCTTAGCAGACCTTGGTGGAATTGCCGATCTATTATCTGGCGAAGGAATGAGCTTTGATATTTTGGAAATTAAAATGAAAACCTACAACAACGTAAGTACTGTAGAAGAAATTTTAGCTTTAGGCCCAAGTCTTTCTGTTCTTATGGATGGTTATATAGAAAAAAATAGTGGCTTAGTAAGTCTAAGCGGAACTTTAGTACCTGCTAAGACTTTAAACAAACTTATATCAAAAATTCCTTTAGTGGGAGGTATCCTGGTAGGCGATAAAGTAGGCGATGGAGTATTTGGAGTTAGTTTTAAGATGAAAGGTTTACCTGGAAAAGTTAAAACTACAGTTAATCCAGTAAAAACTTTAACACCAAGATTTATCACTAGAGCTCTAGAAAAAGTGAAAAAAGATAACTAGTTAAGTTTAATCTTATAATGTTTTTTCTTACCATAAGAGACCTTAATATAATCATTATCTAAATCGTCTATATTAATAATTTTTTTATCGTCGATCACTACAGCGTCATTTATTTTAATTCCTTTTTCATTAATCGCACGTCTAATCTCACTTTTTGAATTTAAAATCTTAGTATTATTAATAAAATCAATTACGTTAATGCCATTTTTTAAAAGAGATCCATTCATTGAAATAATTGGTAGATTTTGTCCAACACCACTTCCTGTAAAAGTTTCTCTAGCAGTTATTTCAGACTCTTTTGATTTTTTTTCGCCATGTAAAATTTTTGTGGCTTCATTAGCTAATAATATTTTTAAATTATTTATATCTTTTTCATTATTGATTAGTTTTTCTAACTCAAGTTCATTAATTTCTGTAAAATATCTTAAAAATCTATTAACATCTGCATCATTAATATTTCTCCAAAATTGCCAATAGTCATAAGCGGATAGTAATTTTTCATCTAACCATATTGCTCCATTTTCAGTCTTCCCCATTTTAGCCCCCGAAGAAAGTGTTATTAAAGGTGTTGTCAGCCCATAAGATTCTTTTTGAGTAATTTTTCTGATTAATTCAACGCCATTAATAATATTACCCCATTGATCGGATCCACCAATTTGTAAAATGCAATCATGTTTTTCATTTAGTTTATAAAAATCATATGCCTGTAAAATCATATAATTAAACTCCATGTAACTAAGTGATTGTTCTCTTTCTAAACGAAGTTTTACACTATCAAAACTTAACATCCTATTAATTGTAAAATGTTTTCCAATATTTCTTAAAAACTCAATATATTTTAATTTATTTAACCATTCAGCATTATTTACAAAAATTGGTTTAGTTTTTTTATCCTTAAAATTTAATAATTTTTCAAATATTTTTTTTATTTTTCTAATATTATCTTCAATAGTTTTTTCATCTAAAATTCTTCTTGTAGAATCTTTGCCAGATGGATCTCCTATAAGCGTTGTTCCTCCACCAAGCAAAACAACTGGTTGATGCCCGTTTTTTTGCAATAATCTTAAACACATAATTTGTAACAAACTACCAACGTGTAAACTTGGTGCCGTACAGTCAAAACCTATATATGCTTTAATTGATTTCTTATTAAGTAAATCTGTTAATTTATCTTTATCTGTACACTGATGAAAGAAACCCCTTATAATAATTTCATTTATAAATTTATTTTTCATAGAGAATTTGATTAAATTACTTTTACACAATAATACTTATAAATTAAATAACAATTAATGAACGATTTAATCACTTCCATTGGCTTAATGAGCGGCACATCATGCGATGGTATAGATGCCTCAATAATAAAATCTGATGGTGAAAATGAAGTTCATTTTATAGGGAATTATTTTTTACCTTATGATGAAAATATTAAGCTCAAGATTGTAAGTTTAAAAGAAAAAATAAATTTAATTATAGATTTAGAAAAAAATAAGCTAGAAATAAATACTCTAGAGAAAGAGCTAACTTTTCTTCATGCAAAAATTGTCAATTTAATTATTGAAAAACACAAAGTAGAGAGGTCAAAAGTTAATTTAGTGGGTTTTCATGGACACACTATTCTTCACAATTTCAAAGAAAAAAAAACAAGACAAATTGGTGATGCGAGACTTTTGTCACAATTAATTAAACTTAGTGTAATTAATAATTTTAGAGAAAACGATATCAAAAATGGTGGTCAAGGAGCACCATTTGTTCCAATTTTTCACAAATTACTTCAGAAACAATTAAAACTAAAAACGCCACTTTTATTTGTGAATATTGGTGGAATTTCAAACGTAACATATCTTGGCAAAGATAAAGAATTAGTTAGTTTAGACACAGGCCCTGGGAATTTTCTGATAGACAAGATATTACAACTAAAATCTCACAATAAGATTCAATTTGATAAAGATGGAAAAATTGCTTTTGCTGGAAATGTTAATAAAAATATTTTAAATGATTATTTGAACGATCCATATTTTGAGTCTCCCCCCCCCAAATCATTAGACGTAAATGATTTTAGTCTTAGTCCGTTGAGAGGCCTAAGTTTAGAAGACGCTGTAGCAACTTTATCTGAATTAACATCCTTGACTATAGTCAACGTTATGAATTTTTTTACCACCAAACCAAATGAAATTATTTTGTGTGGGGGGGGAAGAAAAAATAAATACATCTTTAAACGTATAAAAAAATTAAGTAATATTTCAACAAAGAATATTAATGATTATAAAATAGACGGAGATTTTATCGAGTCCCAGGCTTTCGCTTATCTTGCTATTAGATCTTTTCTAAAAAAACCTATTTCATTTCCTGAAACAACTGGAGTTTCAAAACCCTTAATTGGTGGAAGTTTAATTGAATTTAAATAAGAGCTGTTTTTTCTTTGATATACTTTTCTATTTCTTTTGCTAATTCTTTTTCTTTATTTTTAAAAAAATGATTTGCGTCTTTAATTTTTGTAAAAATAACCTCTATATCTTTTTGACTTTTTATTCTTTTATCTAACTCATCAATACTTTCTTTAGTTACCAATTCATCGCCATCACTATATAAAATCTGCCCTGAAGTTGGACATGGAGCTAAAAAAGAAAAATCATATACATTTGGCTGTGGAGATATAGCGATAAAATTATTAACCTCAGGTCTTCTCATAATTAATTGCATACAAATTAACGCACCAAAAGAAAATCCTGAAACCCAGCATTGACTATAATCTAAATTTTCTCTTTCTATCCAATCTAAAGTTGCTGCAGCATCCGACAACTCTCCTTGCCCATTGTCAAATACACCATCACTTTTTCCAACTCCTCTAAAATTAATTCTAATTACGGAAAAACCATTTTCTAAAAAAATATTGTAAGTTGTTTGAACAATTTTATTATTCATCGAGCCTCCATACTGTGGGTGTGGCTGAAGAACAATTGCAACAGGTGAAGCAAATTTTGGGTTTTTATAATATTTTGCCTCAAGCCTTCCCGCTGGTCCTGGTATAAATATTTCAGTGCTTTTAGGTTTCATTAATTAGTAATGATTATTAGTTTCAAGAAAAAGATAGATTTATAGCATGTTTTAATCGCGACAATTTAATTTTTTATTAAACTTGACTATTTTAGTGGGAATAAGCTAATAAGCTAACAAACTTAAGGATTTTAATGAAACTTTCTACAAAAGGACGTTATGCTGTCATGGCCATGGCTGATTTAGCCACCAACAAAGATTTAAAGCCTGTGAGCTTAAAAGAAATCGCTGTTAGACAAAACATATCACTTTCTTATTTAGAACAATTGTTTCTAAAATTAAAAAACAATAATTTAGTTAAAAGCGTTAGAGGGTCACAAGGAGGATACGTGCTAGAAAAAAGAGCTAAAGACATAAAACTTTCGAGTATTATTCTGGCTGTCAACGAAGAAGTCAGGACTCTTAATTGCAAAAAAGACTCAAAAAAAGGTTGTGGAGGAAGATCAGTAAAATGCATAACACATAATCTTTGGGATGATTTAGAGAAACACATTAATGGTTTTTTTGAGAGTAAAAATCTTAACGATATAGTTTCTAAACAGGAAAATATTTTTTAATAAAAAAAAGCAGGGACAATGAAGAATCAAGATCTTAATATAGACAAAGACTACAAATACGGTTTCACTACTGATATTGAAAGCATTAGAGCTCCAAAGGGCCTAAACGAGGATACCATAAAGTTTATCTCTAGCATTAAAAAAGAACCTAAATGGATGCTGGACTGGAGACTTAAAGCATTTAGTAGATTACAAAGTTTAAAAGAACCTAATTGGCAAAAACCAAAATATCCTAAAATTAACTATCAAGATTTATATTATTATTCTGCGCCAAAAAGCTCATCTGAAAAACCTAAAAGTTTAGACGAAATTGACCCTAAGATTTTAGAAACTTATAAAAAACTTGGTATACCTTTAGTTGAACAACAAAGATTAAATGGAATAGCAGTAGATGCAGTATTTGACTCAGTTTCTGTAGCAACAACGTTTAAAGAGGAGTTAACAAAAAAAGGAATAATATTTTGCTCTATCTCTGAAGCTATTCAAAAACATCCAGATTTAGTAAAGAAATATTTAGGCTCAGTTATTCCTTTAAGCGATCATTACTTTGCTACATTAAATTCTGCAGTTTTTACCGATGGATCTTTTGTATACATCCCACCAAACACAAGATGCCCAATGGAGCTTTCAACTTATTTTAGAATTAATGCTTCTGAAACAGGGCAGTTCGAGAGAACTTTAATTATTGCAGACAAAGGAAGTTATGTAAGTTATCTAGAAGGATGTACCGCTCCCATGAGAGATGAAAACCAGTTACATGCTGCAAATGTCGAGTTAATTGCTTTAGATGATGCAGAAATTAAATATTCGACTGTTCAAAATTGGTATCCTGGAGATAAGAATGGAGTAGGTGGAATATATAATTTCGTTACTAAAAGAGGAGCTTGTAGAGGAAAAAATTCAAAAATTTCTTGGACTCAAGTTGAAACAGGCTCAGCAATAACATGGAAATATCCAAGCTGTATTCTGCAAGGTGATAATTCAGTAGGTGAATTTTATTCTATAGCTATAACAAATAATTATCAAAAAGCAGATACAGGAACCAAAATGATCCATTTAGGCAAGAACACAAAGAGTAAAATAATTTCTAAAGGTATATCAGCCGGTAACGCAGACAATACATACAGAGGATTAGTTGATATTAGCAAAAAAGCAACCAACTCAAGAAACTATACTCAATGCGACTCTTTATTAATGGGCAATAGATGTGGAGCACACACAGTTCCTTACATAAAGAATAAAAACTCAACATCAACTATAGAGCATGAAGCAACTACTACTAAAATAAATGAAGAACAGCTTTATTATTGTAATCAAAGAGGTCTTGACCAAGAAGAGGCAGTCAGTTTGATCGTAAATGGATTTTGTAAAGAAGTATTACAACAACTACCAATGGAGTTTGCTGTAGAAGCACAAAAATTAGTAGCCATCAGTTTAGAGGGAAGCGTTGGTTAATGTTAAAAATTAAAGATTTAAAAGCCACTATTAATGAAAAATCTATTTTAAAAGGCTTAGATTTAGATATTAAACCTGGTGAAATTCATGCAATCATGGGTCCTAATGGTTCAGGTAAAAGTACATTAGCTAATGTACTGTCAGGCAAAAATGGCTACGAGATCGAAGGTGAAATTTATTTTGATGGTGTTAATTTAAATGACCTTAAAATAGAGGAACGAGCCCAAAAAGGAATTTTTTTAGCATTCCAATATCCTTTAGAAATTCCAGGAGTAAATACTAATATTTTTTTGAAAACATCTTTAAACTCAGTAAGAAAAGCAAGAGGTGAAAAAGAACTAGATACTTTAACTTTTTTAAAATTAATCAAAGAAAAAGCTAAAGAACTTAACATCGATGAAAAATTTTTATCACGT
>Ga0115003_10003183_pt1 | contig 13091 bp, 8 predicted proteins | sample ArcticOcean_MG_C_7_FD_88736 | JGI IMG/M metagenome (GOLD analysis project Ga0115003, IMG submission 88736) | Marine microbial communities from western Arctic Ocean - ArcticOcean_MG_CB11_88 | ecosystem: Environmental > Aquatic > Marine > Oceanic | place: Arctic Ocean: Canada Basin | collected... | reverse complement strand
CATGATACTAGTTTAAATGTTTTAGATAGTCGTGTTACTATACATGATACTAGTTTAAATGATTTAGATAGTCGTGTTACTATTCATGATACTAGTTTAAATGATTTAGATAGTCGTGTTACTATTCATGATAGTAGTTTAAATGATTTAGATAGTCGTGTTACTATTCATGATACTAGTTTAAGTGTTTTAGATAATAATTTAAGCATTTTATATGGTAATGTTGGTATTCATGATACTAGTTTAAGTGTTTTAGACGGACATGTTAACATACATGATACTAGTTTAACCAATTTAGAATCAAGAATAACTATTATAGATAATTCATTGAATTTATTAAATTTTGATTCTAGTTATGTAAGTTATAGTTATTTTGATTTATCTTATGATGCATTAATAGAAGAAATAAGTAATATAACAATAGATCCTACTAATTTAAATATTATACCTAACCAAATGGATAATTCTGGAAAACTTTTAACTACAGATGGTAGTAATTTATATTGGACAAATTTAACAATTTCAGGTGAAATAGTTGGTATTAAAGGTGATAATGGAGAACAAGGACTACAAGGTATTCAAGGACCATCGGGAGAACCAGGTATTCAAGGATCATCGGGAGAACCAGGTATTCAAGGACTACAAGGACCATCAGGAGAACCAGGTATTCAAGGACCATCAGGACTACAAGGTATTCAAGGACCATCAGGAGAACCAGGTATTCAAGGACCATCAGGAGAACCAGGTATTCAAGGAGAACCAGGTATTCAAGGAGAACAAGGTATTCAAGGACAATCTGGTTCTGTAGATATTTGTTTAAATGATTATAGCGATGTTTCATTTGGAAATATAGATATAAGTGGAATTTTAAAAATAAATGATTATAGTTTTCCACAATATTCTACTGGATATGGAGGTAAAGTTTTGAAATTAAATACAAATGCAACACAATTAGAATGGGCTGATATAAGTGGAACAACAGTTGTAAATAACAATACAAATACAAATACAACTACAACAACATCAAATATAAGTGGAAATATACTACAAGTAAGAGGAAATATAGTTTTTGACAATATTTTATTAAAAGAGGATGAATTATTAAATATACAATCAGTTCATACATTGGAACATGGATTTTTAAAGGCAAAACAAGGAAATCAAATACGTTTAGATTCACATATAATCCCAACTTTAGATGAGACATTTGATTTAGGAAGTGCAGAATATAAAATACAGCATTTATATTTAAGTAATAATTCATTATGGATTGGTGATGAACATAAAATAGATGTGTCAAATGGTGAATTAAAATTCAAGAAAAGAAAAAAGAATTTTATACCTCAAAAAATAAAAGATTTAACAATTAACTTAAATAGTATAGATGATATAAAACAACTTTCAAATAAATTTAATAATATTAATGATTTGAGCTCTATGAAATTAAATGATTGGTTATTAGTTAATAAAGAATTAAAAAAATTAAATCCAAATATACCAGATTTAAAGGTCGAAGATATATTTAATGATTCTTCGGATAATTGGGATCAAGATTTAATTCAAAATCAAAAAATATTAGAATTAGAAAATAAGATTCAAGTATTGACTGATAAATTAAATACTTTATTACCGGAAAATGAAAAAATATAATATCTATTAAATTTAATAAATTATATTATAAATAAAAATTTATAATATAATATAAAATAATGTCAAATGTTAGTCAAATTTATGGAACTTTAAGAGATTCAGAATCATATATAATTTTAAATTCAATGGAAACAGAAGTTAGTGGTAATTTAAGTGTATTACAAAATTTAGATGTATGTGGAAATATTACTTTTAACAATATAGATTTATCAACGACTTTATCTAATTTAGTAGTAGATTTAACAGGAGGACAAGATGCATCATTTAATAATGTAGAAATAACTGGAATATTAGACGCGGGAACAAATGGAACAATAAAAGCAGCTAATTTTAATGTTGGTAGTAAAAATGTAATAGATGGCTCTGCTGGAGTAAGTTGTACAGCTTTAGAGGTTAAAAATCAAAGTAATTACATATGTCTTATGGCACAAGATTCACAAGTTAATATTAGTGGAACATTATTATTAAATAATGTAGATGTTTCAGGTAAATTAACACAAATAGATGCTTCATTGGTTGATTTAGCAAGTAATGGAGGAGGAGGAACTACAATACAAACAAATGATGGTTTTGTAGCGAATTATTCAGGAAATACTGCAGGTAGTTCTTCTGTTGCACTTTTAACAACTACTGGACTAACTAATCAAGGCGTTGAAGCAGTAGCAATTGGGGCTCATGCAGGTGCTAATTCACAAGATAGAGGATGTATTGCTATTGGTCTTGCTTCTGGCAGGTATAATCAAGGATTTGGAGCTATATCAGTTGGTTGGGATTCAGGACGCACAGATCAATCTCAATACTCAGTAGCATTGGGAAATAATGCAGGAAAAACTGATTTGGGTACAAATTCAATTGCAATAGGTAGAAATGCATCGAATTCAAATCCAAATGGTTTTAACAATTATATAGTATTAAATGGAACAGGCTCTGCTTTAGACCCACAAAAATCAAATGCTTTTTTTGTAAAACCAATACAATCTGCAACAAATAGTAATAAATTATTATATGATTCTGGTACAGGAGAAATAACATATCAAACCGATTATGATGCATCATTTACCAATGTAGAAATAAGTGGAAATTTAACATTAAATAATGTAGATGTTTCAGGTAAATTAACACAAATAGATGCTTCATTGGTTGATTTGGCGAGTGGAGGAGGAGGTGGTAGTACAACATTTGATAATGTAACTAACTCTGGAACATATGGATCAAAAATATATTTAAATTCTGGATCTACAAATGGGGTTCATGGAACTTGGAGGAATGAATATTGTCATATACAAGGTTGGAAATCCACCCCAGGAACAGGTGCAATTGGATTTTATCACGATGAAATGTCCGGATTAAATGGCGCAGGTACTATTGTACAAACATTTTATATGAATTGGGGAGGTCCTCCTGTTGTAATTAGTGGCCAATCAAATAGTTCTGATGATAGAATAAAACATAATGAAGAAACAATAAAAAATGGCTTAGAAATAATAAGACAATTGGTTCCTGAAAAATATATAAAAGGTAAATCAATAAATGATGCAAATGCTTTTCCTGAAGCAGGTTTTATTGCACAAAAAGTTTTAGATATTTCTGATATTAACTTTGCGGTAATACAAACAAATAAAGAATTTATAGAGGGCGACCCATCATCGTGTTTATATGCATTAGATTATAATTCAATATTTACTTATAGTGTAGCAGCAATAAAGGAATTAGACAATATTGTAAAAGAATTAAGTAATAATTTATTAGTTGCCAATCAAGAAATATTAAGTTTAAAAGAAGAAAATATTTTAATAAAACAAAAATTAAATAGTTTATTAGCACCAGATCAACAAATATAAAAACAATATTTCTTAAACAATAATTTTATTAATATTAGCACTAAATTCTTTAAAATCTAATTTAGGAAATTTAGCATGACCTTCATAAAAATATTTGCAAAATGCATAAATAAATTCATAATCTTCTTTATAATGATTTTCATAATTTTTTAATAAATAATTATGAATATTGGGAGGTAATAAATTAAGGCTGTCTCTAGGTAATACATAAGATAATAATAAATGTGGATGAATAATATTTTTATCTTCTTTCAAAACCAATTCACTATCAAAATAAGGAACAGATTTATATAAATCACTTAATAATGGTGGATAATGATAATTATAGCAATGATTCCAATTAACACATTCTTTAGAATAATAATAATAAGTCCATTGTAAGGTTTGTAAATAGTTAGTGCATATATTTCCAATTGCTTTATTATCTTTGTTGTCTTTAGTAATATCAATATCAAATAAGCTACTATAATATCTATGTTGCCAACCTTCTTCAAAAGGATTAATATATATTTCAATATTTCTTTCCCACGAAGGTATAGAATTAAATTTAAATTCTTTTTCTTCATCGCTATTTTCTTTATAATTTCTTTTGGATTGTTTTTCGCGTAAATTATAAATTTCTTTTAAAAATGCTTCTTCATTTTCGCCAATTTTTCCAATAAATAGCTTGAAATTAGCCCATACAATTTTCCCATCTTTAATTAATTGTTTTTTATTATTAAATAAATTTTTATATAATTCAAGTAGCACAGTAAATCCATTGCTTCTAATATTTATTGCTGGAAAATGTGGCATAAAATCATTCCCAAGTAAGAAACAGATGAAAATATAATCGTCAATTTTACTATAAAATGTTTGACCATTAATTTGTAGATTATTTAAAGAACTATCCAAAACATCACTTGCTTCTTTTAACCAATCGGGTGTATCTTCTTGAACACTAATATCATCTGTCAATTCTTTATAAATTTGGTTACCTAAATCTAAAATATTAATTAAATATGTCTGCTCGGGGTCTAGGCTATTGTCAAGCGATTTAATAAAGTGTGGTGTTTCTCTGTATAAATAAATTTGTTTGCTGTATTTCAAATGGTTAAGTGATAACATAATTAAGTCGGCATCCATCCCATAAACAATATTGTTGATATTCTTTGAATCATTTAAATGAAAGTTTTCTCTAATATATTCAAAAATTTTATGTTCTCCTTCGCCTGGAATGTCGGTTAAACTTAAAATAATATTTGCATTATTTGAATATTGTTTTTTAATAGCATTATTTAAATTATTCATAAAATTTGTTCCGGGTGTAATGGCACAAGTATCCCATAATACTGGTTTAGCAAATAGTTTGGCTTGATAATGACTTTTATAGCGGCGATTTTTTTGCTGAGTTAGTTTTGCAATAGGGGGGACACCGTCAAATGCGATAAATGTTTTATTTTTTGGATTAATATTTTTAATAATAATTTGTAATTTGTCAATAACATTTTCAATAATATAATTTTCAAATTGTGTTTTGTTTATAAAGTTTTCAAATTTTAATGAATCATAAATAATGGAATTAGAATCTAAGAATAAATTATCAATATTTTCTATATTTTCTATTTTTGTGATAATTTTTTTATGATTTTGAATTAAGTATGAAAAGTAAAATGGAATTCCCATAATAAATATTAATTAAGTTTAGTATTTATTATGTTTAAATAATATTTTTCTCAATTTTGTATATTAAAACAATTATTAAAACAATTATTTAATATATATAAGTTTCGTTAATATATAAATATAATATAAAGAACAATTAATATGGTCAATATTTATGACGAAAAGATATTGTTTTATAAAAATGTAATAGACAATATCCAGTGTGCAATAAATAAATATAAATTGATGAATATTTTGAATACAAATGATTATAATAGTTGTATAGAAAGTCTTGAAAAGGTTATAAATTTATTAAATAGTACAAGCAATGAAAATATAATAAATGATTTACAGTATATAAATAATAGTTTGTCTTCAATAATAAAGAATTATGGTATATATAATTTTGATTATTTATTGAAAATATGTTTAAATAGTACATTTATTGAAAACAAGATAGTAAATAATGAATTTGGTTTAAAATATGATGTATTAAAAAAATATATTCATCCTATAAGTTATAAAATAATAAATTGGAATAATAAAAGTAATAATTCAATAAAATCTAATGTGGTTTCAAAAAATAAATTAATAGATGATAAAATGTTGGTAGAAGAAGCAAATATGTTGGAATGCTTTGATTTAATGCGTACTTCAAATAATTTTACTTTACGTATTCATGGTATAAAAATAATAGTTCATGATGCAGAACATAAAAGAACATTAAATATAAATGCAATTATAGATGATGTTATTTTAAATAATATGAGTTATAAATTTATTGAAAATAGGAAAAAGGAGCTTTTAGAATTTATATGTAACAATAGTTTGAATAATAATGAAGTTTTTATAAAAGAAACATGGGATAATTATTATAATATATTATCAATAAAAGAGTATTTGGTTTATAGTAATCAAGAATTATTCAATAAATATATTTTTATTATGACGCAAATAAATACGTTGAGTCAAAAAACGCTGAGTTCTTTAGTGCAGGAATTCATAGGAAGTGATTTATTTGGACAACGAGCATTATTGATACAATTATTGTTGAATAATAATAAACAAGAATTTCAATATATAAGTTATTTATTATATGATTTATTGTCAAACGATAATCAGACAAATAGTGATTCATTTGAACAAAAGCAAATATATGATAGTTTACCATGGAATTGTAAGAAATTTTTTAAAAATGCGATGTATAAAACGATTGAATATACAACTACTTTATCCAATATAGATAATAATAAAATTCCATTGGAACAACAGATTTGTTTGATGAAAGCGAAAGACAGTGTTAAAGAGAAGGCCATGCAAAAATTGAAAGAAATCAAATCAAAGTCAGAAGATTCGGGTTCAAAAGCACGTCAATATTTGGATGGATTATTGAAGATTCCATTTAATATTTATAGAGAAGAATATATTTTATTTAAAAAGAGAGAAATAAATGATATTTTTAATATATTAAGTGATGGTTTACAAAATATTGATATTAATAAAATAGATAATATACGTATAAAAGAGTTTTTAAATTTGTTTAAAGAACTTATAAACAATAAAGAGCTAAATTCAATAGAAATATTAAATATAATAGATATTTTGGAAAACAATATTTCTATAATTTATAATAATTTATTTAATTATATAATAGATAGTAGTGTATCTAAAAAAAAAATATTGCTCCATTTAACTAATTCTATAAATGAAATATGTAAAAAAAATAATATGAAAATTATAAAAATTACACAAAATAATGCTAGTTTAAAAAAAAATATTAATGATTTTATGGATAATAATAAGTCAAATAATAATATATTAAAAGATTTATTAATATTATTTGAATCAATAAATACTAACAAATTATATGATTATTTAATAAATGTAGAAAAGAGTATAGTTAAAATAAATAGAAAAAACACTGAAATCGTAAGTTATATAAATAATTTCAATACTATTTTGGATAGCGCTGTTCATGGTCATAAAAATGCTAAAAATCAAATAGAACGTATAATTGGGCAATGGATAAACGGTGAAAAATCGGGTTATTGTTTTGGATTTGAAGGTCCTCCTGGATTGGGTAAAACTACATTAGCAAAAAAAGGACTAGCTAAATGTTTATTAGATACAAATGGGGAATCTAGACCATTTTCATTCATAGCATTAGGTGGTTCTTCAAATGGTAGTATATTAGATGGTCATAATTATACATATGTAGGTTCAACATGGGGTAAAATAGTAGATGTATTAATTGAAAATAAGTGTATGAATCCTGTAATTTTTATAGATGAATTGGATAAAGTAAGTAAGACGGAACATGGTAAAGAGATAATTGGAATATTAACTCATTTAATAGATAGTACACAAAATGATGGATTTCAGGATAAATATTTTAGTAATATTGATTTGGATTTATCAAAAGCATTGTTTATTTTTTCATATAATGATGTTGAGTTAATAGATAGAATTTTATTGGATCGTATTCATAGAATTAAATTTGAAAATTTAAATCTGGATGATAAATTAATAATAACAAGAGATTATTTATTGCCTGAATTATATAATAAATTTGGATTAAATAATATAATAATAGTGGAAGATGAATTGATAAAATATATTATAGAAAATTATACGAACGAACCGGGTGTGCGAAAATTAAAAGAAATATTATTTGAAATAATATCAACAATAAATTTAGATTTATTGAAAAATATTAAATCTCATAGTATTCCATTAATAGTGACTTTAGATTTAATAAAAATTATATTAAAAGAGAAACACGAAATTAGAATAATAAAAGTTAATAATATACCTAAAATAGGAGTAGTAAATGGACTATGGGCAAATTCATATGGTATGAGCGGAATATTACATATTGAAAGCAAATTTTTTCACAGTACAACATTATTGGAGTTAAAATTAACCGGCATGCAAGGAGACGTAATGAAAGAAAGTATGGCAGTATCAAAAACATTAGCATTAAGTTTAGTTGAAAAAAATGAATTTAAAAAATTATCAAAAATTTTTGAGGAAACAAAGATGCAAGGAATACATATTCATGTACCTGAAGGAGCGACACCAAAAGATGGACCATCTGCTGGGGCAGCAATTACATTAATATTATATAGTTTACTTACTAATAAAAAAATAAAGAATAATTTTGCTTTGACCGGTGAAATAAATTTACAAGGGAATGTTACGGCGATTGGTGGATTAGATTTAAAATTTTTGGGTGGCATAAAAGCAGGTGTAACATCATTTTTATATCCAAAAGATAATGCAAAAGATTATGATTTATTTTGTGAGAAATATCCTGATTTATCTCAAAATTATAATTTTTATGAAGTAGAACATATTAGCCAAGTATTGGATTATATGTTAATAAAATAGTTTAGTATAGTTTATTAAAAAAAATATTATATTATTGCTTGATTAATAATATAATAATATAATAATAGTATAATGTCGGGAACAACAAGACCACCACCAATGGCTTTAACATTTAGTTTAACAAATATAATGAAATTTTTATCATATATGGCCCCATTTTTAATTTCATTTTTTATGGTAATGTTTTCAATTTTAACAGGTTCAATAGTAAAGGGTTTATTATTTATATCTGGATTATTAATAGTAACTTTTATGAATTATTTATTAAAAAATTCTTTAAAATCGTTGCAAGACCCATTAGCAAGTCCATTGTGTAATTCTTTGCCTGGTCCATTTACTGTAAGAGCGAAAGAACATATTTTTAATTCTCCATCTACAAGTTCAACAATCATTGCATTTACGTTGGCATATTTGGCTTACCCTATGATTTTAAAACCGATAAATATGAATCCTGTTTTAATTGCATTTTTAGTTGCTTTAATAGGTATAAATGGTGCTGTTGAAGTACAGGATAGATGTACAAATGTGAGTGGAATATTTTTAGGAAGTTTGGTTGGTATATTATTTGGTATAATATTTTTTTCATTAGTTAAAATGTCTGGAAATGAAAGTTTAGCATTTTTTACAGAACAAGGATCAAATGGTATTCAATGTAGTAAGCCAGGTAAAACACAGTTTAAATGTGTAAAAAAACATGATTCATCTTTACGTGATATTTCAGAAGAAACAATTGATTATGGTTCCAGTAGTGCTAGTGGTATCCTTACTCCATTTCAACAAAAAGCAAAAGACAATTTTATGTATATAAGTTCCGATACATATACACAAGGAACTTCTTTGGCAGAAGAAAGTAAAATACCGATTGGTTTAAAATGTCCATCAAGTAAAGATGATTTACAAGGCGGAACAATATGTGATTTAGGTGGTTATTGTAGTAATAATAAGTGTGTAGCATGTAGAAGTGTAAAAGATTGTTATAAAAGAGGTTATGGTTCATTTGGTCACGGAGGTGGTGCAGTTTTTAATAGTTGGAATAAAAATGCTTTAAAATGTGGAGTATTTAATAATTCTCGCATGGGCGAAGTAAAAATATATAAATGCATAACGAGTAAGGATACTACATTAATAGATGCAAAAAAAGATTGGTATAGACAACCAGGTGAAGGTGCTGAACCCTATAAATATCCAGCAAATCATCAAGTAAAACAATGTGTTCCAAATACAATAGCAATAAGTGAATATGGAAGAAATAGAGGCAGTATTAATAGTGAATTACCTAGTGTAGATGGTATAATTTATATACAAAAAAATATTGCTAATGAAGAAAATGGATTAAGATTAACAAGAGAACAAATAATAGAACTAGTTGATTATTTTGTTGTTTATAATATAGGTGTAAGGGAAACATCTGGTCATGAAGAAGGAAAACGATTAGTAAATAAATTAAAAGGAATATCTGCTTTTAGAAATTTGGTTATAGATGTAGATAGTAATTCAGCAATAGCAACTAGAAAAGATAAGATAGCAAAATATAAAGACTGGTGGATTTCAAAATTTAACAGTAACGCAAACTCAAATGATAAAATTTTTGTTCCTGATTGGAATGATTCAACTATGAAAGGTCATATAGCAAAGATTATTAATATGTAATAGACAAAGAAATTATATAAGCATCAATAATTAGATAAAGACTGATAGATTAAAATGATGACAATATTATAAACAACAATAATATATTATTTAAATTATTTACTATTCCATTTTATCTAATAAACTATTTAAAACAAAGTTAATTTTTGGTATATTTTGTTGTCTATGAAAACTTGCGCTCATTAATTGAGGTACATTTGAATTTGAAGAAAAAATAATATTAAAATTGTAATATAGTGCTTTGATATTTGCATTTTTATATTTTTCATCTAATTTTTCATATTCAAATTGTGGTTTATTTAATTTTTTATTAACATGATTGTGAAAATTAAATACAAATTTTTTAAATTCTTCTTTAGAATTAATGTTATTAAAATTAATTTTGTTTAAAACATGAGTGGCATCAGCAGAACATTCTGGACATGGTAAATTGGATGAAATAGTAGTAAGTAAATATGATAGGTCATTTTTGATATTGCTAAATTCGGATTCTTTAATTTTGTGTGCAATACTATGAAACAAGTACCATATATTATTTCCCCATACTTCTTTTGAGTATGCCATTATTAATAATATATAGTTTATATTATTTATTATAATAATTTAAGTATTATAATAAATAATAATTAATAAAATAAAATTAAGTAATAAATAATGAATACAAATTTATTATTATTTAATGAACTTTTACAAGATGAAAGCATGGATGTAAGTAGTAATGAAAAATGTTTAATAAGTAATGAAGATTTAGAATCTAATTATATAAAATTGGATTGTGGGCATAAATATAATTATTTAGATTTATATAATGAAATTGTATATCAGAAAACGAAAAAAATATTGGATAATAATCGTTTAAAAATAAATGAAATGAAATGTCCATATTGTAGAAATATAACTAACAAATTATTACCATTTTATAAGTATTATAATGTTAATTATATACGAGGAGTAAATGGTCCGTCAAATTTTACAATGAATTTAAATAAATGTGAATATATTGTAAAGAATAAACAAACAAAAATGAAAGATTCTTGTAATGCTAGTGCTTGTAATACAAAATATGGTATGTTTTGCAATAAGCATTTTAAATATACAAAAAGGGAAGAAGACTTATTGAATGATTATAATGTAGAAAAATATAAATATTTGAATAAAATGAATGTTACACAACTAAAAGAAGAATTAAAGAAATATAAACTTAAAGTTTGTGGAGTAAAAAAAGAATTAGTTGAAAGATTAATTATTAAAAATTGTGAATTAGTTGAAGCAATCAAATAAATAATAAATAAAAATAATGTAAATAATAATTAATATGCTAAATTAAATTATATTAATTATTATTATAACGGCAGAATCAAAACAAATTTTAATAGCTACTATAAAGGAGTGGGTAATAATTAATTCAAAAATAAATGAAATACAGAAACAATTAAGAGAATTTAGAAATCAAAAAAAACAATTGAGTAATACTTTAATAAGTGTTATGGAAAATAATGAAATAGATAGATTTGATATAAATAATGGTAAATTGGTATATAGAAAAAATAAAGTGAAATCGGCAATAAATAAAGAATATTTGATGAAAATGTTAGATGATTATTTTGAAAAGTATCCGGAAGTGGATACAAATGATGTTGGAAATTTTATTTTAGATAATAGACCAATTAAAGAAAATGCTACATTAGTAATTAAAGAAAATAAATAATATTTTTATTAATTAAATATGAATCATATATTAATTTCTTTAATCGGTATGTCTATATTAATTACTAGTGCAAGTTTATTGGGACAATTTTTTGGTTTAGAAATGTATGTATATATGCCGTATATAGTATGGTTGGTTGGATTATGTATTTTTGGAATAATATTGGAGCCAATACATAAAAATATATTTTTAAAAACTCAAAAATAAAATAAGAAATAAGAAATAAGAAATAAGAAATAAGAAATAAGAAATAAGAAATAAGAAATAAGAAATAAGAAATAAGAAATAATTATACATTAGAATCACTTCCTTCTATAATTGTTTTAATCATATCATTTGAAACATTATTTTTAAGATTATCGTATATTTCGTCTGTTGTTGGTTCTCTTTTATATTCATTATTGAATTTATTTATAAAATTATTTACAACTAATGATTTTCTTTTAAATTCGCTATTTTGTTTTACATAATCCACTAATTTAACAGTTTTTTTCTTTGCAATATCTTCTTCAGTTTCTTTATATACATAACTTTGTGTGCTTTCTAAAACATCACAAATTTCTGGTTTTATTAAAGTATTAAATGTTATTTGTTTAGTATTTAATGGTTTTCCTTTTCTAATTGGTCCGCCTGAAAATGTGGTATTGAATTTTATAATAATTTTTTTATCAATAGACGGACTAGTTTCCATTAACCTATCAAATTCTTCTTTGGAAATTTTAAGCATTTGAAATGCTGGCATTCTTTCATTTCTTGCTTTACCAATTTCTAATTTAATATTTCTATAAAATTTATCCCAGCTAATAGATGAAACTCTATGTGCTTCATTTAATTCTGTTATTTTTAAGAATTGTTGTATGGTGGTAATAATTCCTGCTAAAATATTGATTGATCCTACTCCAATTGAAAAATATGATTGATATTCTTTGGGAACTCTTTCTTGTGCAAAATTAGCTGTACCTGTCAATGTACTCATAATAATGACAGGAATAGTAAACCATCTATTTTTGAATGAATAATTAATGTGGGATGCGGAATGAAGCCATCTATAACATATTGCTTTATCGGCCCATTCTACTAAAATTTGTTCAAGTTGTGAAGACCATTCAATATGATAATTAATTTCATTAATATCATCACTGGTTGTATTGATTATATTATTATTTTCATTATTATTATTATTTTTATCATTTTTTTCACTAGTCATT
>Ga0115003_10003179_pt1 | contig 13104 bp, 6 predicted proteins | sample ArcticOcean_MG_C_7_FD_88736 | JGI IMG/M metagenome (GOLD analysis project Ga0115003, IMG submission 88736) | Marine microbial communities from western Arctic Ocean - ArcticOcean_MG_CB11_88 | ecosystem: Environmental > Aquatic > Marine > Oceanic | place: Arctic Ocean: Canada Basin | collected... | reverse complement strand
TTCTGGCCTCTAGGCGTAACATTAGGCGTGCTCTGGCGTCCAGTCTTCTGTTGTTATCAAATATTTCAAAATCGTCGTTCGCCTTTTTTATTTGCGCTCTATCTTCGTAGATTTGAGTTATTTCGCGGTTTATTTCTCCCATTGTTGCCATTAACCCAGTCCGGTGTTCGTATTGTGCATTTATTGCGTCACTTTCCAACATTTGGTGTTTATATAAAAGTTCGTTGTCTATACCACGGTCCAACTCTACGGCAGCAGGATTACTACGACCACCTGGGATACGTTTTGTAACTGTTGTTTTCATTCGTGCAACTTGTTTTTGCAAATATAAGAACTCAGCGTCTCGCATAACTTTATTTCGCATAACTTCCGTTGTCATTGGTCCAAATGTATACTTCGCGGTATATTCAAGAATTTCTTTGTTGGCTGCTTTTGTCTTAAGTTGTATTCTTTTATATTGTTTGGAATTCTTATATTTATCACTTTCCAAATATCGCTGGCGCCATGATTTTTGTAGAGGTTGCTCAACAGCTGTCTTCAAAGTGTCCATCCTTTCTTTTTCATTAATATGTTCATCAATACTGACCATCGCTTCCTTTTCACCCATCACGAACTTGAGTATTGAAGGCAAATTGCCTAATGCTGCCATGATATTCGGTACTTGTTTGATAGCGTCGTCGCCAAATTTCACGAGCATCAACGCTCCTCTGATACTCTCTGCAGAGCTAGACTGTCGTATATGGGCTATGTCTTCCCAAGGTCTTGATTTTTTCAGATTTATTTGCATGGGTGCTACCATCTCGTCTATCTCGGTCTGCAACGTTGTAATGCGTGTGACAGCCCTGGCCATACTCCCTTCGTTTACTTTCGACTCCTTAAAATTGGGAGTTGTTCTACTTTTGAGAAATTCTCTATCGTATTGACGAAAAACCTCTTCCATACGCAACATTTTTCTCTCTAATTCCATTCTATCTCTTAAGGTTACTGTTGGATGTAGTGAATATTGAAGCGACAACAACTGATATACAGTTTGTCTAATATCGGCAGAACGCTGGCGCCGCGGAGAGGAAGCTTTGGTGGCACGGAATTTTTTGTCATTTTCCAATTCTTCCATATCACGGGATAGCTTTTTAAAAAGCTTGGTGATTTCACCAAGCGAACGATTGAATAGTGGTGGGATAACTTGAAATTTTGTCATTTGTTGGAATTTTGGTTCAAGGTCTTTCCTATATCCCATTGCAGTGGCGTTGTTCAGTCCATCCAGTTCTTTAAGTTCGTTTTCAATATTCTCCAACTGTATTGTATTCCAATCTACGTTTAATACGTTGAAATCTCCTTTTGCCATCCGAGACATTTGATATTTTGTTTCGTCGGAAGATACATCGCGAGGGTCTGTAATGAGCTGACGTCGATATTTTTCAGCTTCGTTTTTAGTTTCTACTATTTGTTGACCACCATTGCGAATTATTTCCAATATCGTGCGCGTTACCGTTAAATCGCTACGTCTTCTCATTATCATATCGTCTCCTTTGTTTCCTTCGTCTCCGATAGTGTCGTCCACGGGTTTATGGTCTCCTTCGTCTCCGATAGTGTCGTCCACGGGTTTATGATTCCAGAGTACATTTAGATACAAATCCATCTGTTTTAGCGCAGTTCCTCCTTTTATTAAAATCTGACGACGTACAGTGTCGCTTTTTTCAATAAAAAGTTGAACTTGAGATGTCATCTCTCTTAATTGTTCACATTTTGAACGTTCTGAACCCACTGGGGAAAGTTCCGGCGAAGAACAGCGTTCGTAGATACTCCTATATTCTAAAATAGTTTCGGTTGTCGAAGTTTCAAAATTTAAATCCTTTTCAAGGTCCAAGGACATTTGTTCGCTAATTTGTTCAATCGGTGTGTCCATACGTAACAATTCGCAAAGCATTTCTATGTTTGTAATTCGTAAAAAAGGTTTCGACAAAATATTCGCCTCACGAGTGTATTTTTCAAAATCATCGGGTGATAGAGCTGCTCGAACCACTTCTTTTTGAAGTTCTAAGGCGGCGTCAGCAGCCGCAGCATTTTTTATCTCTTGTTCTCTGACAATCAAACGTAATATTCGAACGTCTACCATTGCCGTTTTATTGTCTATACTCAATTTTTTGTCGAGTAACCTTTTTATATTATTCAATATATTAACCATCTCAATTTTATTCGCGCGCTTTTCTTTAAGCTTTCTGACTGCTTTTTGAAATTTTAAGTCAGTTCGCAATTTTCCAATGTCATTTTCTAATCGTTGTTCAATCTCGGCGAGTTTTCTCAGCTCTTCTTCCAGCTTTTTTTCCTTTTTTTCGATGGGTATTTTTTGTTTTTCGAGCATGTCTTTAATCCCGTTTAATTTCGGAATGCTGGATTGTACTTGCTGCAGGAGCCGAGAAAAATCCAGCTTTTTTCTTTTTTCTAGTTCCTCGTCTTCGTCATTCTTTTTTTTTGACTCTCCTGTATGTTTACTACGTTGGTGTCTGATATTAGATGAATTATCTACTCGTAAACGTTGTTTCTGCATTTTTGGACGTGTCTGTTTCTGCATTTTTTAAATAAAAAACTAGTTAACTTATAGTGTGTTCTTATTGCGTTTGACGCTTCTTTTTTTTGACGAGATTAATTAATTCTCTTATTACATGTATGTCATTGTCATCTATGTCAAGAATTTGTAAGTATGTATTAAGGTCGTCGTCGGGCAATTGGGCAAGGTCTCCGATGGGAACATTGTCCACCGATGGGTCTAATTTGTTGGCAAGTGTTACGTTATATTTTTTCAATACATCAACAAGACCCATCTCCCTTGATGGTTTGTTTGATGGTTTGGCGGCGACATCAACGTCTGAAGCATATAAAAAAATACTGCTGTTTTTGTCGGATAAAAATTCATAGAGATGTTCCTTCCCGATTGTTTTTTTATATTCTTTCACAGTATGTTGTCCGCTACTGCTTTCTCTTTCCAATGCTTTTCCATCTGGTAGTCTGTATGTGGCGCCCAGTTTCACGGTGTAAAATTCGTTCAAATTTAAGTCGGCAGGGTCTTTCGCTCTAGATTCTTTTTCGTATTTTTCTTGTTCCTTAAACCTGTCCAATATGCTGTCCACATAGTTGGATTGTTTCGAACGTTGTTGAATTTCTTTTAACTCGTAATAAACATCACTCTTTTCAAAGTTGTCATATATTTCTTCTACGAAGAGTACATCTGATTGTGAAAACCATTCTTCTCCTTCTCCTTCTCCTGATTCTATTTCTTTTTCTTCTCCTAATTCTATTTCTTTTTCTTGTTCCCACCATTTGCGTTTTGTATTGAATTGAATCTTAAGTTCGTTGTTCGGTCCTTGTTCTTGGGAATCTTGCATATTTAATGATTCAGGAGGTTTTATTTCAACGACAGTGCCATAACAAGAATTGCGATAATGTTCTTTCTGGTTTCTGATTGTTACGCGCATTCCACACATGTCAGCAAATAGTGTTCTTACGGACCCGGTAGGGGACCCAGTGGGGGACCTACCGGGTTGTTTGATGTCTTTTTCGGACTTGTCGTAATTTGTTCCACCTGTTGAAAATTCTCGAAGTTTGACCTTTGTATTGAACGTCACCTTTCGACTTTTCAGACTCTTAACTATGTATGTAGTGTGATACCACGCCAGTGCTATATTGCTCATGGCCAGGACAATCGCCTTAGCTCCAATTGAGGTTGCTTGTTCGTCTGTACACTTGTTTCTTTTTGCTATCTCTATCACTATTTTATGTATTTCTGTTGGGGTTTTTCCATCTTGAATGCATTGCTGTATTTTCTTGACAATTTGTTCAGTGTTATAAGCTGGCACGTCTTCAAACGCACTGTCAGAACCAAGAAATACAAGACTGGCTTCGGTTATAAAAATTTGGGATGTCCGAGCCCATTTATCACCATTAGTTAGGGCGGTCACGACAACTTTTGGCGCTACGACGCCCGCCCCATATGCTGCAGCTAATCCAGCTGCAGCAATTCCAGCAGCAACAATAGATGTGGCAATAATTTTCAAATTTTGGACTGACTTTTCACTTATATAGATTGAATTTTCTTCCCAAGCCAACATAAACCCTAATTTTTTCATCTTATCAACACCCTTTTCGTTAACGACATGAAGTTGTAATTTCATGGCGTCTATGTTTCTGAATCTATACTGTGTAGTTTCAGGGGCTGTTGTGTCGTCTGCAGTGCGTAAATAATTCCACACTATTTCACCTGACCCACCTGTTTGTTTCCACCCCGAGCGCGTGACGACGTTTTTCATGGACATGTTTTCTTCAAAAGCGCCCATTGCGCCTCGTATATCGGTATTACTGTCAGTATATGCCATAACCGGTAAATCTACACGATTGTTTGTTTTTCTGTTTACATATTCAAATTGACTAGGACAATCGGAACATGGGAGTTTTGTCCACGGTATATCATTTAGAGGTATCGACGATGATAGTTTTGCAATTTTATCGTTTAATATATTATCAATAGATTCACCATCTCGTAGGTCTTGAATATCTTGGTCGGTCAATTTTAACTTACTGCCAAGTTCGGAATATTGACTCTGTTTATTTTCAGCTATAAAAATATTTTTCAAATGTTGAAAACTAAACATCGATATTAAATGATTCATGTCTTTGAAGATTTGCTTTTGTTCCACCATGCGAGCTTCGAAGGCAGCTTGTTTAATAGTCGCACCATTCTGCACCAGCCATTTTTCCACTTTGTACCAACTGAGAATGTGTTCCTCCTCGTTTACACCCACTTGGGACGTGTTATAGTAATGCATAAGCGGTGACTGTAACCATATTAACAATTTTTCCACAACAATTGGATAACAATTATCCATGTATATATTGTCGTTCCAGAAATATGTACGGTCGCTTTCTATCCATGTTTTCATTTCTTTCAACGTTTTCGCGTACATCTTGGTTGGTCGACCCAAAATCATACTTAATTCGAACGACGCACGATAAGATTCTGTGTCAGAGACCAATAGCTGGTTCCAATAATGTGTGAGACCTGGGCCAGAACCACAATTAATATACCAATAGTCCCAGAATAATTCTGTAATATAAAATGTTCTTATTTCACCGTCTTCTGCGAGTACAACGACTGCGTTCAACAGGGAATGGTCCTGTATCTGTTCACCGACGCCCTTTGCGCTGGTTGAATCCCATCTATCAGTGATACGCACACCTTCGGTAATATGTACATAATTTACAATTGTATACCTGTTGTTTTGTGAATCGTACACTTTTTTTCCGACCTGTGGTCGAAGAAAGTAACTCGTGTCACTATCCAATGGATCATAATCGTCATTCTCACAGTCTGTAGGATTGCTACAGTCTGACGGAAACGGGTGCATATCCCTGTTTTTCTCGTTCATGTCAACCGTTATTATGACGCGTTGACCTTTCTTAACCAGGGTTTTGTATCGAGTATACACGACTGGAATGTGAAACTTATCCCAGTACGAAGGCTCCGCCGCGTCAAATTGTTTTAGTGGGTCATTTTGAAAAAAAATAATGTCTGAGACGACATGTTGATTATACATTTATAGAATTAAGTGAACATATATACTGTCGTTCCGTCGCGAAGCGCCTCTATTAGTTAAAGTAAGTTGGTTGTCTTTTATCTTGTTCATCCCGACGTATTATTCCTTCGAGTTTGATTCTCTCGACTTGGTGACGCAACGTCACCAAGTTAGCTTCTTCGGTAGCACGAGCTTCTTCGGTAGCACGAGCTTCTTCGGTAGCACGAGCTTCTTCGGTAGCACGAGCTTCTTCATTGTCCTCCCACCAATTTTCTCTGCTACGGGCGCCAGCGTTTGCAGCACGAGTCGTCCAAATGTCAAAAACAGCATTTTTAATATGTTTATCAGTGACTGCGATGGGGATCAAGTCATCTTCGCTATCTGCATATGCGTACATTCGTATTTTATTAGCGACATTCAGACAATCGCGAAAATTAGCAAAGCGTGCTGCCTTCTTCAATTTATTTATACACATGGTCAAACTATAATCAAGTTCATCAGGAAATTGACATTTAAAGTCATTGAGTTTGTTTTTGATGACTGTAGAACATGTGGCCACTTCCATATCTGGAAAACTAAATCGATTTGAAAAACGCGAACGCATGCCTTGGTTTTCATCCATCATTTCATTAATATCATCTTCGTATCCCGCCAAAATGACAACAATATTGCTCTTGTATTTTGTTTGTTCGAGCATTGCAATGAGTTTTGTTTGCGCCTGTGTACCATATTGTGAATTTTTAAAGCCATAAGCTTCGTCAATCAACAAAACACCACCCAATGCCTTTTCCATTATTTTTTCGACTAATTCTTGCGCTTCACCCACAAACTTACCTCCGAGAGTATCTGCATTTGTCTCGATTAGTTTGTTGCTAGGCAATAGACCGATGTTATATAATATTCCTGCCAATACACGGGCAACAGTTGTTTTACCCGTTCCAGAATTGCCGACGAAAACGTAATTACTCAATTGTGGTTGGTCTTTGTCACCAAGGCCTAGTTTCTTTGCCACCTCGACTGACTTTTCAAGACGATCAAATTTTGTTATTATTTCTTTGATGCCTGCTCCTCCCAATGTACCCAATGCTGTTCTCCAGTCATCACGTTTAACAATACCAAAGTCCTCCTTTGTCAACATTAGACTAGTGCTAGTGCTACTAGTCCTTAGCATACTTTTTTTGATCGCGTCTGACAAGGCATTCACAACTGTACCGGCATTGCCAAATGTACGCTGGGGACGACTTTTGACAATTTCAGCAACGGCTGCCTCGGCAACATCCATTGGACATTCAACTCTATTTTTCTTACAATGAAATTTCAGAATCCATACCAATTCTTCGTCCGTAAAATCTTCAAATTCTACAATATTGTCAATGTCAAAGCGTCTGGCTAAGCCTGGGTTTACTTCGTTGCACATTGTCAGCATTTCGTCCTTGTAACCTATCATAACCACTGCTATATCTGCCCCTGGTTTATTGGGAACCATCTCAACGATAGTATCTAATGCGCGCTGACCATATTCGCTCTCAGCAAGTACGTAAGCTTCGTCAATCAAAAGTACCTTCCCATCAGCAGCCGAAATCAACGCTCTTGTTTTGACTTGACTCTGACCAACGTAACCACCAATGAATGACGAAGACGCGCGTTCCAGGACACGTCCGTTTGTCAAGAGACGCAATTCTTTCAATATGTTGCCGTATATGGTTGCCACTGTTGTTTTACCAGTACCAGGCTTGCCTACAAACAGTTTGTTTAACGTAATCGGTGTTGGAAATTTGGAATTGTTTTCACATCTCCAATTATATTTCGCGGCCGCCAACAGTTCACGCATAGATTTTTTCACTTTTTTTAACCCTTGCAACTCCATTAATTTGTCCCACTGGTACTTTAACACAGACTCTTTCGTTTGATCAGGTTCTTTGCCAATAACATCTACGATATCAATTTCTAATATTTTCGAAACTCCAGACCAAACTTGGAGAGACATTCTATCTTCAAAATTCCTTGTAATCTGGTTGACAATGTTAAATTCTTCATCTTGACTGGGTTCAAATATGCCTATGCGTGCTGCGAATATTTCCAGTGGTATCTCTCCGTGGTCCAATATCTTTCTGCGTTGCCAGTTGCTAAATATATCGTTGAGTGTTTTTGGCTGTATTTTCAGAAACCAGTTTTCTAGGCTATCACTCTCTTCTGCATTCATCTCTCCACTAGGCACACCACTAGGACACGTAGATATCTTAGTACACATTTGAAAATTAATAATACAGTCCGCGCACATCTTAAAATCCGACCTTTTAGACATCAAATCAAAAATATTAGCCGCTGCGTCATTATACGCAGCGCCCCACTTCTCATCAGCAGCCGAAATCATTATTTGTAATACTTCTTTTGCGGACTCATTATCAAAGCTATAAAAACCAGAGAATGTACCCCGTGAACCAGAGAATGTACCCCGTGAACACTCGCGCACGCAAATGTTACAAGGCCCATCCTCTTCCTCACTAGAAGACCATCTGGGCGTACCGTTTGGTCTCTTAAACGTGTATATGTCGGTGTTTCCATCGATTTTCTTGATAAAAATATCTGTCTGATTTGGTGTATCTTTTACAAACCCGACTTCCACTATGTCGAGGTCCTCCACTATGGGGACCTCGACTTCCACTATGTCGAGGTCCTCCACTATGGGGTCCTCGACTTCCACTATGTCGAGGTCCTGAGGGTCCTCTGAGGGAGTACGGTTATACCGACACTCCTGAAAAGTAATGTCGCTTTTGGACCATTCTTTAATTGTTGCACCGGTTAAAGATTCCCCAAATAGTCTGGCAACAACACACCATCTCTCTGAATGTTGTGTTATGTCTTTTTCAATCTCCTCTTTATCTGGCCAAACACTATTCGTGACCACCTTCTGTGGTATTTTTTGATAGATTTCCAGGCGTTGTTCTGCTTCCAACAACACTTTTTGGTACATTTCGCGGAGTGACCGCGCGTTAGCGTAACCCTGCATCCCTCGGCGTCGGATAACTCTATTTATGACGACGGATATAGTTTTTTCGTCTGCCATTTTCCAGCCTATGTATTCGGATGCTCTGTCGCATTTTTGCGAATTTTTTAACCATAAATTCCACAATGTAGTTAGTTCTTCATTTGTAAAATCTTCAAAGTAGAAAATATTTGGAAACCGACTTGGAAATCCAGTGTTTGCGACAATAAGTTCTTGTTCTATTCTTTTTTGATACCCAGCTATAATAAATGTGATGTGTTCACGGTAGTCCTCGGCCGCTGTCATTAATGTCCCATAGACAACCAGACCATTGTTGTTTGTCAGTGGTTTTAAATCGTACGCCTCGTCAATAAATATAATGCCGCCTCCTCTTTTCACAAATGACTGGATTAGGTGTTCAAAATACGTTGTTTTGTCTAACGTTTCCGCAATCAGTTTTGAGGACGAAGTTTTCAAAATATTGACGGTGGGCAATCCATAACGAATGGCATATTGTTTGTCCAATTTTTGTAAACATTTTTTAAATATGGACGTATCGGCACCCAAATCATTTGACAGTTCGCTTTCTTCATTTTTTGACGGTATAATGGCCGAAAAATCAATCGGCATTGGTCTTAAACCAGTGAAAAACAAGAAATTACTCAAAAATTCAACGATGGACGTTTTACCGGTTCCTGCATTCCCGAGAAATTGAAAATTTAACACCAATTTAATCTGGGCCGGGATTGATTCATTGTCGTTTGCCAGTACGGATTTATAGAGTTCAAGTAAATGCCTTTTAATTTGTCGCAGACCCACGTAGTCAAATATAAATGTGTTCAGTGCCATACGGGCTCGAGCATGGTCGGTGCGAACCGGCTCGGCGAATTCGTGAAACTCCATGCGTCTTAGCACGCGCCTTTGAAACGCTGTAGTAGGCTTATCACCAACTTTCAGACCGGTTGCCTTGTTTAATAATTCACTTGCCGCCTTCCTTGCTCTATCAGCTGTCTTTTTGCCAAGGGTTTTCTCAATGGGATGTTTTTTATACAACGTAATAAACTTTTCTTCAAAACACACTGGTGTGGGCAATTGTTTTATGGGTCTTTGTTTGTATAACTCTATCCATTCAATTTGTTCGGGGCTGTAGGTTGTTGTTTTTTCTTTGTATTTCAATGGGTCTGTATCATTGCCTCCGAGTAACAAAAATACATTTTCATAAGCCGTCGACTTGAAAATATTATCCCGACAAGCATGTGCATACGCACGAAACCAGGTTCTTGTTCTCAATGTACAAGTATCAAGTTTTTCGATTGCATCTTTGTGAAATCCCAAAAGACTATAACCATATGCTAGTTCGGCTGTTAAGACATTTTTTTCTTTTTTCAACATAACATTTTCCACGTGGGAGTTTATTTCAATCCGGTCGTTGTTTTCTTCAATAAGCTTATTGAGTGTTTCGACATCATCTTCTATGTTAACTTCAATAAGTTTATTGCGTTCCTTGGTGACATGACCTAATTGAGTGAATCCATATCCAGTTCCAGTTCCAGTTCCTGACTGTGTTCTGTCATTCCAAAACTCATCCAGTCGTAAAAACTCCAAGTCCTTGTCGGTAACCAACTCCTTTGGGGGGTAACTAATGCCGTTCTCGGCGGTTGCCAATAGATAGTACATCTGTGCTTTTTTTAACTTATCTTGATGCGATATTATTTCTGTGAGATTATCACAGCGTGTTTGATTTTCTTCGTTTTTTCCATTGATAGCAACAATTTCAGCATCGTAAGTAGTAATAATTTCCCGTTCTCCACTAGTTCGATACTTCGTTCTTTCGGTTATAATGTCGTTCAACAAGGCATTGTAAATATCCAGTGTCGAATGAGATTTGAATCTGGTGTAGGATGTAATTGTTGGTTCACAAGGTTTACTCATTTGAAATTAGTTGTGTCCAATATATAGTATGTTTTAATATTATTTCTATTTAATTACAATCGTTAGGCTTGTTTTTTAAAAATCAAGTGAATGTTTTGATACGGTTTCGTAGAAATTCGTTCTCTTTCTCTAATTCCCTTACTCTCGCTTCAGCCGCCGCTTTTTGATCCATCAGTAGTGCAATCTGTTCTTGTTCTCTGCGCACGATGTCGCGCGCGTGCATCTTGGTTTCGCTTTGCTTGAGCTTTTCAAGGGTGTACGTTCGCAAATACATTTCTACGTTTTTGACGGCTTTTATAGGCAACATCTAGCAATGCTCTCTTTTTTTGTTCAATATGTTCAATATGTACATATGTGCATATGTGCATATGTGCAGTCATCGTGCAACGACAATGTCAATATGTGCAATGGTTTCACTGTCAATAATTACCCTTGAAAAGTCCGTTAATAATATTTCTAAAATGTTAAATCGGCACTTGGGACAGACATATATTGTTCGGCTTTTTTTTTATGTTTGATTGTCATTAATCGCGATGTTATAATGTCGCAATCTTCACATCTGCGGTTAGCGAACAAGAAATAGGAGAATTGTTAGAGGCGGCGAGAAAACAGTTTGAAAAAACTGCATGGAAGGATTTTATAGACACGGGTACGGGCGAGGCTCTTAAATTTGCGATAGGAAAATTCGTGGAAAAGATTTCCACGAAATTGTTGAAAGAGGTTTCAAAAGTTGTTGATATCGAAGGTCTTAAAAGAAGTGTTCTCCTTAGATTTACAGACAGGATACGACAAATGAACCCGGATATGGCCAATGTAATCGAAGAACTTGTAGGAAAAGGTATGTTTACGTCGACAATTGATGGTAAATTATTTAAGGATGGCGGACAATTCCAAGGAAGGTCTCATGATGTCGGGGTGACTTTTAATTTTAAAAATCCATCAGAACGCGCTGCTTATTATGAATTACTATCTCAAGCCGAAACATTGTCTGGAATATTTGACCCATCTGGAAAAATAATGGAAGATTCGCGCCACGGGTTTGAAGCATTTTTAAAGTACGCGGCAGGCCAAACTGTCACTGACAAAGCGGCAGGCGCCGCCGCAGCCGCAGCGAATTCCATTTTGGGTACTGGACTTTTTAGGGAATTGGCGGACGGACTTGCATATAGAAGTATAGATTATGCACCTTGGATAACGATGGCGGCCGCAGCGGGTGTTACATTGGCGGCTGGTGATATCGAAGGTGCCTTGGAGCAAAAATTTCAAGCAATGAAGGGGATGTCCCCGGTTAAATATCAGATGTATGGTAAAATGATAGAAATTGCCTCGGATGGGACGGTTTCCGCCGCCGGTGCGGCCGACGCACTTGTGGATATTGCATTGAAAGCTACACATAGTTCTCAGACAAATACAAACGCACGTACCATATTTGAAGTGAATAAATGTAAAGGCGGCAATTCTTTAAGTGTGGGAGTTGAAGGTCAATGTAATCTGGACATTGAACAACAAAAAGCCCTCGATGTGATCGGTATTGGATTCGAGTCATCGGCGGAAGAATCGAGTGAATATATTATAGACAACCTCCATACGACGACAAAAACATTAGATGTGGCCATAGATGCGGCCATAAAAGGTGCGGATGCAGTATGGCTTGGAGCATTATTCGGTCAAGGCGCGACCGCTGTCCTCGCTGTTGGGGCGGCACCGGTCACTGGAGGGACAAGTGGTGCGGCAGGGGCGGCGGCACTGGCGCAATTAGAAGCGGCAAAAACTGCTGCTTCGACCATGGGTAAAGGTCTCCGTGTACTCAGACCATTGGCTAAAGTAGGCAATGCCGGAGTGACGTTTAAGCATACTATGGCCAAATTCGATTTAAAGGCTTCTGTATTTAAACAAGCCGCACGATTAAACAAGCCGCACGATTAGAGACTGTCTCCGCCGTCAATGATTTACGCATCGCACGACTTATAAATTCTGGCGCTCCTGCTGATTATATTCAAGCGGCGAAAGACTTTCAAGCAGGTACGCGTGTTCTTCTCAGAGACGTGGGTCATCAAGCGCGCGTAGCAAATCAACATGCAGAATCGGGGTTAGCAAACAAAATGTGGAACAATCAACCTGAACCTATGTCTGGATTGCCCTTTCAACGCCGGGTGGATAACTGGAAAGCGGAAGAGAATGTGAACGACATACAGGAGAGATTAAACTCTGAACCAGCATTTAAAAAAGCATGGTATGCCGCGGGAAATTGGGGGTTCGGCCAGTTTGGCGGTGATCCAATTTAGGGTTAACGCGGGGAGGTATTAATATAAATTACATATTTTATCAAATGGACGTTCTAAACAATTTAGGTTGGCATTTGTGTTCGCGCCGCTTTCCGATTCATCCTCAGTGGTCAACGGATTTGGTTTATCGTAAAGATATGAGTCTGTTCATCCTAGAGACCAAACGTGCGGCACCGGCGGCACACATAACCGCCGATTTGATGGGGCATGGTGTCAAAGGGTTCCGACTATACTATGGTTATTTGGATGTCGGCAATAGCATAGGCGACATTCGCGAGTGGCGATCACAGGATTATATCAAGACAATTTTGATTTGATTTGATGTCGCGAAGCG
>Ga0115003_10003178_pt1 | contig 13105 bp, 11 predicted proteins | sample ArcticOcean_MG_C_7_FD_88736 | JGI IMG/M metagenome (GOLD analysis project Ga0115003, IMG submission 88736) | Marine microbial communities from western Arctic Ocean - ArcticOcean_MG_CB11_88 | ecosystem: Environmental > Aquatic > Marine > Oceanic | place: Arctic Ocean: Canada Basin | collected... | reverse complement strand
GATGAGTTGCTTAAGCGTGACGGGTTAAATGCCTTTGAGACCGACGCGAACATCTTTGACTGTGGCAACAAGCAGGGTTTTTTGAGTGCAAACTTGGCGGTGGGCATGCGCGATCCTGAGACCAAGCAGTTAATCAAAGCGCTTATTCAAAAGAGCGCTTGGTAGGGTTTGATAAAGGCTATTATCGAGCTCTAGAGAGATGAGTTTTCAGGGTTTTTTGAGGCTATAAAAAGCAATTAAGCGGCAAGCCTATACCGTTTTGTTAGGATAATTTAGGAAGAGGAATTGATGTGAGTATTTGTTCGGTCATCATGGCAGGAGGGTCAGGTACACGCTTATGGCCATTATCGAGAGCTGCGCATCCAAAGCAGTTTCTCAGATTGCATGGCGAAGACACTATGCTTCAAACGACGGTCAAGAGGCTCTCCGAGCTAGATATCAATTCGTCAATAACTATTTGTAATGAAGAGCACAGATTCTTTGTTGCAGAGCAGCTTCGTGAAACTGATAAGCTTGGATCTATTATTCTTGAGCCGGTTGGCCGTAACACTGCGCCCGCTATTGCATTGGCTGCGCTAAGTGCAAAAGATGACCCTTTACTACTGGTCCTTGCTGCTGACCATGTTATACAGGATGAAGCCGCTTTCAGCGCAGCTGTTACTCAAGCAATTCCTCTTGCAGAAGCCGGAAAGCTCGTAACTTTTGGAATTGTGCCCAGCGAACCACATACAGGGTATGGCTATATTAAGCGTGGCAATGATCTTGGGGAAGGTTTTAAGGTAGATGAGTTTGTAGAAAAACCAAGCGTGAAGGTAGCGCAGGGCTATATATCTTCAGGGGAATACTACTGGAATAGTGGTATGTTCTTGTTCAGGGCAAGCCGCTATCTTGAAGAGTTGGAAAAATTCAGGCCTGACATTCTGGGAAAGTGTAAGTTATCAGTGAATGAGATTAAGGCTGATCTTGATTTTTTGCGAGTCCACAAAGAAACGTTTGAGTCATGCCCCGCTGAATCTGTTGATTATGCTGTTATGGAAAAAACAGATGACGCGGTCGTTGTTCCCATCGATGCTGGTTGGAGTGATATAGGCTCTTGGTCATCGCTCTGGGATATTAGCGAAAAGGATGGCGACGGTAATTCCAGTCATGGCGATGTGATCCTTCATGGTACCCGTAACTCCTATGTAAGGGCGGATGATAAATTAATAGCGGTCATTGGTGTAGATGATTTGGTTATTGTTTCAACTAAAGATGCCCTTATGGTGGCTCATAAAGACCGTACTCAGGATGTAAAAATTATTACCGATATATTAAAGACTAGGACGCGAAGTGAGTGGGAATTAAACCGTGAAGTTTATCGTCCCTGGGGAAAATATGATTCCATTGACAAAGGTGAGCGCTACCAAGCTAAAAGAATTACCGTAAAGCCCGGAGCCAAATTAAGTGTGCAAATGCATCATCATAGAGCTGAGCACTGGGTTGTTGTTTCTGGAACTGCCAAAGTTACAAATGGGGACAAAACATTTATGCTCTCTGAAAATGAATCCACCTATATTCCAATTGGCGCAATTCATTGCCTTGAAAATCCTGGGAAGGTTGTCCTGGAGTTGATAGAGATCCAATCAGGTAGTTATTTAGGTGAGGATGATATCGTTCGATTTGAAGATAAATACGGTAGGGCCGTCACCGACTTCTAGAGTTCGTCTGGCTATCGATGTCGGGTCTTGGATCGGGTAATACTAATTATATAGTTTGGGTATGGGTATGGGTATGGGTCAGAACATTATTATTTTTGGAGGTACAGGCTTTTTCGGTACAGCTTTTATTTCTGAGTTGAAGAAAAATAAATCTAATCATGTTTGTTTGGTCGTGCGTAGCTTGCCAGACTCTTATCTACCCGGCGAGTGTGTTTTGTACTCAGAGATTGACACGCTTATTAGTGATGGGAGAATTTATGATTTAGCGATTGATTTTTCTAGTCATGTATCTGTGGATGATTTTTTTGCTAATCCGCAAAAAGCATTTCTAGATAACCTTGAAATACCTATCAATAATATAAAATATCTTAATAAGTTAGAGTTCTCAGGGCGTTATATTTATATTTCCACCGATCGCGCTGTACTTGATATTAGTCATGTGGATTTTATCAGCAGCCTAAAAATCCCGAACGATCCATACGGAGCTAGCAAGCTGGTTGGCGAAATCATAGTTCGATATAGTTACAGCTTAGGTGTCGACGCAGCGACGATAGTGCGATTTCCTAACCTGTATGGCCCCGGCCAAAAATCGCGCCAATTGATCCCAGCAATTGTCGAACGTTTAAAGAAAGGTCTCTCTGTAATTGAATTGGCTACTCTAAACGGTTGCAGGAATTATCTGTTCATAACAGATGCTGTCAGTGCATTAATGAAGTTAATTAATAACATTGGCATTGAAAGTGACATATGTGTTTCAGGTGAAAATGTCAGAATAGAAAAAATCGTAGAGTTATTTCAAAAAACACAAAAAGAGAAAGTTGGCAGTACAGTGCAATTTATAGCTAAATCATCCAAGTCACCTAGGGCATCTTTTAAGTCACCGCCTGACACCATGGATGACTCTATTTTCAGAGAGAAGTACGATTGGTCACCGAAGGTGTCTATGCATCAAGGTATATTATTAACTATGGAACTGGAATCATAATATGAATAATGAAATGAAATTGAAAGAAATGATTGCTCAGGAGCTCGTCTTGAGAAAAAGTAAATCTACTCCCCCGTTTAAGCATACTGTCGGCTGGCCACTTTATGATGAAAATGAGCTGTGGGCAGCTTTGGATAGTCTTCTTGATCTAAGTTTGTCGCAAGGCCCTAGAGTAAGGGCATTTGAAAAGGCCTATAGGGAATATCTTGATCTTCCTACTGGAAGTGGTTCCATAGCGGTCAACTCTGGTTCCTCGGCGAACCTTGTTTGTTTCGCGGCATTAATTGATGCAGGTCGTTTGACTGTAGGGGATGAGGTGATTGTTCCTTCAGCAACATTTGCGACAGTAAGCTCTGTTCTTTATCAGGTTGGTTTGGTTCCTGTTTATGTTGATTCTGAAATGGATACGTGGAATATGGACCCTGATGCCCTAGCTGACGCCATTTCAGATAAAACAAAAGCAATTATGGTTGTCCACAATCTAGGTATTCCTGCCAAGATGGATGAGATAATGGCGATCGCTGATGTGAATAACTTAATTGTGGTGGAAGACTGTTGTGAAGCTCATGGAAGTTACTACAAAGGCCGCCAAGTAGGCTCTATAGGGCATATGGCAACATTGAGCTTTTTTGTGGCGCACAATATAACGACTGGTGAGGGGGGGATGGTATTTTATAAGGATGCGTTACTGGATAATAAAATGAGATCTGTTAGAGAATTCGGTAGATCAATTGATTCTGTAAAACGCTTTCAAGATTATCCAGCAATAGGGCAGTATGATACTAAATATATTTTTGAGACACTGGGTTATAACGTGCGAATGACTGATTTTGCTGCTGCAATGGGACTGGTCCAATTACGTAAGCTGGAAACTCTAAATGAAATTCGGCGCAGCAATGCATTAAGATTAACAGAGATAGTCAACAAGTACTCTGAGTACCTTTCTACTCTTAAAATAGGTGAGGATATAGTGCCGGGGTATTATGGATTTCCACTCTACCTTAAGCCAAATAATAAAATTTCAAGAAATGAGCTATGCGTAAAGCTTGAGTCTTACTCCATTGAAACTCGGCCAAATATGGGGGGTTGTTTGCCCGACCAGCCCGGCTTTAGGGGTCGCGATCATAGAGTTCATGGTGCGCTTACCAATGCCCGCTTAATCAGAGATAATGCACTTTTTGTTGGCGTCCATTCTGGGCTGACGTCCGATAATTTCGATAATTTCGATAACGCGTTAAGTGAAATTTTAGTCGTAGAATAGTGCAAAATCTTTACTAGGGAAATATCGGTTATGAAAAAGCAAAAAATATGTATTGTTGGATTAGGTTATGTCGGCCTAACTCTAGCAATGCATGCGGCACGTAATGGTTATGAGGTTCATGGTATTGAAATTTTAGACGATACTTACAACGTGATTGCGGCAGGTAGCACTCACTTCCATGAACCAGGCCTTGATGAATTATTGAAATTGTCGATTAATAAGAATTTTTATGTACATAAAAGCATTCCTGAAAATGAAGATTTCGATATATTTATTATCACTGTAGGAACGCCTCTTGCTGTAGGAGAGAAACTGCCGAATATGGGCGTTTTGGATAACGCCATTACTAGTATAAGTGCATTTATTAATGAAGAGACATTGGTTGTTCTTAGATCTACTATTCCAGTTGGAACTTCTGCAAAAATGGCTGCAAAAATTATAGATGCAAACAATCTATCTTCAATAAATATTAGTTTTTGTCCAGAACGAACAGCAGAGGGTAAGGCATTAGTTGAGCTTCAGTCGTTACCCCAAATAATATCTGGTAATAATGAGGTGGCGCTTAAAAAAGCTCGTCAGTTCTTCGAATCTTTAGCAGATGAGGTGGTTGCGGCGGGGTCGCTAGAAGAAGCTGAACTCATCAAACTATTTAATAACACCTATCGAGATGCGTCTTTCGCCATAGCCAATACTTTCAACCAAATCGCTCAATCTTTTAATGTCGACGGATTGGCAGTGATAGATAAAGCAAATTATAACTATGCCAGGAGTTTGATTCCTAAACCTGGCTTTGTTGCTGGGCCATGCTTGGAGAAAGATGCTTACATATTGTCAAGTAATATGCCTGACGGTGATTTAAAGGATTTTCTTTTAAGTATCCGCAAGGCGAACGAAAACTTGGAAGTAGAGCTTGCCGATTACATTAAAAATATTTTCGTTAACCATGAGCATGCAAAGATTCTTATCACTGGTATTGCCTTTAAGGGAGTTCCGCAAACAAACGATCTGCGCGGCTCCTCAGCTCTTAAAGTACTGCATCAGTTATCAGAATATGCTGACCAAATTACCATACATGATTTCATGAATTCCAAGGAAGAGCTCATCAAGGCCATCAATATGAATTCAATTAGTCCAGACGAAATATTTGAAAAAAACAGCGTAAGTTACGATTATATATTCATTTTGAACAATAATCCGCAGTATAAAGGATTAAGAATGTTGGAATTCATTTCCGGGCGAATAGCTGCTGGCACAACAATCATCGACACCTGGGATGTAATGAAATTACCGGGACAATTTACACTATCAAATTTGTTTGTTAGGGGGAATTAGAATGAAAGAAGTAGTCGTCGTGACAGGTGGTGGTGGATTCATTGGACATCATCTTGTAAAGCAGCTTATGCAAAATAATGATGTTGTTGTGCTTGATAATTTTTCAAGGGGCACCCCTGAGAGATTAATTGGATTTGAGGACAAAGTATTAGTCAGAAATTGCGATATCACTGACTATACTTCTATTGAGAAGTGCCTGAGTGGTTTGGATGTCAAAGCTATCTTTCATCTCGCCGCAATTAATGGGACTGGTAATTTCTATAAAATTCCGGTTGAAATAATGGATGTAGGAATTCTCGGTTGTTTTAATGTGCTTACTTACGCGAAAAAACATGGGGTAGAGAAAATAATTACTGCTTCGTCTGCTGAGGTATATCAAGAATGCAATATAGTGCCAACACCAGAGGATATTCCGTTAATCGTGCCTGAGGTAAAAAATCCTAGATATTCCTATGGACTGAGTAAAATTTACACTGAGTACTATTCGTATCACTTCGGTCTGAAGCATGATATGAATATTAGTATTTTTAGACCGCATAATGTATTTGGGCCGGACATGGGTCTTCAGCATGTTATTCCTCAGTTTATTATGGAGTTCCTAAGACAGATTGATAGTGGCACTGGGATACAGATCGAAACGAAAGGATCGTTAGAGGCTGTTCGTGCATTTTGCTACGTTGACGATATCGTTAGCGGATTAACTCTTCTGAGTGAAAAAAATTCAGGAGTGAATGTCTACAATATAGGTAACACTCAGCGTGTCACAATGAGTGAATTATTGGGCGATATCGCTAGAATTTTGAAATGTAGCTATACTGTCTCGCAAAGTAAAAATGAACATATCGGGGGGTCCATGCTTCGTTGCCCCGATATATCTAAGATTGAAAATTTAGGGTACTCATGTTCTGTCCCATTGTCACAAGGATTAGTTAACACTATTAACTGGTACAAAGACAATTTCACAAAACTATCTGCGGTAGAGAGCCAGATATATTAGATCATGGGTAAATCATCGAGCTGGCTATATCATCTTACCCGTAAAAATGTGGTAAGTGCGCTAAACATGATCGGAGCTTATGCTCTCTCTGCCTTAGCTTTGATTGGTGCGTTGGCTATTTTTAGCTCTGAAAACAGCGAAGTAAGTCCTCAAGTTATAACAAATTTCGTGTTGATAGTGAGTTTGGTGGGTGGTTTCGAATTAGGGCTTGTGAAGAGTTGTCTAATCAATCTAAACGAAACCAAAAGTCGGTCATTTGACATTGCTATACTTGTAGCAAAGGTCTCGTCAAAGGCATTGATTCCGACCGTTTTTATTTTTCTAGTATGGAATAATTTAACTACTGAATTAGGGGTATTGCAGCGATTTATATTCAGTTATTGCCTATGTCTAATTGGGATTTTGTCTTCTGAATTAAGGGTTATTTTTGATAATATCGGTCTTTATTCGAGTGGAATTTGGACAAAACAGGCAGGGCTAGCAATTGGTGTCTTTACTTTTTTAGGCGCCATATATTTCGGACTTGAACCAACGGTTGCTTTTGTAGCTTATTGTTTGGCTAGGACTTTCTGGTTGGCATTGCAATTTTATAGATATACTAAAATTGCAGTGCGTAAAGAACTTATTCTATTTAGAGATACCGAATTGTTTGGTTGGCGAAGTATTTTTAGTTTGTCCGTATTAGCCGTATTCTCAGGAAATATAGATCGAATTTTAGCTTCATATTATCTTGATCCAGTGACGGCCATTAATTATTTCCTGATTTACGAGATCTTTACTAAATACTGGCTGGTTAATTACTTAATAAATCCAATAATATTCGTTCGTTACGCTGCGGGTAGCGACGGACTGATAAGCATCCTTAGTTTATTAAAGGTTCTTGGCACCATTTCTATCATATCAGTGGGTACTCTTACGCTCTTTGTCAGCTATAACCCTAATTTTTTTAATAGCGTTTTTAACATTAGTATTGGCAACCCATATATTGTGGCTTTTTTTATGGCCATAGCCATCAATAGTGTGACCCAGTCTTTGAGCGCTGTACTCCAGTCAAGGGGCTACGCTGAATATTTGGTGAAAATCACCATCATTGTCACTCTAATAATGGGCATTTCGTCTATTTTCGCGATAATGGAATTCGGAGTGAATGGCTTACTAGTGACTTGGCTTATTAAAAGTCTTTTTGAGGCGGCTTTAGTTGCCTCTTTATTTTACAGGGAAAAATATGAATTTTCATCATAATGCGTGCATCTGCGGATCGGCTAAAAGTAGCGTTATTTTTAAATCTTATGATTATAATTTCAATACTACTAATTATCTCTCCGATATAAGAAAGTGCGCTAATTGTAGTTCGATATTTCCTGATGTTTTCCCCGACTCGAGGTCCTTGGGCATTGCGTATTCTTCATATTATACGAGAGAATTGACTAGCGGGCCCATGCCGCTCAAGCGTCGGTTTTTAAGATACCTACAGGGAGACTACAGTTTTAGATCGTTACCATTAGGGGCCAGGAGTTTATTGGACTATGGGTGTGGTTCAGGCGAGTTTCTACTAGAGATACAAGCACTGCGATCTGAACTTCGTGTGGCTGGCTCTGATATTTCGACTCCTCCGGCGGGGTACCAAAATTACTTTAAGTTTTATGAGTATGGGGCTATTGATAAAGCCGGCGAGAATTTTGATAACATCACTCTAAGTCATGTTATCGAGCACGTTGTTGATCCTCTTAAGACTTTTTCTTCCCTAACGGAGATTTTGGAGTCTAACGGTTCGATTTGGATTTCAACTCCAAATGCTGACTCTTCCCTAATAAATGAATTTAGAGAATATGCTAGAGATGTAGATTTTCCTAGACACCGAATTATTTTTACATATAAAGCTATCGAAGTCTTTCTAGACCGATGTGGTTATAACTGCAATTTTTTGATGCCACCACTTGTGAATACGTTCACATGTTTTTTTGAGTGCTTGCGTAACTTAATAAATGATAAGTCGTTATCGTTGGGTGCTCGATACTGGAGGTCGACTTGCGCTGCCGTTAACCTTATTAAAACACATTTAATTTTCAACAAAAGAAATATCCGCGCTAGATCAGAGATTGTGTGTGTAGCAACTAAAAAGCTTGCAATATAAAGGACGTGAGATTATTTTAAGTTTAAACAAAAGGCATAGTTTGGGCATCGTGGCGGGAATTACACTTTTCCTAGTTCCGCTGAATTTAATGTTTATGCTGCCCTTATCGGGACTGATTGTATTATTGTGCGCAGGAAAATACAGTCTAGCCGGTCTATCTTTGACAAAAATAACCCTAATATCTTTGCTCTTTATCTTGCTATCTGCAAACCTATTTTTCTTTAAAATGGAAGAGTTAGCGATAGTTGTACCATTTCTGGTTTATCCTGCAGCGCTAATGCTGGTGAGCGTTCTTAACTTGGAAAGGTCATTCATATTTGGAATGGCAAATGCAATTTTCTTAGTGTTTTTAGTAGATAGCGTGTTTAACATTTATACCTTGACTACGTCCTCTGATTTATTCGGACGACGGGTCGATTTTCGTCCGGGCGATGTATTTCCTAGACTTGGCGGTATTTACGCTAACAGTTTTATTAGCATTGGTATTTCAATGTCAGCCTTTATCGCAAGTCTGCTCACTAAGAATCGAATTATTACTTTTTTGGTAGTTTGCCTTATGCCGCTGTCTGGAGGAATGAGATCTCCGGTATTACTTTTGGTAGCTGTATGTGGCTGTATTGTTGCACATTTTGTAAAAAGCCGAATCACGCTCTTCTTTCTAGCAATTATGTGTGGGTCAATTGTTTTCGGAGGAATTTTTTTGTTTTCAGACGTTTCAAGTAATGGTTTTAGAATTGCAGCTCTGACATTTGGAGCTACAGAAATATTTGAATCGCCGCTGATGGGTAATAGTGGTTATATACCGATAGATAGGGTTGAGGGTGGTGGAATTACTCTGGACAAATTACTTGAGTCGGGTAACGCAGAGCAACAGTTGATGAATATTGGGATTCATTTTGGAATTCCGCTGTTACTTATTTTTATGACGATTATTTATAGCTTAATACCCAGAAGCAATAGTAAGTTAAATTCTGATTCTGAGGACCTATTTGTTAAGCGTGTATGTGTATTTATTATAATTGTAGATTTAATCGTCACGCACCTATTTTCTTTTTTCCCATTTACAGTTTTTTCCCTCATCATTTTACTAAGATTGGGTAAATCTAGACCGAAAACTGAGCTAACTACACTTAGGCTAAATGTATGACAGAAAACCTTTTAACTGTGCTTATTCCGGCCTATAACTCACTTGACGGTGTAGTGCGGATAATCGAGACAGTTAAACTAAGAGGAAATATAGGAGTAATTGTTAGCGATGATTCCACTGACTCTGCTGTAGCTAATGCTATCGAAGCTTACATTGTCGGTTTAAATCGTAGTGACTTTGTGTACGTCAAGCATCAAACCGTTGGGGTTGCAATAGACAACTGGAATGCATTACTCGCAATGGTTAGCACTAAGTTTTTCTGTCTTATTCACCACGATGAGTTTTTTTCAAACAGTCTATTTGTCGATGAGCTTGAGTCTTATCAGAATGATATCGATATCATGGTACTTCCCTTAAGCGTAAAAGATGGGCAGGAGATAACTCGCAACGTCCCGTCCTGGATGCAACGGATATTAATTAGCATTTTTAGCAGCCGAGGGCCCGTATTAAATTTTATTGGTGGGCCGTGTGGTTTACTTATAATCAAGACGAGTAAGGTGGTTTATTTTAATCGTGACCTAAAGCGGTATGTAGACTGTGAGTGGTATCGTCGTATTTTCGCTCAAGTCCGTAAGAGTAAAATCTATTATTACCCGCACACTGTTACGAATAGCATATATTGTGATGATTCGATCACGCAAAAAATCAGACCTTTTTTGAAAACTATTGTTCGTAATGAAATAAATATGATGGCCGCCCTTGACCCCTATAATGTCTCGTTAAATAACAGATTTATTGGGGCCTGCTACAATATTATGTTTAAAACGATTCAACTACCGTCATTCTTACCCTATTATTTTCGTAAATTAGTGAGGCGTTTCATATGCTCATCGTCAATTTAGCTGGTGGTGTTGGGAACCAGCTTTTTCAATATTCCATGGGGTATAACCTATCAGTTAAATACAATATCCCAGTTGTCTTTTCGGATACGTTTGATGAGTATGACTATAATTTCCCTAAAATAAAAAATATCTTTCATGTAGAGATAGAAGAGTGTAATTCCCAGCAGTTAAAGAAAGTCATGCCACCCTTTTTTTCTAGTAGTTTCGCTAGAAGGGGATTAGGAAAGTTAAGTGCGTTGTCTGGACGGCAGTTGATCCCAGGGATTATTTGTGACTTGTATGACGGATATGCTCCTATTGTGATTAGTGATGTGACAAGAAATTACTACTTCCATGGAACTTGGCAGAGTGAACGCTATTTTGGTGACTTCAAAAAACAGGTTTTGGATACATTGGTATTTAAACAGCCTAGGTGTCTGTCGGAAATAAATTCTGAGCATAGTGAACATCAAGTCAATATTGGAGTGCAGATACGTCGAGGCGACTACATAACCAATCCTAAAACAAAGTCTAAACTTGGCGCTCAGTCGCTGGATTACTATGTTAGTTATATTGAAATGCTACGAGCGAAATTTCCTGAGTCTGCTATATATGTTTTTTCGGACGATATTACTTGGGCAAAGGACCATCTATCTGCGGTTTTTAATGAGATTTATTTCGCTGAAGGTAAAGATTTTAATGCCGAATCTGACTTACAAATGTTAACTCAATGCCACCACTTTGTTCTCTCCAATAGTACCTTTGGTTGGTGGGGCGCCTATTTATCTAATAATAAGAATTCAATAGTAGTTACTCCCAGTAGGTGGTGTGCGGATGGAACTAATATGACGGGATTGATACCTGCCGCTTGGGACAAGTCTAAGAGTGACCTTGAGGCGCAGCATCGTGTTGAATGCTTATAAAAATGGCTTGAATTACATCTAGCACCAAACTTAAACCCTAGTGTGTGTTGGGCATTCTTGTCATTGTATTACTAGAGAGCTTAGTTTTAGTTGAGTGAATTTCTTTTCGGTACATCTGTTTTATTGATCCGATGGCAATGAGTGCACCCAATGCATATTGATAAGTATGACAGTTATGAACGCCTGGAATATTATGAATAATTGTGATTTTAACGCAGAAGTCGTTATCCTTGCTGGTGGATTCGGTCGTAGACTTGCAGAGGTGATTGGCGATAATACTCCAAAGCCCATGGCTTTGATCGACGGAAAGCCGTTGCTAGAGTATCAAGTGGATTTATGCGTTGAGCATGGTTTTAATCAGATACTTATTCTCTTACATTATAGGCCCGAGGCCGTTATGAATTACTTCGGGACTGGAGAATCCTTCGGGGCGGATATACGTTATTCAATCGAATCGGTCCCACGAGGTACTGCCGGAGCGATTTTCGATTCTCTGGCTTTAGTCGCCGACTCATTTTTAGTTATATACGGCGATACATTTTTAGATGTCAACCTAAGAAAGTTTTTTAATGCAAAAGCTTCTGTCGACGCAGTACTTACGTTTTGCCACCCCAACTCTCATCCATTTGATTCTGATTTACTAACTTTAGACGCCAACGGGAAAGTTGAAAAAGTATTTAGACCGTCTACATCGGGAGATCAGTACTACCGAAATCTTGTCAATGCAGCACTGTATGTTATGGACAAAGAAGCAATTTTGAAATACGTTTCAGCTGTTGGTCAAATGGATATATCATCAGAGTTGTTCCCTTCGCTGATTACTAGAGGCGAATTTATTCAAGCCTACATTTCTCCTGAATATATTAAAGATATGGGCACTCCTCAGAGGTATCAGGTTGTTAATAGGCAGGTTCAAGAAGGGATCCCCTTACGTTTATCTGACAAAGGAAAACGCCGGTGTGTTTTTTTAGATAGAGATGGAGTGATCAATTTAGAGGTAGGGCACTTGAGCAATGTTAATGATTTCGAATTATTGGAGGATGTCTCAAAGGCGATTGGGTCCCTCAATGATGCTGGATATTTGGTGATATGCGTTACTAACCAGCCGGTTGTTGCTAGAGGGGAGCTTACAGAGGATGGGTTATCCTTAATACACATGAAAATGGAGGCTGAGTTAGGGAAAGAGGGGGCGTATTTAGACCATATCTATCATTGCCCACATCATCCGGATAGTGGCTTCCCAGGCGAAATTACCCAATTGAAGATGCAATGTGAATGCAGGAAACCTAATCCGGGAATGTTACTACAGGCTATTGAGGACTTTGGAATTGACCCATCAGTATCATGGCTGATAGGTGATCATATGAGAGACATTGTTGCTGGGAAGGCAGTTGGAGCAAAAACAATTCTAGTTGGATCTGATTCTTACGCAGAAAATGACAGCCAGTTGTTGGTTGATTATCGCTTTGGTAGTTTATTCCCTGCTTGTGAATGGATATTGAAGTCGTGATGGGAAGGCAAGTGATGTAATCCTGATGATTGGATAAAAGGTTAAAGGAATGGGACTCAAAAAATGATTATCACCAAGACACCATTGAGAATGAGTTATGTGGGAGGCGGTAGCGATCTCTCAAGTTATTACCGTGAGTTTGGCGGCGCCGTCATTTCTACGGCGGTTAATCAATACATCTATGTTTTGGTAAAGCCACGATTTGAAAAGGGCATTAGACTTAGTTATTCCAGAACTGAAAACGTGACATGTCGAGAAGAAATTGAGCATCCGCTGGTTAGAAATGCGTTATCTATGT
>Ga0115003_10003177_pt1 | contig 13106 bp, 9 predicted proteins | sample ArcticOcean_MG_C_7_FD_88736 | JGI IMG/M metagenome (GOLD analysis project Ga0115003, IMG submission 88736) | Marine microbial communities from western Arctic Ocean - ArcticOcean_MG_CB11_88 | ecosystem: Environmental > Aquatic > Marine > Oceanic | place: Arctic Ocean: Canada Basin | collected... | reverse complement strand
TTTTTTGTTGTTGTTTTTGTTTTTGTTTTTGTTTTTGTTGTCTTTGTTGTCGTCGTCTTCGTTGTTGTCGTCGTTGTTGTCGTCGTCGTCTTCGTCGTCTTCGTTGTCGTCGTCGTCTTCGTTGTCGTCGTCTGCCGCGTATTCCTCTTCCGTGGAATACGCGTAATCATTCTCCTCTTCCGTGAAATACGCGTCTTCCGCGCCTTTCTCGTCGTGACGGCGTATGCCTTTCACAGGATAAAATGTCGTGTCCATTGCTCTGGCGGCATTCTCGTCATATGCGTCTTCTTCCGCGTCTTCCGCGTCTTCCGCGTCTTCCGCGTCTTCCGCGTCTTCCGCGTCTTCCGCGTCTTCCGCGTCTTCCACGTCTTCAGCGTCTTCCACGTCTTCCACGTCTTCCACGTCTTCCACGTCTTCCTCCGATTCAGAGGACGGTTGAACGTCGGTATGGTTAGATTCTTCTAAATCCAAACGCGCACGTTTCGCCGAATTACTGGGAGAACCGGGGGGAGAACCACTTCGTTTTCTTTTATTGACCAATGTTTTTTTCAACCTGTGGGCCACCAAAACAGGACAGGTTGTTTGGGTTATTTGTTCCACTGTCACGTCATTTAATTGTCTGGCTGTTTTAATTTCCAAGCGACGAAAATAAACCCATTCGTTGCTCTGTATGTTGGCAGACATCAACGCGGTCTGGACGACTGTGGGAAGTTGGAAGGGAATATCCCTGAGTTTGTGAAAGAAACACACGGCGGCGACTTTCGGTAATTTTAGAACAGTGGCGAATTCCATTATCGAAGTAAACATAAGTATCTTGTTGTTTTGGATTCCGACCGACAATAATTCGTCAATGTGACACTGTGGTATCCCTTTGTCGAGGAGAAATGCTTCGAACGACATATTACGGGTTTAGGTTGCAGCAAAAATGAATACGTTTCTTCTTTCCTGTGCCACGCGTTAGGGCCGGCGGCAATATGGGGACAGATGAAGAAAAACGTATTATACTGAATTCCTCCTTGGTTTCAAGGCCTATAATACGTTTCTCTCCCCCGTCGGCGGTTCAAACCCCTATATTGCCGCCGGGCCTACACCACGCGTTTGCTTATCTCGCCTTAAATCATCAACAATTTTTCAGTTATTTTCAGTTTACATCACTCAAATTCTTCAGTACCTACGCCAACTTCATAAACTTACGCCAAAACTGCCTGAGTGGATATTTTCGGCTTAGATCGAATAGATCGAATTCCGCTTATAGATCGAATTCCACATCTTATGTCGAGTCTATCAGTCCCGCAACTCGTCGCGTTGCCAATCCTGTGTCCATTTGAGTTGGAGTTAGAACACAACATTTTACAAGATCAATTTGATATGACACACGAGGACCAGACATCTATGTATCAAAATGAATGTTTAGTGGGTAAAACATGGTGTGCGTTCAAAAGCATTAAAACCGTACAATTGGACAAGAATTTTACAATGGCGTTCTCGTTGGAATGGGAAAATAAAGAGAGTATTGACCATACAGTATTAATTTCAGCCAAAGAATTACAGCACCATCGCAAAACAACAGAGTGGGCGCGACGTTTTGATATTTGGGCTCAAACTAATGCTCCCAATGTTGGAGAAACATACACATGGGACGATTTACATGTGCATGTGGAGTTAGAAACTGGATTGAAGAGATGGTTGGACGAATGTGAGTTGGGACAATTGGTGCCTCTTTTTAAGGATAAACAATGTTTAACCAAGGCATCATTGTTGTACTTGTCGGACGAACTGTTGCAACGATGGGGACTGACCTCAATCATGCGACGCTACACATTAAAGTGCGTAAAAACTGAGATAGAAAAAATGAGATAACATGTACAACAAACAAAGTTTTTTCGAAGTGTAATGTGTACGGTGTGCCACCGTGTCGGGTATAAATGAATACTCGCCTTATTTCATATTTTATCTATAAATACATTTACTTTCCATCCCCCGTTTTCGTTTGGCCCTCATCCCCACGTATTTTTTACGCACTGTAATGTGTAGCGTCGCATGATTGAGGTCAGTCCCCATCGTTGCAACAGTTCGTCCGACAAGTACAGCAATGATGCCTCGGTTAAACATTGTTCATCTTTAAAAATAGGCACCAATTGTCCCAACTCACATTCGTCCAACCATCTCTTCAATCCAGTTTCTAACTCCACCTGGACATGTAAATCGTCCCATGTGTATGCTTCTCCAATATTGGGAACATGCGTTTGAGCCCAAATATCAAAACGTCGTACCCACTCTGTTGTTTTGCGATGATGCTGTAATTGTTTGGCTGTTATTAATACTGTATGGTCAACTCGGCCTCTGTGTTCCCAATCCAACGAGAACACCATTCTAAAATTGTCGTCCAATTGGACGCTGTTAACGCTATTAAACGCACACCAGATCGCACCCACTAAACATTCATTTTGATACATAGGTGTCAGGTCCTCGTGTGTCACATCAAAGTTGTGTTCGAACTCCAACTCAAATGGGTTCAGGGTTGGCAACGGGATGGGTTGCGGGATGGGTTGCGGGATGGGTTGCGGGGCTAATTGAGACATTTTGTTTGTGGCGAAAGATACTAAAAGATATACTAGAAAAAACGTATTAATTTGTCCGATTCGGAAGTCTGGGTAGTCAAGCCTATAATACGTTTTTTCACGATATTTCACGTTACATCTTTTACATCTCAGTTATTCTAATTCTGGCTAAAAAAAAAGAAAAATCAGAAATCCATAAATTTAAACGACTCTAGTTCTTCGATGTAATTCTTCGTCTCGGTGTAACCTCCAATAAACTGATTGTTCAAAAATACCATAGGAAATGTCCGAGGTCTTTCTCCAGATAACTTATCTATATACTCTAAAAATCCGTCCCTGTTTTCTTTCAAATACTCGTCTGAATTGACGATTTTTGCGTTTGGAACGAGCTTTTTAACAATTCTACAGTATTTGCAATTCGATTTTGTATAAATGAAGTAACCGTCCACTGGGTTTTGAAACTTCATTTGACAACAGATACCGGAATTTATACTCAAAGATTTGGAACATCTTGAAATCCTTTTCACAGGTCAACCTTATGCTACACCCCTTTGTGCGTTGTGGATTTTCCAAGCGCGTATGGTCTCCTGGAATGGCTATATTACCGTTGGAACTTCAGACATTCAAACAATACCAACGAAACAATTGTAAGTGAAACACCGATGCGTACGAATCTTAAACGCGGACATTTCGCGAGAATCGGACAATACTAACCAACTTTTTCAAACCAAAGCTGTGTCTACAACTCGAATATTTATTTTTTCCAGATTAAAGATGAACCACTAAAATTGATTTGATATATATTTTCCAATTTGTAAAACAATATTTCCTCACTATATAACTACTGTCTATTTTGTACAAAACATGTCCATCCAAATTGAAGTGTTGGTGCAAGTCGTTGCCGATTTTTTACACAAACCAACCCAGGATGGGAAAAAACGTAAAAATATACGGTGGAAGGAAGTTGCTGCTGACTACATGAAGCGCACGGGCATAAATGAATCAAACAATGGGGGTTTTCGAACCCAGTTAAAAAAAGCGTACAACGCACGTGTGCCGACGGAGACCGTCGGTGAAACTGCCGATTCGTCAATACGTGTACCAGACGATTGTACATTGAACGAAGCCGTTAATAGGGTGAATGAAAGTAATGGCCGTTTGACAACGATTGTTGTGGGTGAGGGTACTCATGTTATTGATGATAGTAATGGTGGTAGACTCAACTACTTGACTCTGAATTGTCCCATGACTATTGTCGGTGTTGCACCATCAGATATCAAAAACATTGTTGTCTTGGGTGGTATTACGATTCCATCAAATATTCAAGGCAATATACATATCGAACATCTGACGATACGCCAATCGACGGGTTCAGGAGTGCGTGGGTCCTCATCATTTACGTTAAAAGATGTTGTAATTGAGCAATGTAGTTCAAGTGGTGTGTACGCATTTGGTTCTACCACTGTTGCAAGATGTACAAATGTTACCGTACGTCGATGTCGTAGAGAGGGTGTGCAAGTGTGTGACGGGCAAGGTACGCTGACGGACTGCACCGTGGCGGAGTGTGGATGGAGCGGGATAGAAAGCAGTAACAATGGGGTGATTCACATCGAGGGAGAAAGTACAATAGTCACGGGAAACTGTACTGACTACGAGGAACGAGAGGAGAATGAGTACGGACTATGCGCCCGGATTTCTTCCGTAATCATTCTTCATACTCCCCTCACCAAAGGTATCTGTGCGGGCAACGGAGATGGTGACATCCCGGGACTGCCGGATGAAGATTGGGGTGGTGAGGGCACAATCGTGGAAGAAGTGTACGACGAACTCTTCAAAGCTTGTCAGCAAAACAAACCCGACATTGTGGCCCGATTCGTGGGTCGCATAGATGTCAATCATAAGTACAAGGACGATCATGGTGTGTATTACACTCTATTGAAAGCTGCGGCAGAATCAGGAAACTTACAGATTGTCAATATACTATTGGGCGTGGCCGGCATTGACGTGAACCTGCTTGGCCCAATTGTATCCGCGGCCGGTAAAGGCCATACAAATGTAGTGCGAAAATTGTTGACGGTGAAAGGCATTGGCTTTAGCGGCATTTTCTTGGACTGGCGAGGCATTTTGGACCCACTATGGGCTGCTATTAAAAACGACAAGACGGAGGTGGCGTTAATGTTAATCGAGTATTACGTGGACCACGGTTTGCGACCCGACTTTCCGACGGACGGAAAGACACCACTGTGGAACGCTTGCCAAATTGGTAATGTAAAGATTGTACGAGTCCTGTTGGAATTATTTGCACCTTACAAATATAGTGGCCAAGGGCGTTATCCCGTTAATCACCAAGACTCGCATCATATTAATCAAACGCCCTTGTCCATCGCATGTGAAAACGGACACCTACAAGTGGTTCTTGAACTATTGAAAAATACAAATATTAAGGTCAACTTGGCCACGAATGACGGACGAACACCCCTGCTCATCGCGTGTCAGGAAGGGCACTTGGAAATTGTCCGGGCGTTGTTGAAAGATAGTCGAGTCGACGTACACCAAACAGACAAAAACAGAGCAACACCACTGTCTGTCGCGTGTGAACACGGTCACAAGGATATCGTTAGAATGTTGTTAACTGAACGACCCAAATGGAAATTAGTGTACCTCCCACGCAATTTTGACACACTACCAGCACAAAAACAAAAGCAACTTGGAAACGATCATTGGATAGAATTCTTGGCCGCGCCAGGACTGCAAGGTAAGTTCAATAGACTGTACGTTCACAATGAAATTAAAAAACTTATTTGGAAACGGGAGGACAATTTTTGGCAAGATCGGGAAGGTAACAATATGTCGGAACGTGTTAAAAGGACACCTGGTCAATTTATAAAAATAACATGGCCTGAAATAGTCGACGATGGAGTAACATATTATTGCGAGGATTTCGAATTGAAAACTGTAAAAAATGTGTTTACTCTGACGACTTTTCAAAAATGCACGTTTCCCGACAAGACCTTTACGCTGAATGCACACGACTCGTTTTCATTGATGGATGGCATTGACTGCCCCGTACGGTGTTTACCTTGCAAACACTCGTTTGAGGCATCGGCACTGCAGACATGGTTTCAACAACCAAAACGGCAGGATAATCCCAATGGTGCCCGACACACCACGTGTCCAGAATGCAGAACGGTACCAAAAAGTATGGAATTAATGTCTAAGATTCAAGTCGAACGTTGGAATAGCATGGCCGAGACTGAGAAAAACGCGGAAAGCGACTTACAAAGCCTCCGGACAAACACAAGCATGTACGAACTGCAAGAGCAGATGACCGCAGATACGAGGAAGGAAGCGTCGCAGAAGACGTCACTGGTCGAACTCAACAAAAAAATACAGGCATTACGAACCCAAAAAGACGTCCTCCACAAGGCGGCGGAGGAGACACGAAAACGACTTGAAAAAAACCAGAACAACGCGCAATACAATACATACGCCAAAAAAACAGCGGTAGTAAAAAAGGCGGTGAGCGACAATAATCTAAAGAGTAGGTTTAAATCGAATGTACCATTAAAATTTTAATCAATGAATTTTACCAGGAATTTCTACACCATGCCTAAAAAAACCTCTACCGTCCGAAAACCACCGCGCATACCCGTCAAAAGACGCGCCAAACTGTCTAAAAAGAGAGGTATCGTGAACAACAAGACACACACGTTGGTTCTACCCGCACATTGGGAGTTGGAAATCAAAACGCGTCAACTTGGAAAGTCATCGGGACAAATGGACAAGTATTTTATTTCACCGAGTGGGCGTAAATTCCGCAGCATTGTCCAAATGAACACGGAAATTGCCAAGAGTACTATTCCTCCACAGTACTATCGGATGTGGTACATCAACGGGTCCAAAGCATTCGCGAGTAACGTTGAGTGGTCGGATAAAGATTGTCAAGACGAATACGAAAGACCCGAATCGGACTATTACTGATTGGTCGAATCCGAAAGTGCGCACACATAAACTATTAAAGTATGGTTGAAGGAACCAAATGTCCGAGAAAGCGTATGCCTTTTTTTCACTGTGTTCTTTAATGGGGGTGTTTTTATCTTATGTCATCCCAATTTTGGGCGGTATCATTGGCACTTGCGTGATATGTTTTTCCAATGGGATGATTATTTCGATTGTAATGAAAAAAAGATGTTCTAAACAAAATGACCACGTAGCAGTTCCAACGGTAGAATTAACGAGTTAATTTAAATCTGTAATTACTTCTACGTGTGTTTCGGCTTGTTTAAACTTATCGTACGCTTCTTGGTCCTCCTTTTTTGCCAATTCCACTTGTTTGGCCATCGCTTTTTTTTGTGTTTCCAAATCGTTGCGCAACGTCTTCAATTGCTCGAGCGTCTTTTCAATTTGTTCGCGGTGCTTGGACAAAGATTTTAAGGAATCCATCTCCACGTCGCCCGCCGCCACCGAAGCTTTGTTTAGCATTTTCAGGGCTGAACTAGTTTCGAACTGTTCGAAATACTTACATGCTGTTTCGTGTTCTTCGGTCAACGCGTTCAATTCGATAATTTCTTGTTCGTGCTTGGCACGGGCGACACTCCATATTTCTTCCAGTTCCGTGGCGCTGTCAATCGCCGCAATGCGTGCCTTTTCGTGTTCTTGAGTCGCTTGTTGCATCATTTTGTCGAGAGATGCTTTCATGGCGTCCAATTTGGCACCACAACGCTGTTTTTTGGCAGGGGGTGGGTTAATCTCATCCAACGGGCGTTTCAACATTTTTTTGAATTAAAGTTTGTATCGCATCTAGCTTTTACCATATGCGCAACCTTGTCAATTTTTTATAATTCCTGGTGATTTTTTGACATTTATCGGACAAAACCTGATAACTCAAGGAATTTCTCAAGGTCTCAAGTTCTCAGTTTAAGTTCTCAAGGAATCTCAAGGAATTTCTCAATAAATGGATCAACAATCAAAAGACTACCTAAGTAAAGTAGGCATCGGCCCAGAGTTCTTCTCGTCTGTCGAAACGTTGCAGCTCCCGAATCACAGTCTTTTGCAGGGTGTTACGTTCCGCGAGTTGTCCAGCCACATGCCACATGGCCAAGCTCGTTACATTTACGAAAAAATAAACCCGCTTCAGCCACTTGCGCAAAAAGTTGTGAGATGGCTTGAGGAATGTGGCATTGGTCCCAAATACCATGTGTATTTCCAGCGCTTACGCTTACCAAGCGTGGAAATGATACACTACGTCCAAACCGAACATCTGTTGGACATCGGCATGGAAACCTGGGAAGCAGAAATCGTAGTAAAAATGATCCAGGAAAGAAAAAAAAATCGAACCGTAATTATCGATTCGGAAGACGACGAGGTCTCAGAAAAAGAAGAGGTCTCAAAAATCAAAGTCCCTCCGGTCAAACGAACAGCAACTAAACGAAAAAAAACTGCGAAAAAACGCGGTTCACCAGCCAAGAGAACCAAAAAAGCCATTCCAGCAGGACTTTTTAAAGGATTTTTAACCGGAAAAAGACTTCATCTTGGAACCATTACTAAAGCCAAGTTTAAACAATTGCACCGGAAATATGACCTGAAACGTCAACGTCTTGGTGATGACAAATGGACATATTGTTACACGGTAAAAGGTGAGGTCATACAAGTTCAAATTGGCCTCAAAAATGTTTTGAATCTTCTCTGGGAGATAGAACGAACCGAAGAAAATCAAATCCCGGCAACTCCGGCAGCCACGGCAGCTCCGACAGCCACGGCAGCTCCGACAGCCACGGCAGCTCCGACAGCCACGGCAACTCCGACAGCCACGGCAGTCCCGACAGTCCCGGTAGTCCCGGAAGTCCCGGAAGTCACGGCATAACTCACATTGAGCCCACACACGTAGACCATAATAAAACATAATATAAAAAAAACAAAATCTCAAAGATAATACTTTGGAGAATTGTTCAGAATAAAAATAAAGAAAATGATTATCTTTAGATATTTTTACTCCAACATTGGAAGTTTAGTAGATTCTGAACAATTTTCAAAGTCACTGTACAACAAGGGTATACCCGGGACAGTTATACGGTTTGTATTTCGGACGGCGAGCACCACGGGTAGTAAATTGGCTATCTACGGGTCCGTCGCATTCGCGATGCCCTCCCCCGCTTTGAATATTGTGCGTATTTTTCCATGTACAGTATGGACAAATAACAGTGATCAATCCATCTTCTGATAAATTTTGCACGTTAATAGGGGTACGTGCCAGTAGCCTATATTCATTTTGTGTACCAGGAAATGCCGGTTGTTGAAACAGTGCTCGAACACGAGGGTGTGATGCCAGTGTTCCCGCCATGTTTAATAGACGTACATATCTTATATACGACTTTTGTAAAAAGTTTAACAGAAAACTTACAAACGTACATTGTTAACAAATTTCTCAATCGACCTGGGCGTCATCGATTCCCATTGAAAATAGCCCATGTAGTAATCAAAATTAATTTTCAATCGCTTCAGTCCATACTTGTGTGCGTATTCTCCTTTCATTTTCTCGTCTTTTGACGACAACTTGTACAATTGCATGGCACACATCAAATCGTGTTCTTGTTCCCTCCTTTTGATTTCCAACTCTTTGTTTTGATTTTCCGTAAACCTTTTGCTTTTGGGGTACTTTTTTATCCAAGCTTTGTTTTGATTGATTTCGTTGACGGTCGTGTTAATGTTTGCACGAAAGCGGTGGATCATATTGCGGGTCTCGTCTTCATACCGTTGCATCAACGGTGCCCAAATTTTCACCATAAACTCCGGTGCAACCCGTACCGTTCTGCCCAAATTACGCATAAACACGCACATGTCCACCGAGCAGTTGTTACCGTACGTTTTGCGAGTGGTGTCGTACAAAAAACGCGGGACGGAAATGACGGATTTTCGCCAGCGTATGCAGGACCAATCAAAGTCGATGAACTGAATTTTTTTGTGCGTCTCGTCGTAGTACACATTTCCCGTATGGCAATCCCGATGCGTAAATTGTGCATCCCGTTGAATAATGATAAAGGCCCTGCACACTTTCAGAAGCATTTTTCGCAACCGAATTGATTTATTTCGTGATGGCATCGTTTGGACCCACGTCGAAATGGACGGTATTTGCAACTGTTCTGAACAAATGACCAACCGGTTGTCCAACGTTTTGCCGACAAACTCCAATCTTGGAACACATCCGGGAGTTGACACTTTTAATAAATGGTGTATAACGGCTTCGATGACATATTTGAGTTTTACAGCGGGTTTGTCGGTGGTTTTCAGGAAGACTGTTCGTCCTTGGTGTTTAGCATTCAAATATATTGTACCATTTGGACGTTTTTTGATGGTCGCGTTTGAAATATCAATTGCACGGTACTTGGACGTGTTTTTCTGTTCAATTACAACATCCGAGGGCAACGTGTCCAAAAGCGAATGCGCCATTGCGTACAACGACACAGTGTGATTTGTGTGGAAATTTGAAATGAAATCGCGTTGTCCATTGAACGTTGCGTATATTCCATTAGGATTTTGCACGGAATATACCTTGTCATCAAATTTGAACACTGGTTGTCCTCGGACAAATTTGATGATATTGTTCTGTATATTGTGTGTTTTGGGTCCAATTGTCTCGGAAACCTTTACTTTCCCCAATAAAGTCACAATTCCGTCACCAAAAGGCGGCGGTGCCCGCGGTGGTGGCTTTGGTATTCGTTTTCGTTTTTTGGACATGTTTGTTGTTGTACAAGTAATAATTTATACTGTGAAAATTTAGAATAGGATGCACTTATTCTGTCTACCAGTTATCTATTCTAAATTAACCTCTATCTAAATTATCTCAAACAATGTCAGATAAAATCACCAAATCTGAAAAGGTGTCCGAATTTCTCGCGCGTAAAGGCAAGTTGTACCAGAATAAAGACGGCAGAATCACCTCCAACACTTTTAGACGGTGTTCGAAGCAACAACGCGGTACAGGATACATTTGTTCGATTGGTCCGCACAAAGTTACGAAAAAATTTACCGCCAAGCGAATCTCTGATTTTTTGAAAAAATGTCCGAAAGACTTTGTGATTACAGAAGTATATCCCACGCGTTTTTGTGTCAACATCCGCTGTGGAGCTTCTGCGCGTCATTTTTTAGACTTTGAACGGCGCGGACATTCGACGTGTTCCAAATGTGGCATGGTTCAAAAATTGATTCAGTCCAAGATGGGTACGCTCCATCTTGGAGACGATGAAAAGGCCCAAAAGCAGATGTGGAACATCACGCCGGGGATGAGTGCACGTGACAGTAGTTTGATGAAGAACGGCAAACGGTTGCAAATAGGAGGCCAACGTATTAAATCGCACCAACGCCACTATTGGTCCACCCGGAAAAAAATCGAATCGATTGCCGACAAGTTTAATTTTATGGCAATCGAATCCATCATCACAATAGCACAACACAAATGTAAACAGTTTTACTACAGCATTCACGATGACACCATTTACGACGACAATAATCTAAAAATGCCCCATGGTCAAGCACAATTTGCAGCAGCGTGTTTGTATGCCGCCGTGCTCGAATTTGAAAGTTCACGTGGTTATAAAACCCCTGCTTCGTTGCCCGTGATTATTGAATCTGCCAACTGGGAAGTGGACCGAAAATTGCATAGAAAGACGCGCGATGTAACCGCAGAAGTCGTCATCAAATATTTAGGTCTATTGAAGAAAAAGACGCTTTTCGAAGCGATGATACCAGAAATAACTGCCAACACACTGCGTTTTAAGTCCAAAGATACCGAGTTGGAACACGCGCGTTTGGCAATATTTAATAAATGCGACCCCACAACTATTAGTCTTCCTGCAAAAGAGAGCTGGGGTATTAAAATTGGGGATACGCATCAGGGAGTGTTGTATATTGAAAGCGTGCGTGGTGGTTCGGCCGCTTTTAAAGCCGGACTTAAGAAAGGTGACCATTTGTTTCAACTCGCGGGTAAAAACATTGACATAACGTGCAACCCACGAAGTTTTGAAAAATTGGTTGGGAAAGCAAAAAACACCGACAAAGAGTTTATTCAGGTCGGTATCATGCGTGATAAAAAATAGGTATTTAAATTGCAGTTTTTTTTATTAAATGATTATTCTACTATTCATTATATTGTCGGTCGGACACGCCTATCGCGAAGAGTCATTTGAAATTGATTTCGCACCCTCTTTGTTGCGTGTTTCGGACGCGTGTACTTTGTATGGTAGCGAATTGAACGGCACGTTTGTGCAATTACATACGACGCGAGAAACCTACAACATAACCGAATATTCAGAACGCATTGCGGTCAACCAAGATTGTTCGTTGGTCGTGATGGGGTTTCCCAATGTAACGCGCAATGAGGGGGATGGTCACGCTGTGGGGACCGGCATTGTCAAACTGTGGGAGCCGTTCGTGGGTCAATCTTTAACAACAGTGGCACCTAAAATGGCGGAAATATCATGGATCAGTGCCAATTGGACCAATAAAGACGAAGACACAAAAGTGTATCGATTTGGCTTTTCGGTCGACGTGCAAAATTCGACGTGGGTGGCGGGTGCTCCTGGCAAAGTAGACAGTGACGGCATTCCTGTTTCTTTGGGGTATGCCTTTGTGTTTGAGGACGCGAATCTACATTCTTGTCGGTCTTTGTACGAAACCGGGTGTGTCCCAGATGGAACTGATTGTCTACTCGATTATAAAGCCTTCAGAGAATATTATGGATTTTTAAAATACGGTTCCGGCAATTTGGAAGATACCGACATGAACGAATTTCAGAAAAAATGCATTCCACCACAGTTGCCCTATTACAGGGGTGGTATTTGGGGAGGTGGACCGTTAAACCCAGTACGTGTACCCTACTTTGTATGGCAACAATTTGGTTACGACGTTGCACTGACAGGACCGTTGAACCAATTAAATTCGTCGCTCTTTATTTCCGCGCCGGGTGACACGAATCGCTTCATGGAAAATTCCATATTTGATTGGCCACTCGAAGGGCGCAACTACGGCCTGGTTTACGCGTGGGAAACTTCGGCAGAATCGCCCCAAAACAACCCGTCGATAGTACCTGGACAAGAAATCACGGTCCACTGGTGGAAACCTTCGCTGTTATCCCCGTACGGACCGCCCAATCTGGAAGTTGCCACATACCGAGCGTATGGACGGGCGATTGCCGCTTCGTCGGACACACTGGCGGTCTCGAGCTATCCATTGTACGAACGAACACACGAACCGTTCATACTCATTTATGATTGTATTTTCGCCAATTGCAGGCAATCGGGGGGGATTGCGATCAACGACATCCCGAAAAACGCGTTACACTATTTGGAGCCTTCTGACCTCATCTGGGGCGCGACGGCCGGCATCGTCAAAGGCGATTACATACCAGCGCCAAGTTACCAGAACGAATTCATTGGCAGCGACATTGGCGTTACGGGTTCCAATGTCATTGTACCGAATCGTCACCACATGGAACTGAGAGAAGATTCTCCTACTGCATTTCGTTACGGTAGGAATGCTCGATTGCGCGAG
>Ga0115003_10003175_pt1 | contig 13113 bp, 9 predicted proteins | sample ArcticOcean_MG_C_7_FD_88736 | JGI IMG/M metagenome (GOLD analysis project Ga0115003, IMG submission 88736) | Marine microbial communities from western Arctic Ocean - ArcticOcean_MG_CB11_88 | ecosystem: Environmental > Aquatic > Marine > Oceanic | place: Arctic Ocean: Canada Basin | collected... | reverse complement strand
GCATGCCCAGAATGAAGGACGATACCATTGCCGAGTTTCTACTCGAACCTCATATCGGCGTACTTGCCAGCCTCCAGGGAAACGGCTTGCCCTACACGGTGCCTGTTTGGTGGCTGCATGACAAAGGTTCTTTTTGGCTTACCGGCACGTTCAATCGGGTCTGGTGTAAACATCTTATCGCCCGGCCCGGTTGCTCCCTGTGCATTGAAGCCTTGGCGCCCGTTGCCGGTCATGTGGGTATTGAAGCCACTGCCGAACTGTATCAACTGCCTGATGTCGATATTTGGCCGATTTCCCGCCAGCTTGCGGAAAAATACGTGGGTCAGGACAATCCGTCGAACGCTCAAGCCGTTGACAAGTTTTTCAACAATATGAAAACCGAACCACGACTACTTTTTAAGCTAACACCAACTAACTGGCGCGCAATCGATATGCGGCAATATCGAGGTAAGAAGTCGGATCGGAAATTTCAGGAAGATCAGCAACGCTAGATAGTTGCTCGTCTACATCTGGACAACACTTGAGTAAAACAGAAGATCAGGTAGATCAATTTAACCGTTGGTAGCAATGACTGTTGGCGTCACCTTCAGCCGGCATCAAAAACTTGCTTCTTCACTGTGACAGTTCTGCGGCGTTAAGCATGGTGAGCGCCCTGACCCTTGTCAGGCTGCCCACAAGGAAGTTTGTGGTAGCATGTGCAATCTTGTAATTCAGGAGGTTTTTAATTGGAGTTTTTGATCGAATACGGTTTGTTTCTAGCTAAATCAGTGACGGTATTGGTATCGATTCTGGTTGTTATTGTCGTGATCTTTGGTTCGACCCAAAGACAAAAAGATCCAGATGTCGGTCATATTGAAGTTAAAAACCTCAATGATTCTTTGGAAGGGATTACCCATAGTCTAAAATCGATTGTGTTGAACCCTGAGTTGCTAAAGAAAGATGCGAAGGAAGAAAAGAAGAAAGAAAAAGAAAAGCATAAAACACAGAAGAAAGATCTGAAGCAGGGTGAAGCGCGCAGACCTCGAATGTTTGTCTTAGACTTTGTCGGCGACGTCCAGGCGTCCGAGGTCGTTAACCTTAGGGAAGAAATAACCGCAATCTTGTCAGTTGCAGAGGCGCAAGATGAGGTGCTGGTTCGTCTTGAAAGTCCTGGTGGCGTAGTTCACGGCTATGGACTTGCTGCGTCACAACTCCAGCGAATCAGGAACAAGTCTGTACCGCTGACGGTTGCGGTTGACAAAGTGGCAGCCAGTGGCGGGTACATGATGGCTTGTATCGCTAACAAAATCATTGCCGCACCTTTCTCCCTACTGGGCTCGATTGGTGTGGTTGCCCAGATCCCTAACTTTCATCGTATTCTGAAGAAAAACGACATCGATGTCGAAATTCTAACAGCGGGTGAATACAAAAGAACATTGACACTGTTTGGTGAAAATACCGATAAAGCGCGTGAAAAATTTGTCGATGATCTTGAGGATGTGCATGAACTGTTTAAGGATTTTGTGTCAGACAACAGGCCTCAGCTGGACATGGAAAAGGTCGCGACAGGCGAAGCATGGTTTGGAAAAAGAGCCCTGGAGCGTGACCTTGTTGATGAGTTGAAAACAAGCGACGAATACATTGTTGATAGCTGTGAAGACAGGGACGTGTTCCAGGTAAAGTACGTAGTGCACAAGAACAAAATGGACAAACTGTTTGAGCGAGTGACCCGTTTATGGATGGGTAGTGCGTTAACGAAGCAAACAATGCTGCAGCAGACCTTGCCTAACCAGTTTATACAATAATTTCGGAGACGATAATGACCAGCTTTAGTGCCTTTTGGGTAGAAAAGACCGAGGAAGGTGTAACACACCAAATCATCGAGCGAACCACTGACGATTTACCGGATGGGGATGTGCTGATTAACGTGCATTACTCGTCGCTAAACTATAAGGACGCGCTTTCCTCTAAAGGATTGCCCGGCGTGACAAAAAGTTATCCGCATACGCCTGGCATAGATTCCGCAGGGCAGGTGGTCGAATCCAATTCGCCGCTGTTTAAACCGGGTGATGATGTCGTTGCTATCGGATTTGACCTGGGGATGAACACACCGGGCGGGTATGGACAGCTTATTCGTGTCCCTGCCAGTTGGGTTACGGCTTTACCTGCTGGAATGACAGCTCGTGAAAGTATGATTATTGGCACGGCCGGCCTGACGGCGGCGTTGTGCTACGACAAGCTCCTGAAGATGGGTGCAAAACCTTCTGATGGCCCAGTGGTGGTAACCGGCGCAACCGGTGGCGTTGGCTCGGTTGCTGTCGCTCTGCTGGCTAAAGAAGGGTTCGATGTTGTCGCTAGCAGTGGCAAGGCGGACAAGATAGATTACCTTAAAGGTCTGGGAGCAAAGGAAGTGATTGATCGCGAGTCACTGTCGGAGCAAAACCCCCGACCGATGGATGCAATGAAGTATGCGCACGGTATTGATACCGTTGGTGGCGAGATACTGACTAACGTGATTAAGGGTTTACGTTACGGCGGCAGTGTTGCGATTTGCGGATTAGTTGCCTCGCCTGCTTTTACCACGACGGTGCTGCCTTTTATTATACGCAACGTGAACATTCTGGGTATCGACAGTGTATCGCTGCCGATCGAAGAAAAAACTCGCGTTTGGAACCTGCTGGCAACTGATTGGAAGTTGTCCTCCTTAGAGGACATGGTCGTTGAAATTGGCCTGAACCAGCTATCTGGTGAAATTGACAAGATTTTTGCCGGTGAAGTGGCTGGTCGTACGTTGGTCAAACATGAGGCGCTGGGTTAGTCCCTGCGCAGTCGGTCATCCACAGCAATAGGGGTGGGGTACCGAAAGACTACCAAGTATGAAGAAGCCAAAAAAGTCAGGATAGCCGTAGCCTGTATCAGGTGAGAGGCTTCCTGACTGATCAGGTTTTGTGCCGTCGCGACAAACGCAATCAGCAATGAAAATTCGCTGATCTGGCCAAGCCGAAAGCCTGTTTCCCAACCCAACGCGCTTGTTTCGCTCATCCTTCTTAACATGAACTTAAAGGTGATGGGCTTCATTGCCAGTATGACAATGGCCAGTGCAGCCGCGGGCACGATGACTTCAGCCAGAAGGTCCATATGGAATCCTGCGCCGATCGAGAAGAAAAATAACACCAGGAAAAAGTCCCTTAGTGGCTTCAGGTGATCCGCGATGTAGAGCGCGATAGGGCTTGTGGCAATAGTAACGCCGGCGACAAATGCACCAATTTCAAGTGACAGGCCGGCCAGTTCAGATAGTTCAGCCATACCCAGGCACCAGGCGATTGCCACCAGAAAGATATATTCATGAAACGCGTCGAACTTTTCCAGCAATGGCAGAAGGACATACTTCACAAACAGCCATGAAAACAGCAACAGTATTGGCAGGCTAATTAAGACACGTGCAATTTTGGCCGCACCATCAAACTCCAGTAATCCACCGGTAATCACCAGCAACACGATGATGGCGATCAGATCCTGGATCAGCAGCAGGCTGATCATCAACTCACCAGTGTGGCGATGATGCAGTACCGTTGTTGGCAGTAATTTGATCCCGATAATAGTGCTGCTGAACATCATGGCGATGCCGATGATGATCGTTTCAGTCATAGAGTAGCCGAAGGCTGATGCGATCAAAAAACCCATCGCAAAAAACATCAACGAACTCCCAATACCCACCAGAAGTGCGCTTCTTAGCGTTTTAATTAACTTCGCGGGTTGCATATCCAGGCCGAGCAGGAACAGTAGAAAAATAATACCGAACTTTGCGATACTGCTAATGAGCTCTGGGTTATCAATAAGTGCCGTGCCAGATGGGCCAAGAATCATCCCAGTAACGATGTACATGACAATAAGCGGCTGGCGCGTAAACAGCGCCAGCGTTGCAAGGATTCCCGCACACGCAAAGATCAGGAAGAACGAAAATACAAAGGGATCAGAACCCATGGTTGCTCGCGGCAGGAATAATCACTGATATTAAGGGAAACACGTCCCGAACCAAAACGTTAGCTGAAACGGGCCCGGAACAGTGGTTCGCGGTTGAAGGCGGGTTGGTAGCTGAAAGAGAACCCTTGCAGTCTTTCAAGACCCTGATCAACATTCTGGCCTTCGGCTAATTGAAACGCATTAAAGCCACATCGGGTCATTTGTTCCAACTGGTCAATGCGAATATCGCCCACAGCGCGCAGTTCAGCGGTGTATCCATACTCGCGTCTTAAAAGGTTGGCGGAAGAGTAGGCTCTGCCGTCCGAAAACGCAGGGAAGTTAAGCGCAATAACGGAAAGGGTTGCCACAAAGTCCTTGATGCTTTCAATATCTTCATCAGAATCGATCAACACTGCGGTGGGTTTCTGGTCCGCTGCAAGGAATTCCTCAAGGGTTGCGATTGGCCCTGCGGTATCGGCGGTTATTTCCAGATCAATAATCAGTTGGCTCATGAGGTATATACCGCTTGTTTGTAGGGATCTATGCCTACGCGGCGATAGGTGTCCAGAAAGCGTTCAGCGCCTTCCCGTTTATCGAGATGCACGTTCACCAGCTTCTGAATGACAGCCGGGATTTCTTCCCGTGCAAATGATGGGCCCAAAATCTTGGCAAGGCTAGCGTCTTCATAGCCGGACCCGCCGATTGACACCTGGTAAAATTCAGCGCCTTTTTTATCGACACCCAGAATGCCTATGTTGCCAACATGATGGTGACCACAGGCATTCATGCAACCTGAAATATTGATATCCAGATCGCCAAGATCGTGAAGGTAGTCTAGATCGTCAAACTGGCGCTGTATTGCTTCGGCTACGGGTATTGATTTTGCGTTCGCCAAAGAGCAGTAGTCGCCACCGGGGCAGCAGATAATATCGGTGAGCAAACCCAGGTTTGGCGTGGCAAGTTTGGCGTTGACCAGTGCCTGCCAAAGACTAAAAAGCGATCTTTTTGGCACATCTGCTAATGTCAGATTTTGTTCGTGAGTCACTCGCGCTTCACCGAAACTGAACTCATCGGCAAGGTTCGCCACTGTTTCCAGTTGTTCGTCTGTGACATCTCCTGGTGGAATACCGGTTTGCTTCAGGGCAAGATTGACGATGGAGTAACCCGGCTGCTTGTGGGGTTTCACGTTTTGCTTTAGCCAGTTGCTGAACCCTGAGTTGTCCGCAATGCGATCATCGATCTCTGCTACGTGGTCTTCCAATGTTTCGTAAGCTGGAATGGTGAAATGCCCTTTAACCCTCGCGATTTCCGCGTTAGTGAGCGTACCGGTGCCATCTTTAAGTGTCTGCCACTCGGCATCAACTTTTTCTGCGAACGCTTCCGGCGTCATGGCCCGCACCAGGATCTTGATTCGTGCTTTGTACTTATTGTCTCGTCGTCCGTACCGATTGTAAACGCGCAGGATGGCTTCAAGGTACGTCAGTAGATGCTTTGGCTCCAAGTTCTGTTTAATCACGGGTGCGATCACAGGCGTGCGGCCAAGGCCACCACCTGCCAGGATTTCAAAGCTGGTAACACCTTCGTTGTTGAATATCCTTACACCGATGTCATGTACCTGCACCGCTGCACGGTCCTGGGTAGCACTGGTGACCGCGATCTTAAATTTACGCGGCAGCCAGTTGAATTCGGGGTGGAACGTTGACCACTGGCGGATAATTTCGGCCCAGGGTCGTGAATCTTCTATTTCGTCTTGTGCGACACCGGCGTATTGGTCTGAGGTAACGTTTCTTATGCAGTTTCCACTGGTCTGGATGGCATGCATCTCGACGGTGGCGAGTTCTTCAAGAATATCGGGTACTTCTTCAAGTATCGGCCAGTTCAGCTGCACATTCTGGCGGGTCGTCAGGTGTGCATACCCCCGGTCAAAGTGCCTGGTGATGTAGGCAAGTTTACGTAATTGTTTAGAAGACAGCAGTCCGTAGGGCACCGCAATCCTCAACATAGGCGCTAGTCTTTGGATATACAGGCCGTTGCGAAGTCTAAGGTGCTGGAATTCTTCTGCTGGTAGTTCCCCCGCCAAAAAGCGGTTTGTCTGGTCGCGATACTGCGCGACGCGTTCATCGACCATTTTTTGGTCGTATTCATCGTATACGTACATAGGAAACGCGCCAGAAGTCGTGGAGGTCGCTAATATAGCGGCTCGGTTAAGTAGGGTGAACAACTAGTTCGGCATATGATTATGCCAAATGGTTCCCGATAACCCTAGTGGTGTGAGGGGACTGGATCGGGGGTTAGTGTTGTTATGTTCCTTTTGGGCCATAACTGTCGTGGTTTACTCAATCAGGACACCTCCCAGGTCAAAGTTGGTCCTGCCGCTATGGTCTCAAAAACGGATGCCATTTTAATCGCTTCTGGCCGGATGCCGAAGATGGTTAGGATTATTGCCATCGGGTAATTGTTTCGGCTTTATTTTTATGAGAACGAGCGCTAGTGATACGGCGTTTAACCTTGAAGTAGTATATTGAGACAGCAGTTCTAGTAGTGAAATAGTTTAGGCGGCATTGTTGCGGCATTGTTGCGGCATTTATCGACTCAATGGCGTACAGCAAGGACAAAGGGCAAAATGATGAAAGCGTTACAATGGATTGAAAAATACTGGCATATATTAAGCCTCTGTATTTTTCTAGCAATAACGACACTGTCGCTACGGCCTTTAGATAATTTTCCCTCAGTCGCTGGTTCGGATAAAACTCATCATTTGATAGCCTATGCTGTTTTGGTCTTTCCTGTGGCATTACGTAAACCTGATCGATGGATGTGGTTCGTTTTACTTTTTATAGGCTACGGAGGGTTAATCGAACTGGTACAACCCTATGTGAATCGCTATGGGGAATGGCTGGATATGTTGGCAAATACGGCGGGTGTCACCTGTGGTGTCGCGCTGGCCGCAGTCGTTAGAACCTTGCGGAACCGACTGATAAAGGCATAGGGAACGCCAACCTCCATCAAACGGGTAGAGGGGTTTTCCAGCCAGGACCAAAGCTTTTGCGCCACCTAAATAGCGATTAACGAAAAGGCTTCCCGCCGCGATATACAAGCTAACCGAAGAAAATAGGCGCGTAGCAATAGCGGGAACCAGGTCTAGTCCACCGTCTTCCAGCAATATAGCGCCAAGAACGATAAACAGAGCAAGATAAACAGAGCAAAAAAATACGCCGCCAAAAACAGCCCCCGAACAAAAAAAATGGGTATATCGGTGGTTTTGACGCCAAGACTCGCTTTAGGATGGCCTATCCATAGTATGGTTTCTTCTGGGTCAAGGTAGGGCGCCCAACGGCTAGGATTAGCTTTTAATGTAGATGTTTTTTTTGCGGTCATGTGATGTTTTTTTAAGCGCGGATTTACGTTGCCAGTGGACTGAAATCTGCGACCTTATTAATGGCCCGCAGGGGCGGTTTTAAAAGCGACCAGTGGGTTGGTTCGATATTCAGAATATTGACTGAATTGTTGTTGATTCAATCGTATACTGCGGCTCACTAAAGTAATCACCTTCAGGAATTTAAATGAGCGACGAATCAACAAAACCAGAAAACGAAGATGGTTTTTCAGATGCCTTGGCAGCAGTTGCACTTGTTGTGCTACCGGTAATCGCCATTGTTTACTGGCTATCAGGTATGCCCACTAGCTAGATCCAGACGGTGTCCTTGAAGCTTTTTTAAAGTGGGAAGCCCTGCTAAAGAATCAGATTCACGACGCCGATCAGTGTCAGTACGAATAAAATGGTAAAGATCAGTCCCGCTGCTATAAAGACCAGCGGGTTTCCCTTGCTAAAATCCCGTTCGCGGTTTTTTGAAGTTTGAACGCCCAGTGCGGCGGCCAGCACGCTCATCACGATTTCCCAGAATCCGGGTTCGCGGGCTTCTTGCTGGTCAGGTGTTGAATCTTTTTCAGAGGTATCGTTCATGGGGCTCATTATGCGTACTTAAGGTTAGGAGACAACCACCTCTCGGTGATACCAAGAGATTGTCCCTTACGTTTCGCATAGCTTTCTACCTGATCTTTATCGATTTTTCCCAGCCCAAAATAACGTGATTCCGGGTGAGAAAAATAAAACCCGCTAACGGCAGCTGCAGGGGACATTGCGTAATGTTCGGTCAAAGTAACCGATATCTCGGCTGTCGCATTTAGTAGCTCAAACAAGGTTCCCTTTTCCGTGTGGTCAGGGCAGGCGGGATATCCCGGAGCAGGGCGGATACCCTGGTACCTTTCTTTGATCAATTCTTCGTTGCTCAGGGATTCCGATGTGGCATAGCCCCAATGTTCGGTGCGAACCAGGTGGTGCAGTTTCTCGGCGAAAGCCTCTGCCAGTCGGTCGGCCAGAGCCTTGACCATGATGGCGGTGTAATCGTCGTTTTGTTCCTCGTATTTCTGGGCCAATTCGTCAGCGCCGAGTCCGGTGGTGACCACAAAGCCGCCGATGTAATCGTTGAGTGTCGTATCGGTTGGCGCCACATAGTCAGCAAGGCAGAAGTTAGCCTGATTGTTGGGTTTATTCGTCTGCTGTCTTAAATGATGAAGCCTCGTTTTGATGGTTGAGCGCGTGTCATCTTCATAAACGATGATGTCATCGCCGTCTGAATTAGCCGGCCAAAACCCGATAATGGCATTCGCTTGAAGTAAGTCTCCCTCGATGATCTCATTCAGCAGTTTTTGTGCATCATCGAATAGCTGCCGAGCGGGTTCCCCAACCACGTCGTCTTCAAGAATTTTTGGATACTTCCCTGCAAGCTCCCAGGCGATAAAGAAGGGCGTCCAGTCGACAAAGGGCAGAAGGTCTTTAAGCGGAAAGCCGGTAATAGTTTTGGTTCCTGTAAATGTCGGCACGGGCGGTTCGTAACCCTTCCAGTTTAGCGCAGCTTTGTTGGCAACAGATGCAAGGTAGCTCAGCGCATCGCTCTTGGCAGAGCGGTTGCTGTTCCTTATCCTGATTTTTTCATATTCTTCAGTCAGGCTCGCTGCCAATAATGGCTTTTTTTCCGGGTTCAGCAGCTGCGCGGTCACACCAACGGCTTTTGATGCGTCGGGCACATAGGCAACGATATCTTTATGAAAACAGGGGTCAATCTTGACAGAGGTATGTGCCTTGGACGTGGTAGCCCCGCCAATCAATAGTGGTTTGTGGATTCCCAGTCGTTCCATTTCAGAGGCAACGTGCACCATTTCATCAAGTGATGGCGTAATTAAGCCAGACAAGCCGATGATGTCCACATCTTCTTCGATGGCTTTTTTCAGGATCTGGTCTGCAGGGACCATCACCCCCATGTCGATGACGTCATAGTTATTACACTGCAGGACGACGCCGACAATATTCTTCCCGATGTCGTGAACGTCGCCTTTCACGGTCGCCATAAGTATCTTGCCTTTTGATTGCACTGCGCCGGATTTTTCAGCCTCTATAAATGGTACAAGGTGAGCCACGGCCTGTTTCATCACTCGAGCACTTTTAACCACCTGCGGCAGGAACATTTTCCCCGCACCAAAAAGATCGCCGACCTCATTCATGCCATCCATCAGTGGGCCTTCAATCACGTCAATAGGCCGGGCCGACGCCAGGCGGGCTTCTTCGGTGTCATCAACGATGTATTGGTTAATGCCTTTAACCAGCGCGTAGGAAAGCCGCTCGCGGGCGGGCTTTTCCCGCCAGGTTAGATCTTCCTTACTGGCCTTCTTTTCGCCGCCTTCGAATCTTGAGGCAACTTCTATGAGTCTTTCGGTTGAATCCTGTCTTCTATTGAACAGAACATCTTCAATACGTTCCCGTAGATCTGCTGGGATATCTTCATAAATAGTCAGCTGTCCGGCATTGACGATACCCATGGTCAGCCCGGCTTTCACGGCGTGGTACAGAAACACAGCATGAGTGGCTTCCCTCATGGCATTGTTGCCACGAAACGAAAAGCTCACGTTGGAAATGCCGCCAGAGATATGCGCGTACGGTAACTCCTTCTTTATATAGACGCATGCGTCTATGTAATCCTTACCGTAAAGATTGTGTTCCTCGATACCCGTGGCAACAGCAAAGACGTTGGGGTCAAAGATGATGTCTTCAGGTGGAAAGCCCACGACGTCAACCAAAAGGTCATAGGAACGTTTGCAGATATTTTGTTTTCGTTGCAGGTTATCGGCTTGCCCATCTTCGTCGAAAGCCATAACAACGACGGCAGCGCCGTGGTTCAGGCAAATGTTTGCCTGTTCAATAAATGGTTTTTCGCCCTCTTTTAGGCTGATGGAGTTGACGATAGATTTACCCTGAATACACTTGAGCCCGGCTTCGATGATGTCCCATTTAGAACTGTCAACCATGATGGGTACGCGACAGATATCAGGTTCGGCGGCGACCAGGTTAAGGAATTTAACCATCGCTGCTTTAGAGTCAAGCATGCCTTCGTCCATGTTGATGTCGATGATTTGTGCACCGTTCTCAACCTGTTCCCTGGCGACTTGAAGTGCCTCTTCGTAGTTTTCTTCGCGAATAAGCCGGGCGAATTTTGCGGAACCGGTGACGTTGGTTCGTTCACCGACATTCACGAACAGGGAATCTTGATTAATCGAAAAAGGCTCAAGGCCGGATAACAGGCAATCGCGTGAGCGAGATTTTGGCTTGCGGACGACCGATGATGCCGCGAGTTCAGTGAACGCGGCAATGTGTTCCGGCGTGGTACCGCAGCATCCACCGATGATATTGACGAGCCCGGAGTCTACATAATCCTTGATGGAATCGGCCATGTGATCAATGGTTTCGTCATACTCGCCAAATTCATTAGGTAAGCCGCGGTTCGGATAGGCAGAGACAAAGCAATCGGCAACGCGGGATAGCTCTTCGATGTATGGCCTGAGTTCATCGGCTCCCAGTGCGCAGTTGAAACCCACTGACAGTGGGTTCGAATGGCGAATGGAAGCCCAGAACGCCTCTGTTGTTTGGCCCGAAAGCAGGCGGCCGCTTGCATCAGTAATGGTGCCCGACACCATGATGGGCAGTGAGGTTCCCTTTTCTGCAAACACTTTGCGCGCTGCATAGATAGCCGCCTTCGAGTTCAGGACATCGAAGATGGTTTCAATAAGGATGATATCGGCACCGCCTTCCATCAACCCTTCGACACAGGTGCTGTAGTCTGCGACAAGATCATCAAAGGTAATGCTGCGATAGCCCGGGTCATTAACATCCGGCGATAAACTGGCTGCCCGTGTTGTGGGCCCAATGGCGCCTGCAACGAAACGAGGTTTCCCCGGGTCTTCAGCCAGCACAACGTCGATCGCCTCGCGACACAGCCTTGCCGAATCGCGGTTTAGTTCATAGCAGAGCGATTCGGTGCCATAGTCGCCCTGAGAAACGGCGTTGGCAGTAAAGGTGTTGGTTTCCAGAATGTCTGAACCTGCGCGAAGGTAGCTCAGGTGGATATCTGTGATCACCTCGGGTCGCGTCAGCGTGAGCAACTCGTTGTTACCTTTTAACGGGCTGGGGTGGTCCTGGAAGCGGGTCCCTCGATAATCCTCTTCCCCAAGCCTAAGGTCCTGGATCGATGTGCCCATGGCGCCATCCATTACGAGCACCCTTTGGTTAAGAATGTGTCGAAGTTGTGTTGAAATAGCAGCGTCCATGGGTTTCTTCTAGTGTTTCAAAGTGACGCCAATTCTATCAATACTGGCATTCAGCGATATTGAAGATATTGGTCATTCACATGAACAGGTCTCATATAAAGGTCAGGACAGACCCTATAAAACTTATGGTTTTTACGGGCATGGCTTTCCGCTAAAATAAAATAGAACTCATCTGAAAATTAATCCCATGGTTGAAATTACGCCCTCTGCACAGGCTTACCTTCTTGAGCTCCTTTCCAAACAGGAAGATGGCGAAATCGGTATCAGGATATTTATCGCAGATCCTGGAACACCGCTGGCTGAAACCTGTATTGCCTATTGTCGTCCGGGTGAAGAACAGCCAGAGGATGAGCGCATTGAGTATGAAGGATTTCCTGCGTGGATTGACGATCGTAGCCAGCCATTCCTGATTGACGCACTGGTAGATTACGCGGAAGACAGGATGGGCGGCCAGTTGACGATCAAGGCGCCGAATTCTAAAGTCCCGAATGTCTCAGATGACAGTCCGATCGAAGACAGAATTAATTATGTGCTGCATAGCGAGATCAATCCAGGTTTGGCGTCGCATGGTGGCAACGTTGTGCTTGTAGAGGTGGTTGAGGAAGAAATCGCGATTCTTCAATTCGGCGGTGGTTGCCAGGGATGTGGCATGGTCGAAACGACTTTGAAAGACGGGGTTGAAAAAACCTTGCTCGAGCGCTTGCCAGAACTAAGCGCTGTCCGCGATGTCACGGATCACGCGGTAACGGAAAACGCTTACTACCAGCCCTAAGGGTTAGTGGGAGTTTTGGGGTCGGGAGTTTTGGGGTCGGAGTAAACGGCCGGAGTAGTTACTCCGGCCGTTTACTCCGACCCCAAAACTCCCGACTGACACTAAAATTACGCCGCCGCCAAGCTTTTCCGTCCCGGTAATACAGCCCTAACCTTGTCCCGCAGTGCCCGAATCATTGTCTCTGTCGTCGACCAGTCTATACAGGCGTCTGTTACTGAAACACCATATTTCAGGTCGGCCAGGTTCTCGGGAATGGACTGTTTTCCCCATTCAAGGTTGCTTTCCACCATCAGACCCACGATAGACTGATTTCCGTTGACGATCTGGTCGGCTACGTTGCTTGTCACCAAGGTTTGCTGGCGCGGGTCCTTATTCGAATTGGCGTGACTGCAATCAATCATGATGTTTGCTGGAATCCTGGCTTTTAGTAACTGCTGTTCACAGAGGTTTACACTGACAGAGTCATAATTTGTTCGTCCACCGCCGCCTCTTAGTACGATATGAGCGTGCGCGTTACCTCGAGTGTGGATCACCGACACCTGGCCCTGGTGATTAATGCCAAGGAATCGATGGGGAGCTGAAACGGATTGCAGTGCATTAATCGCGACTTCAAGGCCCCCGTCAGTACCATTTTTGAACCCAACGGCAGAGGACAGGCCACTAGCCATTTCGCGGTGAGTCTGGGATTCAGTGGTTCTGGCGCCAATAGCGCTCCAGGAAATCAAATCCTGAAGATATTG
>Ga0115003_10003173_pt1 | contig 13116 bp, 12 predicted proteins | sample ArcticOcean_MG_C_7_FD_88736 | JGI IMG/M metagenome (GOLD analysis project Ga0115003, IMG submission 88736) | Marine microbial communities from western Arctic Ocean - ArcticOcean_MG_CB11_88 | ecosystem: Environmental > Aquatic > Marine > Oceanic | place: Arctic Ocean: Canada Basin | collected... | reverse complement strand
ATTGGGAAAAAAAATTAATTTTATTAAAAAATTTAATTAAGATTTAATAAAAAGTTTTATATTAGACTTGCTTAGAAAAAAAAATATTCTTGGCTATGATTCAATAAATGATTACTATGACAATAACCACTTAGGATATATCTATTAATTTGAATAAATTAAAATCTTTGTGAAAAATAAGATGTTTATAATCAATTTAATAACAGTTGGTATAGTTTGTGCAATAAGTTTAGAATTTTTTCTTAAATATTTTTTTGTAAATTATTTTAAAATAATTTAGTCTAAAAATAAAATAGATTAAAATAATTCAGGATAATCTTTGATAAAAAAAATTAAATTTAAAGGAATAATTTTTAGAAATTTTGATATCAAAGACTTCAAAAAAATTATTGAGAAAAAAGGACTATTTCTATTCCCCTCAGGTCCAGGTTTAGCTAGTATTGAAACTGAAAAAAATTATTTAACAGCTTTAAAATTAGCCAACTATAATTTTTTTGATAGTGGATATTTTGTTCTTTTATTAAGATATTTAAAAAGGATAAAAGTAAATAAGTTATCTGGCTATATATTTATTAAATCATTTTTGAAATATATTGAAAAAAATAATAATAAAAAATTATTTTTAATCGATCCAAGTATTAAACTTTCACAATCAAATAAAAAATTATTTAAAAAAAAAGGAGTTATTAAAAAAAATTTACACAGTTATGTAGCACCACAATATAATCCAAAATTAATATTAGATAAAAAATTATTAAGAATCATAAAGAAAATTAGGCCTGAATATATTTTGATTAATATTGGTGGTGGTACACAGGAAATTTTAGGATTATATATTAAAAAAAATATTAATTTTAAATGTACAATTCTATGTAATGGAGCTGCAATATCATTTTTTACTGGTGATCAAGCACCAATAAATGCTTTTTTAGATAAATTTTTTTTTGGTTGGTTAATAAGAATTATTTTTAATCCAATCATCTTTTTACCAAGATATTTAAGAACAATTAAGCTAATAAGTATTGTATTAAAAAATAATATTGAAATGTTTTATTATAAGCAAAAATAATAATTTATTTTTAGTAATCAGTTACAAAATTAAATAAAATGTTTAAACAATATATTAAATCAAAAATTTTTAATTTACAAAATTATTTTAATATAAGAATATATTCTAATATTAAAAAACATAAAATAGTTGAGTTGATAAAATTACTAAAAGTAAAAAATCATGGTTATAAACTTTTAAGGTACGGTGATAACCATGATGGTGGATATTTGATCCCAGAAATTAAAAATATTAAATTTTGTTATACTGTTGGTGTTGGAAATACAATAAAATTTGAAAAAGATTTAGGGAAGAAAGTTAAATTTTTTTTAGCAGATAGGAGTGTCAAAAAACCAAATCTCAATAATTCAAAATTTATAAAAAAATTTGTTGGTACTTACAATGATAAAGATATGATTAATATCAATGATTGGATCAAAGATTCGAAGAATACACCTTGTATATTAAAAATTGATGCAGAAGGATCAGAGTATGAAATACTACATGCTATAAATAACTTTTATCTAAAAAAAATTAAAATTTTGATTCTTGAATTTCATAATCTACATTTAATTTCTAATAAGTATTTTTATTCATATGTTTTTAATTGTTTAAAGAAAATTGATAAATATTTTGTAGTTTCTCATTTACACCCAAATAATAATTTTCCATTAATAAATTTTTATAATTTGAAAATACCTAGGGATCTGGAAGTTACATTTTTGAATAGAAAATATATTAAATATAGCAAAAAAACTCAATTACCCCATTTGTTAGATCAACCAGCGATTAAGAATAAAAAGAATATAATTTTGCCAAATTATTATTTTTAAATCAATTTATTAAATTTGTATAACAGGTAAGAACAAAAAGATAATTAACTTTTCAGTTTATTTAAAAATTTTCTAGATTTTAATGAATTGAATATTAATATTATTATTGAACCGATCAAATTTAAAATAAATAAAACAAAATAACTTTGTTGATTAATAAATAATCCATATGCGACTAATAAAATTACTAGATTAATAAATATTGCAAATAACGATATGTCCAAAAATTTATTTATAGCTCTTTTTATAATTGAAATAAAATGACTTAATTGATAAATACATACATCAAAAACAATCAATAAAAGTAAGAAATAATCAAAGTCATAAGAAAAATTAATCCATAAATTATAAACAAACTTACCTAAAAAAATTGCAATTAATATAAAAAGCATTCCACTCATAGAAATGACCTTGATTATATTGAAATAATTTTTTTTTAGTAAAATATATTTTTTGTTAGCATAAAGTTTTGTTAATTCATAAAATATTACTTTAGTAATAACATCCCATACGCGAATTGGTAAAAAATAAAATAAAGTTTTAAATGTACTTACCAAACCCACAATTTGTGCATTAAAAAAAAAACCCAATATTATAATTTGGAAACTATTTTTCATTAAACCTGAAACTATGTCCAAGTGATAAGGCAAGGATATCTTAACTAATCTTATAGATTGTTTTATTGATACTAATTTAAATGAAAATAAAATTAAAAATTTATTTAAAATAGTGAAATATAAATAATAAAAAAATATTTTTACAATATTGACTATTAGAAGTGCATATGATGCAAATAAAAGTTCACCAAATATTACACCAAATATAATTATCAATGATTTAGATAAAATATCAAATATTATTTGAAGATATGTGTCGATATCTAATCTTCCACTATAAGTAATTCCAGTTCTAAAAATTCCATTAATAACTTCTAAATAAAAAGATAAAAATATACATATAATAATTATCTTAAGATCACTGGTATTTAAATTTTTTAAAATCGATAAATTAAAATCAATTAAGTCTATAGTAATAAAAGTTAAAAAAAAAAGTATAGAGACAAAAATTAAAGTTAAAAAAATACAGTTATTAAAAATCTCATTTATTTTTTTTATATTTTTTTTATTAAAATAAATTGACATTTCAGTCTTGGCAGCAGTACTAAAGTTAAAATTTAAAAGAGTTAAAGTTGTGGGTATTGCTGTTAAAAAAATCCAAACACCAAAATCATCTAAGCCATAAAACGTTATCATTAATACTGGGAAAAGAACTTGTAAAACAGTTAAAGAAATATTTAAATATATCTGAGAGCTAATATTTTTATTTATTCTTTTATTTTTGAATTTATAGAAATTTAATTTCAAAAATTTAGGCTTTATCATTAAAACTTATATTACCCTTAATTCTTAAAAAGACCTTAAAAAACTTAAATGTATTAAAATATATTTTTATGGAAACTTAAATTAATTTAACAACGAAAGCACCAACTAATTTAAAATATTTTATGAATTTTTAGAAAAAATATTTGCTACCTCTTCATTGATATCTAAATTATTTTTATTTGTAATTTTGTTATGATCTAAAATATTTACTTTTGATTTAACACTGTTATCGAATACATTGGTTAATACATTTGTATCATTTAAAGCGTCATTGACAGAGTTTATTTTAGTTATTAAATTACTTCTTTGCTCTTCATATTTTTCAATTTCATTCTTTAAAATTTCAAATTTCTTTTTAGTATCTAATAATTCACTGCCCAATCTGACATTTTCCTCTTGATAAAAATCTACTCTCGATGTTGAATTATGACCCAGGTTTTCAGATATTTTATTTTCCAAACTACTGCTTGAACTTTCTAAAATCTTATTAAGTGAAAAATTTATTTTACTTATGTCATTTTTAAGTTCATGGTTTTCTTTTACTGTCATTTCGATGAATTTTTGATGTTCATCTACTCTTTTTTCTAATAATTTAGATTTTGCTATAAATTGGTTTGAATTTATTAATTTATTTAAAATATTGGTAATAGAAAATTTAACCATTTTAAAAATATACATTAAGTTTTTTCTTAAACTAAGTTTATTGTCTACAAATATTAATATATTTTTAATTAATTTAAAGCAATTATCTAATATTATAATAAGTTTGCTTTTTTCGATCACTAAAAGATCATCTTTTTTTAATTGTTTAAGTTTAAAATTTTCAATTTTAATATGTAATTCCGCGCTAGCATCTAAAATTTTTTTTATAGTATGAATATTATGCATAAATCAACCATAGGTTTAATTACTTCTGACTAAAAGTCCATACATAAAAAACCTTTGATTAGACTCATATTTGGTCAAAATAATTATAAATTATTATTTAATTATTAAAATCATTAAATTTAAGCAAGATAAATCATAATCGAATATATTCAGCAATCAATCATTCGTTCTAAAGATTTATAAAGTGATATTTTAATTTTCCAATTTGGGTAATCATTAATAAATTTAGAATTATCTGATATCCACCAAATATGGTCGCCAATTCTATTTTTTTTTGAAATTTCATATTTACTTTTTTTGTTAGATATGTTTTCAATAATTTGAATTGCCTCTAAAACAGAACAACTATTTTCTCTACCACCTCCAAGATTATAAACTTTACCACCTGGTTTAGGTTTTTTAATAAATTCATTAAATGCACTAATTACATCTAAACTGTGAATATTGTCTCTTACCTGTTTTCCTTTATAACCGAATACATAATATTTCTTATCTCTCATGATTGATTTTACTAAAAAAGATAAAAAGCCATGTAGTTCAGCACCAGAATGATTTTCTCCAGTCAAACATCCTCCCCTAAAACAAACTGTATTTAGATTAAAATATCTTCCATATTCTTGCACCATTAAATCTGCAGATAACTTAGATGTTCCAAATAAAGAATGTGTTGTGTTATCAATAGACATTGTTTCATTAATACCTTTTTTAAAAAAATTATGTTTTTTATTAATTTCAAACCGTGATTTAGTCTCAATTAAAGGAAGATAATTAGGAGTGTCACCATAAACTTTATTTGTTGAAGTAAAAATAAATGAGGCTTCAGGGCAAAAATTTCTATATGCTTCCAAGAGGTTTAATGTGCCAGTTGCATTAATACTAAAATCAGTATGAGGTTCTTTTGCAGCCCAATCATGTGATGGTTGAGCAGCTGTGTGAATTATTGCTTTAATTTTATTCTTATATTTTTTAAAGATATCATAAATTTTTTTTTGATTTCTAATGTCAGTACTGTAGTGGATGTAGTTATTATTTTTTTTTAATTTATTTTCTTTAAATTTATTAGAACTAATTTTTCCAAAAAAATATTTTCTCATATTATTATCTATACCAATGACTTTAATATTCTTTTGTAAAAAAAAATCAGATGCTGAGTAGCCAATTAAACCTGTAGAACCTGTAATAATAATCATAGAATATTTTATATATTATTTTTAACTTTTGTAATTAGTTTAATACAATTTAATGCATCTTGATTATTTTTCTTAAAACTAGTGTGGCTCTTATAGAGAATTGACATTAACATTTTTTTAATAGGGTTTATATTATAAATATGAAATTTTGTTTTATTTATAATATGTTCTGCAGGATTTCTATTAATGTCATAATAGAAATTAAAAACTTGATTATTTTTTAAAATAATTTCAAAATTTAATTTTTTTTTATTAATTTTTTTTGACTTAATTAATTTAATTTTATCTAAATAAATATACTTACTTAGTAAATAAAAATCATGGTAAGCAAGTCTATAAAGTAGTGAATTTGAAGTGATATCGTCTTTTTTCGTCCTAATTATATGATTAATTAGTTTGTTAACTTTTATCTTCTTATTTTTAAAATTTTCAATGTCATTGATATATAATTTTACATTATTGCTATTTGACAAAGTAACTAATTTTTTAGCTTCAGTTATTTTTAATGAAAGTGGTTTTTCACAAAAAACATTTATTTTTTTTTTTAAAAAAAACTTTGTAATTGAATAATGGGTATTATTGGGTGTTAAAACAAAAATCCAATCTACTTTATTGGTGTAATCTTTATAATCATCTTTACTTCTTAAAATGAATTGTATGTTTGAAATTTTACAAAGTTCATCTACGATAGTTTTTCCCCATTTTCCATAACCGATAACACCTACATTTTTTTTTATCATTGATTATATAATTATAATAAATTGGTTTATTTGAGTTACATTAGATAAAATCAAATCATTTGATTAATTTGTTTTGCCACTGAAACACAAGTATTCCATTTACCGCTAAGTACACTTATAATTTTATCTCCTTCATTTTGTATTAGGTTAGTTCTTTCAGATGTTTTTTCTACATTGAATTTTATAGTTCTTACCACTAAGTATGAGTATATGTATTGAGCTTTTTTTAAAAATGGTAAATATTTTGAACCATCAATTATAAATTTATCAAATCTTGATTTCTTTTTATTATTAAATTTTACATCAACTAGTAACTTGTCATAATTTTTAGAAAATTTACAAAATTTTCTATTTGTTATCTTTAATTTTGAGTGCTTAACATGACTAAGTAGATGATAAGGTGTACCCAAATAAGGGTCAACACAAACAAAATTGCCATCTAGAATTACAAAACTAATTTTTTTATATATTTTTGGTAATTTAATTATTATTTTTTCAATTAATTCATATCTAAATTTATTATATACTCTATATCCAAGATTTTTTAATATATTGTTATTATTTTTATAAGCACAAAGAATAATTTTATTATATCTTTTGTATTTTATTATACTTGGATCTAGTTGTGAACTTAGCTTTAAACTAATTGAGCTTTTATCTATCATATTTTCTATTATTTTTTTTATTTTAAAATAATCTAAATTTAATTCATTTGATGTTATAACGCCTTCGACATTAGATGATATTAATTTTGAATTCTTTTTAATTTTAAATTTAAGTTTATTTTTCTTTAAGAAATTTAAATATGATTTAAAATTTGTTTGAGTGTATTTTTTGGCAACACCATAATAATTGTGAGTTTTTCCAAAAACATTATTCCCATAGAAATTAATAAATTTCCTATTTGCACTTTTAACTTCCCTTGCAGTTTTAGCTGATCGTGGGTAGTGAAAACCTTCATGGAATCTAAATTGATTACACATCGAAGCTTCATTTAAAATATTTGGTTTTCTATCAAATAAATCAACATCATATTTTTTTGACAATAATAGAGCTATTGTACATCCAAATAACCCCGCACCAACTACTGCTATTTTTTTTTTATTTTTCATTCTTGTAAAAATGTATTAACAATTAACATGTAATGAAATTATTATACATTTTAACTCATCAAATTCATAATTTAACTCCTCTTTTTCGAGAGTTATCTATTAAAAAAGATGTTGATTTCAAAGCAATTTATTGGCAAAAAATTTCTTCCAAATATTTTGATCCTGAGTTTAATAAAATAATTGATTTTGGGATAGATCAATTTGAAGGATACTCTTATGAAAGCTTATTTAACAAAGAAAAAAAAACATATGATTTTAGTTTTTTCTTTAAGTTAAAAATAACAGTAAAACTAATTAAACTCTTAATTATTTCTGATTATAATACTATAGTATTTCATGGTTATAGATTTCCACATATATTTGGATTAATAATCGCAAAATTATTTAATAAAAAAACGATAATGAGATCCATTAGCTATAATCTTGGAAAAAAAAGTTTACTTAAAAAAATTATAAGATTTATTTATTATAGATTTGCCAATTTTTTTATAGATGAATATTGGACAATCCATAATTTGAATGAAAAATTTTTTTTAGATTTTGGTGCAAAAAAAAACAAATTTATTTTTATAGATCACTGTCAAGGAGAATATTCTAAATTATTAAATACTAATAAAAACTTATTATTAAACAAAGAAGAATTTACTAATAAATATGACTTACCAAATAATAAAAAATTTATTTTTTTTGGAGGGCGTTTCATTAAAAGAAAAAATCCTGAATATTTATATGATGCTTTTATTGAAGCTAACTTAAGCAATGATTGGTTCTTAATTATGGTTGGCAACGGTGAGCTTAAAGCTAAAATTGAAGATAAAAATAGATTTAATAAATTAGAAAATATCAAATTTTTAGACTTTCAAGATCAAAAAAGTTTAATTAACTTTTTTAATTATTCTGAAATCCTTGTCTTACCATCAGAACTTGGGGATACGCATGGAAATATTGCTGCTGAAGCAGTGCAATTTGGTTGTGCTTTAATACTAAGTAATATGGTCGGTTTAAGAACAGAATGTATAGATAATAAAATTGGACTAGTTTTTGATATTGAAAAAAAAAATGAATTGGTTGATCATTTAAGATTATTAACAAATGAAAATAAAATTTTAGCTAATTTTCAAAAAAATGCTTTTGAATTTGGCAAAACAAAAACACCAGAGCATGCTGCAAATTTAATAGCTCAATCATTGAAATTATAATTGAATTACAAACTAAATAAGTCTGCAGCAATTATATCACAAACGACTAATGATTACGATCACACAGTTGGTTATCACGATATAAGTCCCTTTAATAAAAATAATGATAATATTTTAACAATGCACAGATTTCCTCTTAAAAATACCGATTTATCAAACAATATTAAAGCTGAAATTTGTTTGTGGCATAGTCGAGAATCTATAATAGAAAAAATTGATGAAACAGATTCTTGGAGCTGGGAACAAGGATCAAGACTTCAATGGTTAAATTGTGAAGAAATTATCTATAATATCAAAGAAAATAAAAAAAATAAGTCCTGTATATATAATATTAATAATAAACAAAAAAAAATACTTGAAAGTCCGATATACTCATTATCTCAAAAGAATAAAAAATTTTTATATATAAATTATTCAAGAATAAGGCATTTTTGGAAAAATTATGGTTACGAATTTACTGATAAAATTGAATTTGAAAGACAGCCTGCAAATGATGGTGTTTATTTATCTGATTTTGATAATAACCAGAAATTAGTTCTTTCAATCGAAAAAGCTATAGATATATGTGGTTTAAAAAAATCAAATCAATATTTTTTTATTGCGCATCCCACATTCAGTCCAAAGGGAGACAAATTTGTATCACTACTAAGATTTATCAATGAATCAGGAATTCTAATTTCATATTTTATTTGCACAGATTTAAATAAAGATACTCATACATTGTTAGCTAGAGAAAAAGTTTCTCACTTTGAATGGGTTGACAATGATACAATTGTCGTTTGGTGTAGAAATCTTTCTCCAAAATATGAAAAGATTAGATTTAATAAATATTTAGAAAAATACTTTGTATCATCTATTAAAAAAATCTTAAAATTATTAAAACCTGGCATTCAGCAAAAACTTATCTCTACTCACTACCATATGATCAAACTCGATAATCCTTATAAATTAATAAAATTAGATGAAAATAATCTTATAGAAGATGGTCATCCTCAAGTATCAAAAAATGGAAGATTCTTAATAACTGATACTTATGCTAATAAAATTGGTTACCAAAAATTATTATTATATGATTTAATTAAAAATAAGACGCACTTTGTAGGTGAATTTAAAGTAGATAGTTATCTTAAAAATAAAAATTTGAAATATGATCTTCATCCAAGATGGAACCATAATAGTAATAAAATTAGTATTGATTCTTCTCATGATGGATCAAGACAGAGTTATATTATAGATATACAGGAATTAATAAATACTATTAGTTAAACTAGCTAATTTTTATTTTTTTTTTAACTTTATAAAAGTCAGTAATTTTATTGATAAATAATTTTAAGTTGAAAATTCTATCGATTAAATAAAACATTTTGGTTAATAAAAGATCAAAGTTATTTTTTTCTTTTTCAAAATATTTTTTTTGTAACCGTATATATTGAGCATCTCTTTTAGTTTTATCTTTAGATCCTGTCATTGATTCACTATAAATTCTAAAAGCACCCAAAAAATTATTAACTTTTTTAAAATTATATTTTTTTTTATACATATCAGCAAACAGCTCAAAATCCCAAGAACTATTATTTTCTATATTAAAACCACCAACATCAAAGTATGCTTTTTTTTTAAAAAAAGTTGCTTGTTGGCAAATTTTTGATCGGCCATAAAAATAATCCTCCATAGAAAAAATTTTAGAAATCATTTTTTTTGTATAATGTGAATTAGAATCTACTATATAGCCGTTTCCATAAATTACGTCAAAATCATTTGTTGCATTAAACAAAGCATCAACATCATGAAGTGTATTTTGCAAAAGATAATCGTCAGAATTAATATAACCAAAAATTTCACCTCTCGCTATTTTAAAACCAGCATTTAAACTATCTGCAGGACCAGAATTTTCCTTAAAAAGTGGTATAACCTTATCTTTAAAATCAAGAATAATTTCTCTGCTATCATCAGTACTTCCATCATCGACTACTATATGTTCATAATTACCAAAATTTTGTGATTCAACAGAAGAAAGGCATTCTTTTAAAAATAGTCCCTGGTTATAAGATATAGTTACAATACTAATTTTAGGACTGTGCATATATTATTTATAACGTAAATATATGATTTGAGTATAATTAAATAATAAGAATTTATTATTAAAATATTATGAAAAAAATAGTAATTTCAAATGGGTTTACAAATTTTCCATTAAGATTTGTTGCTGAAGGATTGCACAAAAAAGGCCATGATGTAGTTTTGTTGACAGGCATTTATCCTTTTAAAAAATTAATAACCCTATTTAAGATTCTACATATTGATAAATTTGGGACTATTCAAAGAATAATAAATAGAAAAATCTCAATTCCAGATAAAAAGATACAATCATTTTTTATATCAGAAATATTCTATCAAATAGGTAGAAATTTATACAATCATTTTGATAGTCTTAAAAAAATATATAAATACATAGATTTTAATGCAGCGAAATCATACCAACTAAGTTCAAATAAGTTTTTAAAAAATTTACCCTTAAATCAAAAATATATATATTTATGTAGGGCTGGATATGGAGGAGATTCACTAATTAGAAACAAAAATTTCAAAGTTTTCGTAGAGCATCAAAACGTACATCCAAAAGTTTTTAGCTCCGCTATAAAAAAAAAAGGTAAAATAACAAAAAAAATTAAATTTAAAGATAAATTAGACGGATTATTTATTCATATTAAAAATGATCTAGATTCATCTAAAAATTTAATAATACTTGGAGAGCAATCATTATACACAAATAAACTATATTTTCAAAAACATTTAAAAAATGATAAAAAATTATTTTTTAAAGGTGTTGCTAGACTTGCTGAAAATTACATAAAAAATTTAAAGAAAAAAAAATTAGTTAAAAAATTTGCCAAAAATGAAAGACTAAAAGTTTTTTATTTTGGTAGCTTTGTTGAAAGAAAAGGTGCCGAAGTTTTACTAGATATAATGAAAAACTATAATGAAAAAAAAATTGATTTAACAATAATTACTAATGGATTTGATTTTAAATATAAAAAAAAAATTGAAAAATTAAGAAGAAAAAACATAAGATTTTTAATCAATAAAAAAGTAGATTATATTATAGAAACAATGATCAAAAATCATGTTTGCATTTTTCCAAGTTATTCAGAGGGTTTGGCAAGAACCTGCATAGAAGCTTTGGCTTGTGGTAATTATCTAGTAACATCAAAAATATTTACAGACTTTAAAAATAGAAATTTAGGTGTTTCATTTGTAGATCAAACTAATTCTAAAGAGTGGTTAAAAGAGTTATACAAACTAAGAAAAAAACCTAAAATATTAAATAAAGCATTTAAAAAAAATCAGACACAAACAATTAAACTATTTAGTCAAGAAATTTTTATAAAAAAATATTCAAATTATTTTAAGATTTAAAATTTTTATTTTTTGAAAGTGAGTCAGATTTTAATATCAATATAATTAAAAAGAGTGCTACTAAAATTCTATGTGACGCACCCCATGGTGAAAAATAAAAATTATAAATAAATGTAATAAAATTAAAATGAAAATAAAAGTTTAGATCCTTACAATGATTAAAATAAGTTGTTGTTATATAATAAAGTAAGACAATCATGAATAGTGAACCAAGGAGTCCATAACAAATCAAATGGAATCCAAAGAAAGAATGGGATGGTATTTGCTTTTCCATTCTTGTAGTGAAACTTTGAAGCGTCATCTCAAATAAAGAATCATAATTTGGTATGATATCAATATAGTTATTGTCATACAAAAATTCACCCATTTTACTTGTATAATAATAGTTTTTATCAGCCGGATATGAACCGTGACCAGTTATTGGTTTATCTTTGAATGCATGATAGATTGCAATCCATTCAGATCTAGCAGCTACCACAACACCAAAAGTACCCTGATTCTGACTTATATTTTTTTTATTAACATCATCAAAGTAATTAAAAGAATTAATTTTACCTGGCAATAAACCAAGTGCAAAAGTTGCTAAAAAAATAATAAGTGAAAATAGAAAAAAATTTTTCTTATTGTTAAAAAATTCTAAAAGATTTGTTTTTAATGTAAAAAAGAACAAAATTTGTGCAAAAAAGATTGTTAATGGTAAGGCTCTAGAACTACTTATGAGGGATATAAAAATTAATATAGTTGTAAATATAAAAGAGTTTTTTAAAGACATCTTATTTTCTTTAAATTCATCATAAAGAAATAGCAAACATAAACTAAGAAAACCAACACCCCATTTCCAAGGATTACCAAAAAAAAATGGATTATAAATATTAATAAAATTATTAATTAAAAGATCCCCCATAAGAAATCCAATTAGGAAACTTATAAAAATAAAATATTTATTATTAAAATAATTAAATAAGAATAAAACTGTAGCAAAAAATATTGGTAATGAAAAAAAACCTTTTAAAAATAGATCAATAGATGATTGATTGATATAATCTGAATAAATTACTACCATGAGATGAAACAAAAGAACTACTAATAGTTTTTTTAAAAGTGGATTAAATTTAATTTTTGTAACATTTAATATTAGATATAAAATTGAAAATATTTCTAAAAGGTAAATTTGACCAATTAAAGTAATTTTTTGGCTAAGGATAAAACCAAATAATAAAAATTTAACATTTATTATATCAAGTTTTCTAGCATTAATTGACATTATAAAGCAGTATTTTTAAAAAAATAATCATATTGAAAAATAT
>Ga0115003_10003172_pt1 | contig 13116 bp, 11 predicted proteins | sample ArcticOcean_MG_C_7_FD_88736 | JGI IMG/M metagenome (GOLD analysis project Ga0115003, IMG submission 88736) | Marine microbial communities from western Arctic Ocean - ArcticOcean_MG_CB11_88 | ecosystem: Environmental > Aquatic > Marine > Oceanic | place: Arctic Ocean: Canada Basin | collected... | reverse complement strand
TTTTTTAAAAATAACCTTTTTTTTATTTTTTTTTCTTAGTTTGGAAAACAAATCAGTCATATCATATTTGCTATTTTTAGGTGTTAGTTGTATTGCCTTATCGTTCAATACATATATTCCTGCATTAACCGAAATTTTTGTTATTGGTTTTTCTATTATATTTTTAAATTTAACCCCCTCAGCTTCAACAACTCCGTAGGGATTTTCTTGATCTACAGTCCTTACTGCCATTGTTGCATCAGCATGATGTGTTTTATGATAATCTAAAATTTCTGAATAGCTTACCTCTGTTATCACATCACCATTTGTCACTATTATTGGATTGCTTTTATCTACATTTATTAATCTTAACGATCCTGCGGTGCCCAGTGGTTTTTTCTCACGATGGTAACTAATGTTTACTCCATATTTTGTTCCATCTTTAAAGTAGTCTTCTATAATTTTTCCTAAATAATGTGTTGTGATTATTATGTTTTTAAAACCGCATGATCTTATGTTGCTAATAATGTGTTCAAGTATTGGCTTATTGTTTATCTTTAGCATCGGCTTTGGGATTAGTTTAGTTTTTGGAAGCATTCTTTTTCCAAATCCACCAGCCATAATAACAACCGTATTATTTTTGATTTCTGTATTAAAATAATCATTCCATAAATGCAAACCCACAATTCTTCTTTTTTTATCAACAATTGGTAATTGCAGTAATGAATTGGCGCTCATCATATACTTCACTGTCTTGCTGTCTATTTCACTTGTTACTACGAGTGGGTTTTTTTTAATTACATTTAAAATAGATTCTGTAAGTTTAAGATTGCTCAATATTCCTCTTCTTATATCTCCGTCTGTAACTGTACCTATTAATTTTGACTTTGAGGAAACAACCAAAACGATTTGTAAACTACTATATATTAAACTTTTGATAGCATCTTTAATGGTAGATTTTTCATTTAAGATAGCTGCCCTCCAATCATATTTTTTCATTTTATCAAATCCTTAAAGTTATTTTTTTTAATTTTATTTAAATCAATTTTATTTAAAATACCAATAACTTTTTTTATTGAATCTTTTTTGTAATAGGGGTTTCTAAAATTATTATTGATATTTAATTTATTTATTTTTTTAATATTTTTGATAATTAATTTTTTTTTAATATTACAATGGAAAATACTTGCAGATCTCTCTCTTCCTTTTTGCCTGTCACCTAAGTCTAATGTAACTTTTTTTAATGAAGGAACCTCAATAATACCACTAGACGAGTTACCTACTACTATATTAGATTGCTTGACACAGGATAAGTATAATTTTCTTCCTAGAGAACTAAAATAATTAAAATTATTATTTTTTTTACAGAAATTTTTAATTATCTTAATAATTTTAAAGCTACCTAAGTCGTTATTAGGCAAAGTTATTATAATTTGAAAATTTTTAAAATATTTTAAGCTTTCTAAGCATATACTGATATTTTTAATTGTTTGTTTAGCATTTAAAGTTTCTGGGTGAAATGTAAATAAAATAATATTATTATGTAATTGTATTTTTGTAATTTTTTGTATTTCATCTCTAGTATAGAGTTTAATAGACTTAATTTTATCGAGACCTATAGATCCAACATTGAATACTCTAGTAGGCTCTTCACCCATTTGAATCAGTCTTTGTTTGTTTTTTTTAGTACTTGCAAAATGTATATTAGATAGTTTTGAAATTGCATGTCTAAATTGATTGTCATATGAGTTTAATGTCAGTTCTCCTCCGTGAAAATGTGCAATTGGAATCTGCATTAAAACAGCGACATAAGCTGCACAAAGAATTTCATACCTGTCACCTAAAATTAATATTAAATCTGGTTGAGAATTTTTAAAAATGTTACCATATTTAATTAAAGCTTTAGAAGAAGTCTGTATGACGTTATCTCCAGAAATTATTGAGGCTTGGTAATTAATAAACACTTTGTCTTTTTTTACTTCTTTTACTGTAAAACCATGTTTTTTTGATAAATGAGAACCGGTCACAAGCAATGAAGTCTTAAAAAAAGAATTTTTTCTTATTTCTTTTATCAGATCTTTAAACAAACCATAATCAGCTCTAGTGCTTGAAATGATACAAATTTTTTTAAATAATTTCATCTGTTTTATAGAATCTTTTTGATTTTTTACCAAGAATTTTTTTTATGTCCATTGGTGAAATACCTTTTCCAGCTCTTTTAGTGTCAATATTTTTTAAACTAAATTTTTCATTTTTTTTTATTTGTCTACTGGCGACTAAAAATTTTCTTACATACCTAATGTTTTTTTTTTCACTCTTGGTTGCCTTTTTTTCTTTTTTTCCTAAAGATGTTTCGGTTTCTCGAATTAAACTGACCATTTTTTTAAAGGTTGGAGGGTCAAAACTAGCTTTGTGATCTGGACCCTTTAAATTTCTATTAAGAGTTATATGTTTTTCAATTATTGTTGAACCTAATGCTACTGCTGAAATTGGTACAGATAAAGACATAGAATGATCAGAATAACCTACCTCGGTCTTAAATATTTTTTTTAATTCTGGAATAACTAGTAAGTTTAAATCTTTTAATGGTGACGGGTACTCACTATTACAATGAAGTAAACTAATATTTTTTAATTTTGTTCCAGATTTTGTCAACAAATTAATAGCTTTTTTTATATCTAAAATGTTACTCATACCTGTAGACAAAATTATTTTTTTTCCTAGCGCCCCAATTTTTTTTAATAAAAAGTAATTCGTTATTTCTCCAGATGGTATTTTTATAAATTTGAGATTTAATTTTTTATGTAGCTTTAAACTTTTAGTTTCAAAAAAAGAAGCGCAAAATTTAATTTTTTTAACCTTACAATAATTGTTTAATTTAAATAATTCTTGTTCAGATAGTTCTAGTTTTTTCAACATTTGTAGTTGTGTGTGTTTGTTGGTTTCAAAAGACCTTTGGTAAATTGTTTTTTTTACTTTATTTGTAGCGAGATAATCTGCCTTAAATATCTGAAATTTTACAATGTCAGCTCCACAATCCGCGGCTGCTAAAATTAGTTTTTTAGCTAATGCAAGCTGCCCGTTGTGGTTAACTCCTACTTCTGCAATAATTTTTACTCTCTTTGCCATAAATTTATAAAAATATTTATTCTTAAAACTTAAATATTATAAATATCTTCTTTAAAATTTTTAATATTTTCACTCTTTGAATACCAATCAATTGTTTGTTTCAGAGCTTTTATAAAGCCTTTTTTTTTAATAAATTCTGGTTTCCATTTTAGTAATTTTCTTGCTTTAAGGTTGTTAGATTTTAAAATCAAAATTTCACTTTTTTTTGGTCTCATTCTTTTTTTTTCTGAAGTAACGTTAATCTTAACACCCATTAAACTTGAAATAATTTTAACTAATTCTCTCACAGAAAAATCATACCCTGTACCTAAATTTACAATCTCTCCTTGGACTTTATTCTTTATCATTAACTCAAACCCTAAAGTCGTATCATCAATATATGTAAAATCTCTTCTAGTATCTAAATTTCCTAATCTAATATTTTTTTTTCCTTTTAGAATTTGCAAAATAATTGTTGGAATTATTGCTCGAGCAGATTGTCTTGGTCCAAAAGTATTGAAAGGCCTTATTATAGAAACAGGTAAACCGAAAGAGCGATAAAATGAGATTGCAATTTGGTCCGCAGCTATTTTTGAAGCTGCGTATGGTGACTGTCCGATAATTGGATGTTGTTCATCTATTGGTACATATTCAGGTGTACCATAAACCTCACTTGTTGAAGTGTGTATAAATTTTTTTACCTTAAAGTCTTTAGCTGCCTGCAAGAGCTTGAGAGTTCCTGAAATATTTGTATCTACATATGATTGTGCGGCTTTATAGGAATATGGTATACCAATTAATGCTGCTAAATTAATAATACAATCATTATTTTTAACTATGTTTCTAACTATACCTTCATCTCTAATATCACCTGTTGTAATTTCAATTTTTTTTTTTACATCATTGCTTAAATTATCTAACCAGCCATGACTATTAAAAGAATTGTATAGAGCTAGGCATTTTAAATCATGCTTTTGTTTTGCTAACCTTTCGACTAAATGAGAACCTATAAAACCTTCAGAACCAGTAATAAGAATTTTCATTTACAGTTTAGTCTTTTTTTTCTTTTTGTGTGCTTTTCTTGTTATTGCTTATTTCTATTTCATTTTTTAATTCTTCATATTCTTTACTCATTTTATCCAAATATTTAATTGTTAGTTTAGTTTTTTTTACAATCCCTTTCGGTGTTAAATGATACATATAATTAATTTTGTTTGGATTTTTTTGAAAATTTTTTATTTTGATTAAACCTTTTTTTTTTAAAGATTGAAGAACGTAGTTAAGCTTTCCAAGACTATAACCTAAGTTTTTAGCTTGCTGTCTTTGCGTTGTATTAGGATTATTTTCTATTTTTCTTAAAACCTGTAAATATTCGTTTTTGTTTTCTTTCATAGTAATCTGTTCAATATTTGAACATACTCTATATTTCTAAAATTTACAAATAATTAACATCAAAAACATTTAATATATTAACGAAATGTAAGAATACCCTTTAAAAATCATTAAATAATGTGAGAAAATTATAAGTTTTAAAATTATACTTAAAAGAGGTGCAAATTTTAAAAAAAATTTATTAAACAATTTTTTTGTTATAAAGTTTACCTTTATTAAACTCGTATACTTTATGACATTTTTTTAATAACTGCAGCTTATGAGAAACTATTATTATTGTATTTTGGTTTTTAAGTTTGTAGATAGAATCAAATATTTTTAATTCTATTTTTTTGTCTAAAGAATTGGTTGCTTCGTCAAAAATTAAAATACTTGGTTTGTTATAAATGGCCCTAGCTATACCAATTCTTTGGGCCTGACCGCCCGAGATTTTTCTTCCTTTTTCTCCTAAAGTTTTTTGTAATCTCAAAGTCAAATTTTTGTTCATTTTTTTTAAACCTGAAATTTTTAACGCATATTCAAAATTAATCTTATTTAAAAAATTGCTGTTAAGATTAAGAGATATATTTTTTTTTATATTTTCGTCTAATAAATATACATTTTGGGGTACGTAGCCAATATTTTTTCTCCAAGATTTTATATTTTTATAAATATTATTTTCATCAGAAAGAATCTTGCCAGAGTCAGCCTGAAATAAACCAGTTATTATATTTAAAAGCGTACTTTTCCCTGTTCCAGAACTACCAAATATTCCTATACATTGACCTTTACTAATAGAAAAATTTAAATTCCTAAGTACTTTTTTATTATTTTTATATGAAAAATTTACATTTTTTAATTCTAATTTTTTGTGAAAATGTATTTCATTTTTTATTTTTACAGGGTTTTTTATATCAACCAATTTGATTGCTGAAAGTACATCTTTGAAAATGTGATCTATTGAAGCTTTATTAAATCTTATCTGTTGACTTGAATTAATTATTCTAAATGTCGAAGGTGCAATTCTTACTACAGATATAATAAATAATGCAATTGACGGTAAAAATTGATCTAATGATTTTTCACTTAAAATAAAAGAAGAAAGTACGGCTAGTATTCCAAGTATAAATAAAAATTCTATTATCAGCTTAGGTAAAATAGTAAGAATTGAATTAATTTTACTTGCCTTCCCGTATTCTTTATTTGAAACATTAAACATTTCATAAAAAACTTTAATTTTATCATAAATTATAAAATCTTTTATTCCTTCGAACCCATCAATTAAAAACTTTATTCTTTTTTGAGTTTCTATGTGCAATCTTTTTCCAAGGATAAAGTTAAGTTTACCTGTGGAAAATAGAATAGTAGCTCCGGAGAATACTAACAGAAATAGTGTTATTGCTGTAATTTTCCAATATAAAAAAAATAGTACTGATAGAAGCCCTAAGATAATTAATATTTCTGTAAAAATTATAACAATACTTCTAAAGATATTACTGATGGCCCCAGCATCACCTTGAATGTTTCGATGTAATTTTGAAGTATTTGTGTCAACGTGGAAATTATAAGTTTTATTAAGATAAAAATTATAAAGATACGAAGATAACTTATAATCAATAATGTATACTATATTTGCTCGATACCACTCGAAGAAAAGCTGAAAAATAAATTTTATTACAAAAATTACAAAAATTACAAAAATAAATAGTAAAACTATCTGGTTTTGATCATTAAAAAAATTCAATCTTGCGAGGTTAAATTGATCAAAGAATTTAAATAAATGATTAAATATAGCATATTGCTTGAATGCTTCTGGATCGAGTAACATTCCTACTAATGGTAATACGGAGGTAATACTTAATACTTCTAACAATGAAGCGATGATCGAAAGTAATACAAGAAAATAGAAGCTATTGATTATTTTTAAATTTCTCAGTACTAAAAATAGTTTTTTAAAAGAATTCATTTTTATTTTTTTTATATAAAAATTTTATTAAATTTGTAGAGTTTATTTTTGTGTTCAATATTTGAACATAATACATAATTTTAATAGAGTTTTAAAGATTATTCTTACAATTTATTTAAATATTTAGGGAAATTACTAAAATCCTTTACTTAACTTCATTTTTGCTTTTATTGTTCAAGTCGTGAACGTATAGTGTTAAATATAATTATATAAAATTTTTACCAATGAATAACAATAAAATTAATACTTTCCAGTATTTATCGCTAGTCAGATATAAGGGCTTAGTTTCAATTTTAAAAAAACACGAAAAAAAAAAAGTTTCTATAATTCTAGATTTAGAGGATAGCGCCCAAGATCTTTTTAGCAAAAAAAGAACTGTAGAACTTAAATCAACTGGGCGTAAAGGGCTGGTTTACCTAGCAGAAAAAAATTTAAAATTAAAAAATGATATTTTTATTAGAATTAATAGTATTCAAAGTAAAGAATATGCTAAAGACCTGTTGGCGATAAAACAAGCAATAAAAAAAAGATTAAAATTAAAAGGAATATTTTTACCTAAAGTAAGTAAATATAGTGAAGTTCACAATCTTTATAAAATTTTTAAAAGTAGAAAAATAAAGATAATTCCAATAATAGAAACAAGAATTGGATTGCGAAATTTGAAAAAAATTTTAATAGAAGATAAAAAAAATATTATTTCTCATATTCATTATGGACACTTTGACTATTGTTTAGATCTAAATCTTTGGCCTTTTCCTGAGCCATATCATATTGAGTTTTGGGATATAATAAATCCTATTATTGAAACGACACTTTTTTTTAAAAAAAAATTCATACAAACTCCATTCCCATTAATAAAAAATTTTCAACTTTATTGGTCGATGTTAAAATACTTTGATGATAATTATAAAGTAAAAAAAATTGAAACAACATTAGTTAATTATGATAAAGATTTTATAAATCAACCAAAAGTTATAAAAAAATTAAGAACTAAAAAAATGTCTATAACAAAAGAATATAAGGTTCGTTTCGCAAAAAAAATATATAACGAGTATATGAAATTTAAATCCAAAAAAAAAAGTTTTTCATTATCAAGGAAAAGATTTATAGCTCCACACCAATATTTAATGGCAAAGAAATTTTTAAAATATGAAAAATAAATTAACAGAAAATTTTAATAACGACTTTTCAAAAGCCTTGAAAACTCTTAAAATTAAAAATGAAAATTTATATGTAACTTCAAATCTTATAAAAATTAGTAACATAAGAATTAAAAAAGAAATAAAGTTAAAAATAATTTTGGACGAAATTATAAAAAAATTAGGAATTAATTATACTATCTTCGCCCCCGGCTCTACATTTAATCTTGTAAATACAGATATTATTTTTGATCCAATCAAAACTGAAACTTATAAAATGGGACCTTTATCTGAATTTATAAGAAAAAAAAAATCATCTCGAAGTTTGCATCCGTACTGGTCTATCGTGGGTATCGGGAAAAAAAGAAAATTACTAGATAAGGTTTCATCTCATTCTTACGGTTATGGCTCCCCTTGGTCAAAAATGTTAGATAATGATTTTACTCAATTGAATATTGGTATGCATCCATCAAAAGCGGTCACATTAATTCACCATATAGAAACTATTATGGGAGTTCCTTATAGATTCTCTAAGGAATTTACACATAGCGTTAGGCTTAATAATAAAATTATTAGAAAAAATTTCCACATGTCTGTTTTTTATAAATCAACACCAATTCAAAAAAAAATTAAGTTAAATGAACATTTTTTTTTACAGCTTAAAAAAAAGGGTGAATTAAATTACGCAAAAACATCATCTGGTTTAGAAATGTGGAGTTTTAAAATGAAAGACTTTTTTAATACTGCTACAAAAATTTTATCACAAGATATTTATTCTTATCTCGAACAAAAGCCAAATTTAAAAAAGGTACATAAAAATTAAAAATGTGTGGAATTGGAGGAGCTTTTAATTTAAGCAAAAATAATAAAAAACTATCTACAGATAATATAAAAATTATAAGAAAGTTTTTACGCGAGAGAGGCCCGGACTCTGATAAAACTTGGATTTCTAAAAAAAAAGATGCTATTTTAACAATACAAAGATTGGCAACTCAAGATAAAAGGCCTATCGCAAATCTACCCTGCTTTAGCTCCGATAAAAGTACTGTTTTAATAATGAACGGCGAAATATATAATCACCGTGAACTTAAAAAAATCCTTTTAAAAAATAATTATAAATTTTTATCTAATAGTGATGCCGAAGTAGCAGTTAATGCATATCACTTTTGGGGTAAAAATTTCTTAAAAAAATTAGACGGTCAATTTGCTATTTTTGTGCTTAACACAACTTCCAACGAAGGTTTAATAGCGAGGGATAAACACGGTATAGCTCCTTTGTATTATAGTTTAAATAAAAATAGACTTTTTTTTTCGTCGAGTCCTACGTCAATATATAAGCAATTAAAATTGAAAATTAAGATAAGCAAAAAAGGATTTACAGATTTTATGGTTTCGAGTTGCTTAACGGAAAATAATACTTTTTTTGAGCAAATTAAATATTTAAGCCCGGGAAATTTTATTGAATTTAAGATTAATAAATTTTTAAAAAAACCTAAATCATTTCTTGATAATAAAGAGGAGAAAATTGCTACAAGTGATAATGTTTCTAAAACTATAAAAAAAATTGGATCAACACTTTACAAAAGTGTTGAATCAAGAATTTCAGGAGATAAGAAAGTAGGAATTTTTTTATCTGGCGGGATAGACTCGGTTCTATTACTGTCTATGTACAAGAGGTTACATCCAAATACAAAAATTAAAACATTTACTGCTGTTTTTGAAAATGAAGAAAGTAAAACTATTGTTGGAGAACACAAGAATGTAAAAAAAATATGTAAATATTATAAATCTAAAAATTATTTAGTTAAAATAAGATCTGGTGATCTTATTAACTATCTCAAAACAAGCTCCTACCCTTCTGTTGGAATTCTTGAGTACTGTTTTAAAAAATTGGGTGAAACCGCAAAAAAAAACAAAACAGAAGTGATTTTATCAGGTGAAGGAGCAGATGAAATGTTTTTTGGCTATGATCACAATTTAGCTTTAATAGGAATTTTCAAAAAAAAATTTAATTTTTTAACAAAAAAATATAAGTTAAGAAGTCTGCAAAAGAAAAAAATAAGTCCATCGTCATTAAAAATTCAAGATGTATTTTTAATTGGCGGTGCTGACATAGATTTTGAGAATAATAGAAAAAAAGTATTTTCTCCTCATATGCTCAAAACTAGATCATTCCGATCTACAATTATAAAAACAATAAATAAATATAATTTAAAAAATCCACAAGATGTTGATAAAATTATCGTTAAACTCGATTATGATATCAAGATCCCTGAAGTACAAATTAGAAGAGCAGAGGATCCCGTAATGTCAAATGGTGTAGAAATGCGCTTTCCGTATTTAAATAATAAATTAATCAATCAAGTACAATCAACCAGCTTAAGTCAAAAAATTAATAAAAATAATATTGAAAAAATACTTTTAAGAAGAATTGCTAAAAAATATATACCAAAAAAATTAATTCAGTCTAAACTTCCATTTGGTTTACCTGCATTGAGAAAAGAGTATTATAAAAAATCTGATATAAAATTTAAACAACCTGCTTTTAATAATTTTTTTTTCAATAATCACAAAAAAATGATTAAAATGGTTATTAAAGGTAAGTATCGTAAGCTCAATTTTTTTAATAGTGCCTTTTTAGAAAATTTAGTATTTAAACAATCAATGGGTAATACCTGTTTTTTTGATCCAATATTATGGAAAATATGGAGTTTTGCTGAATGGTTCGAACGAATGAGTAAAAGGACATAATGAAAAATACTGCACTAAAAAAATTTTATAAAGATAATGGATACTTTATTCACAAGATAAATAAAAAAGACATAACTAACTTAAGAAAAGAATTTATAAATATTTTTAATTTGATTTCTAAGGGAAATATAAAAAAAAAAATTAAAAATGATAATGATATAATTAAACTCTATAATTCCAAAAATAGAAACTTATGGACGAGTGTTTATGATATTATGAAACTTCATCCTGGAGTCTTTGCTGTAAACGGCCAAAAAAATTTTAAGAAAATTTTGAATATAGCTGGTATAAAAAAACCTTGTTTCTGTGCCAGGCCTCAAGTTAGAGCCGATATGCCTAAAGACCCAAAATTTTCTTTTAAATCTCATCAAGATTATCCTTTTAACCTTGGGTCTAAAAACTCAATAACAATATGGATACCTTTACAAGACACAGATTATAAAATGGGCACTTTAAAAGTATCTGAACAAAGCCACAAAGGTGAAAAGATTTATAAATATGGCGTAGACAATAAAAACTTTAGTATGGATATAGGCAAACTTGTAAAAAGAAAAATTCCTGCTAACAATCATTACAAAGTTTCATTGAATGACAAGCTATTTAATTTTAAGAGCGTAAAAATTAAGGCTGGAGAAGCTTTGGTAATTTCTCAATTCTTAGTTCATAAAAGTGGCGATAACATATCTGATAGAATAAGGTTTAGTGTTCAATTAAGATATAATGATTTAGCGGAAAAAGACTATATTAAGAGAAAATACTTTTTATATTATAGGTAACAATGAAGAAAAAAAAATTAAATACATATTATAAAAACAATGAAAAAATTTATGGGGAATTTTTACATGAATATTCTGTGAAAAAGAAAATCTCCTTAGGGCAAATTAGATATCATAAAAAAAATTTTCAAAATTATTTTAAACTTAATCAGGATAAACTGAGAAATAAATCAATTCTAGATACTGGCTCTGGACCGGGTATTCATTCAGCAATCTTATGTATGTTGGGATTAAAAGTAACTGCAGTTGATTTATCAAAAAAAAATATACTTAAAGTTAAAAAAATTAAAAATACCTATAATTTCAAAAATTTAAACTATAAACTTCATGACTTAAGCAAACCTCTAAAATTTAGAGAAAAATTTGACTTAATAAGCTGTCATAATTGGATTCAACATACTCCAGACCCATACTTAATTTTAAAAAACTTATCAAAAAATTTAAAATTAGGAGGAAGAATTTATATAAGTTGTTATCAAACTTTTGTGTTTAGATGTTTTATAGCAAAAATATGTAGATCAATTCTCTCGGTAAAACATTTTGATAAAATGAAATTAATTTGTTTAAATCTTTTTCCTTTTGGGTTTAAAACATACAAAAATTATGACCATGCACAATTTGGACTTATGTTTGACGACTTTTTTACTCCATTTTTTAAAACTATTAGCTATCAAGAGCTAAAAAGAGACTTCGAGTCCTTAGGCTTTAAATTAATTACCAAAATACCTAAATTCAAAGACCTTAAAGTTGAGCATATGCCTTATGTGAGAATGGGTTTTCAGAAAGTGCAAAACAATTTTAACATGAATTACAGGCCAAACTTTTCAAAATCAGGTGATAATTTTACATTATCAAAAAATAAAATTTCTAATACTTCAATAAATTTGGCTAAAAAAGTAATTAATAAATTTAAATCAAAAAAAAGTTCCGATATAGAAAAAATTTTATTTTGTGCTTCTTTGTTTGATCTAAGTTCCAGATTTTCAAATGATAAATCTTATGAAAAATATAAATATCTAAATTCATTTTTAGATAGAGTTTTAAATAAAAATTATGATTATTTTCCACCTTTAAATCTTGTACAGAGAAATAAAAAATATTATAGATTATAACAATCTTAATGCAAAAATTTTTAATGTACTTAAAAAAAATAATTTAGTTAAAATTATATAATCGTTTTTTGAAAATAAATTTTAAAAAATTTAAATCATCAAAAGTATTAATATCGTTTGCTTCTTTGCTTATCATTTCATACCCGATTGTATCTTTATAATCTTTTTTAAAGCCACTAATATATTTTTTTACATCTAGAATAAAGAAATTACCATTATCAATGTAAAATTCATTCTTGTTTGAGAAAGTCTTCTTATTATGATTTTTTATTAATATTAATTTCTTTCTTTTAAAAAATATTTTTTGCTTCAATTCATTACTTTTTCTAACAGAGATAAGATGCGCTGCCTTTTCCTTTATTATTTTTTTTTGTGCATTAATTAAATCTTCAGCGACTAAAAGTGGGCTTGATGGAAAAATACAAAATAAATATCTATAATTTTTTAAGTTATATTTTTGTACACAATATTTCATAACTTCATTTATTGTTGACTTTGTGTTAGATAATTTTTTTGGCCTCAATGAAGGAACAGTGGCTCCGTAACTAATAGATATTTTTGAGATCTTTTTACTGTCAGTTGAAACTATAATCTTATCAAATAAATTTGATTTTATTGCTGCTGTTATTGCATATGAAATAATAGGTTTTCCGAAAAAATTTATTATATTTTTATTTTTAATCCTCTTGCTCCCAGATCGTGCAGGAATTATGCATATACTTTTTTTATTTTTCATTATAAAGATGCTTATATGCCTATAAATAATAGATGGTCAAAAATTACAAGATCAAAAAATATTTACCTCCCAACAGTAAATGAGTATAAAATTTTAGACAAAACATCAAAAATATGTTCTCTTGGTAGCTGCTTCGCAGATAGAATCAGTTATGAACTTGCTAAAAAGGGTATAGATG
>Ga0115003_10003171_pt1 | contig 13120 bp, 10 predicted proteins | sample ArcticOcean_MG_C_7_FD_88736 | JGI IMG/M metagenome (GOLD analysis project Ga0115003, IMG submission 88736) | Marine microbial communities from western Arctic Ocean - ArcticOcean_MG_CB11_88 | ecosystem: Environmental > Aquatic > Marine > Oceanic | place: Arctic Ocean: Canada Basin | collected... | reverse complement strand
TAGGCTCGGACCCAATTCGGGCAGAACGTGAAGCGAAGAATCGAAACCGCTTCGTCGTTTGTGGATGTTGTTTGCGAATCCGAATAAGAGGAAGTTCATGATCGCACGCATCGGACTGGTCATTGTGATCGCGGTCGGTTCACTGGCGGCATATCTTTATGCCGGTTTCTACGGCCACCTTGGGGAACTCCCTTTCCCCGGCGAGGTAGCGCCCCTGGCTCGACCTGTAACGTGGGATAGCCAAAATGCGCAGAGTCAGGTCGACGCGGCGAGCGAGATCGGGGCAAGCTCTGAAGAGCAGATCCTTTTCGGTGATCTTCATGTCCATACGACGTATTCCATGGACGCGCTTTTGACGAGCTTGCCCATTATGCAAGGGGAGGGGGCTCACCCGCCCGCGGACGCGTGCGACTTCGCGCGTTACTGCTCTGCTCTGGATTTCTATTCGATCAATGATCACGCCGAAGGGCTGACGCCCGCGATGTGGAGCGAAATTAAAGAATCGGTTCGGCAGTGCAACGAAGTCGCTGGGAGCGAGACTGCGCCCGACTTGGTTGCGTTCCTTGGTTGGGAATGGACGCAGATGGGCCTCACTCCGGAGACCCATTACGGCCACAAAAATGTCATTCTAAAAGACACGGGCGACGCGCTCGTTCCGACGCGCCCCATTGCATCCATAGGCAATGCGCTGAACGCCATGCGGAGCAGTCGCGCGAACACGCCACTGCTCGCGCTGGCACTTCGAGACTTCCCCGCGCGCAAACCCTACTATGACTTTCTCGCCCTAAGGGGTGAACTCATGCGATCCGAGCTTTGTCCCACAGACGTTCCAGTGCGGGACCTGCCGCTTGATTGCATTGAAGCCGTCGAAACGCCTCGTGAGCTATTCGCAAAACTCGACGACTGGGGTTTCCCTTCGATTGTGATTCCGCATGGCAATGCATGGGGGAATACCACGCCCGCACGAATCGAATGGGAAAAGCAGCTTGCGAATGGGAACCACGATCCAAATCGCCAGACCCTGGTCGAAGTCTATTCTGGACACGGCAACTCGGAGGCGTATCGGCCGTGGCGACACGTGGCCGAAGGGGGAGACAAGTCGCATCGTTGTCCCCCGGTTCGTGATGACTTTATTCCGGAATGTCAGCGCGCGGGGCGGATCATCGAGTCGCGCTGTTCCGATGCGGGGCTTCCCGCGAGCGTATGCGTCGAGAGGGCACAGACTGCACGGCAGAATTTTGTTGATGCAGCTGCGATGGGACGGCTCACGGTCCCGGGCGAGACGGCGGAGGATTGGCTCGCGTCGGGCCAATGCATGGATTGTTTCGAGCCCGCGTTTCTTTACCGGCCCGGCGGTAGCGCGCAAAACGCGCTCGCCGTTTCGGGGGTTGATGTTCCCAATGCGCCCCAGGATGCAAAACATCGCTTTCGCTTCGGCTTTATTGCATCGAGTGACAACCACACGGCTAGGCCTTCGACTGGTTATAAGGAGTTCCGAGTCCTTGGGATGACCGACGCGAATTCAGACGAGGCCTCGCGCAAACTTCGTGAACTCGTCTATCAAGAATTGCCCAAGGCACCCGAGTCGGTTCCGATCAACGCTGCGGACGTCCCACTCGTACCCGGCGGTGACGATCGGATGTCGAGTTTCTTCTATACGGGCGGCTTGGTCGCGGTTCACGCCGAAGGGCGAAACCGGGACGCGATCTGGAATGCATTGGAAGCCAAGCAGGTTTACGGCACGTCCGGCCCGAGGATGCTGCTGTGGTTCGATCTGCTCAATGCTCCGGACGGAACTGAAAAGCCGATGGGGAGCGACGTTGTGATGAGTGAAGCGCCGCGCTTTAGAGCCCGGGCCGTCGGCAGCCGTGAGCAGCTTCCCGGGTGCCCAGCGTTTTCGGGTTCCACCCTTGGTGCAGATCGCCTTGCCGCACTCTGCATGGGGGAATGTTACAACCCCAGCGACACGCGGCGAACCATCGAAAAAATTGAGGTCGTTCGAATTCGACCGCGTCACTCGCGGGCGGAAGACGTTGCAGACTTGATCGATGACCCATGGTTGAGTTTTGATTGCCTTCCTGAGCAGGCGGGGTGCAGCGTCGAATTCGAAGACCTCGACCATGCCGCCGGGGATCGCGATAGCGTCTATTATGTGCGCGCCATCGAGCAAGCGACGCCACATGTCAATGCCGAAAACCTACGCTGTGAAACGGACGACTCAGGTGCCTGTGTGTCGACCAAGCCATGCAGACCGGGGTCGGGTAGCGACGAATGTCTGGCCCCAACCGGTGCACGTGCCTGGTCGTCCCCGATATTTGTCGACCAAGCCCAGGTCCCTTCCTTCTAGTAAATAGGACGTTGTATGCGCCGACTGAGGCAGATCGAAAAATTTATCGACTGGGTGGACCCGCTCCACGAAATCGCGATGAAAAAAACCGGTCTCAGCGATTTTGGTGAAGACAAGGCTTATCTGACAGGTTTGCGCGTTCTACTTGAGTCGGAAGATCTCGACTGCGACCTGCAGGTACCCCACCACTTCGGATACAAGCTTGTGCATGTGCTGGAGCAACGACTCCTTGCCGAGCAAGCGTTCAAGCAACGACCCGAAGTTTTGGAACACAAAATCGAACGACCGCTGGTGATCACGGGCATGGTTCGAACCGGCAGCACCGCACTCCAGTACTTGATGGCACAAGACCCGAATCGGCAGCATCTGCAGTACTGGATGAGCGAGCGGCCTCAACCTCGACCCCCTCGCGATACCTGGGAGTCGAATGCCGACTTCCTCGCCACCCAGGGGCGAATCGAAGCCATGTACAAGATGGCGCCCGAAACGAAGTCTATGCACTTTGCTGCGGCCGACTACCCGGAAGAATGCGGCCACCTGATGGCCCAAACGTTTACCGACGAATACTGGCAGATCGGGTCGCGCGTTCCGCACTACAACGCCTGGTATGAAACAGCAGATCTCGTCTCGACTTACAAACAGCATAAAAGACTGATCCAACTCATCGGTTCAAACGAGCCCGACAAGCCATGGTTGTTGAAGTACCCGGTACATCTCAAACATCTGAAGTCATTCTTGACTGTTTACCCTGATGCGCGCGTGATCTGGACCCACCGCGACCCGGCATCCGTTCTGTCTTCTTATACCAATATGAATGCAGCGTCGCGCAAGATGACAGTGCGGCCTGAAACGATCGATCGAGATGATCTGTTTCATGAACAACTCGACGTTTGGGCAGCGGGGACTGAACGCGCAGTCGGAGTTCGTGCAACGCACCCTGAGTCTCAATTCTACGATTTACACTTTCAGGACTTCGTGGCCGACCCCGTCGCACGAATCGAAGAGATCTATCGCCACTTTGCGATCGACTGGACTCCGGAATGTCAAGCAGCCGTAGGTGCGTGGAACGACGACAACCCGCAGAACAAGCACGGGAAACACGCACACGCCGCACAGGCCGTCCCGCTCAGTCGCGAACAAATTCACGAGCGCTTTGCGGTTTACATCAATGCGTGTGGTGTCGGCGTTTCTTAGAGAGCGCTGGCAGGCCCAGTGCGTCTAGCGATCGAAGCGAAACTTTTTTTCGATTTCTAGGTTTTCCCACGTCAACTTGTCTTTGCCGGGAGGCCAGGGCACGCCGTTGCGGCCATAGTTTGCGAGCTTTCGACTGTAAAAAAGTGGCTCGCGAGGACGATAAATCGCAGCGGGGGAATTGTCTTCGATGCCGAACAGCGGGAAGTATTTCTTGTCGACGAAGAATACGTTGGGCCCGCCTTTCATCTGATACAGCAGCTCATAGCCCTTCTCGTTGGCGAGGTTGACCATCGATTGCATGCTTGCGCCAATGTAATAGGTCTGGTCCCAGTAGTTCATCGGGTGATAGTCGATGACCATCAGCTCCGGGGGCGGGAATACCATGTTGGTTTCGATCATGACGACCTTGGGGCGAAAGTCGTGGATCGCACGCCAGACGTAGTAGTCGTTGCTGTCGATATCGATCACCAAAAAGTCGAGATCTTTCGGAACGCCGCCATCTTCGAACAAAATCTCGATGTTGCCGGGCCAAACCCATGCGTTCATCGTGGTCGAGTTCGGAAAAGCTTTGTAGTTGTTGGCAAGCTCCTTCGCGCGGGCCCAGTCGCCCTCAATCTGGAAGCTTCCCCACCCGTGGTTCAACACCAAGTTGCGCATATTGCTGTTCTTGATCCCGTTGTGAGCGCCAAACTCAACAGCAAACTTGGGACCCGGTTCGATGACTTCGAAGATCTTCTCGACAACACCGTCCTCGCCGAACTGTGAAAAGATGATGCGTTCGGCTGCTTCGAGATCGACCGGTTCTGCGGGCTTGGATAACTGACCGTCGTTGCACGAGATCGCGGCGAACATACAAATAAACGCGAGGCTCAGCGCACAATGTGTTTTCGGCCGGAGGATGGATTGTCTTGGCGTAATCATCTTTCCATGATAATCCGCCCGGACGCGTCTGTAACCCTCGCTAGACTCGCGGCATGCTGCTCCCCGGTCGATCCGATCTTGCCCTTGATGGCGTTCTCAAAGACTTCGTCGCAAACGGCTACGCGAAACTCGGCCGGGTGTTGTCGTCCGCGGCCGCGGCTGTGCTTCGCGAGCGTGCCGATGCGTTGATGCTCGGCGAAATTCAATATCCGGGGTTGTTCTATCAACACGACTCGGAGAGCGGCAAGTATGAGGACTTGCAGTTTGGAGCCGGTTGGGTGGGGCCTTCGCGCAACTATCGCAAACTCGAAAAATTGGAACTCGACCCCCTGTTTCTCGAGTGGATCGAGAACCCGCTTCACCGTCGTATCGCGCACCGCCTACTGGGTAAGAAGGTGTCCCTGTATCGAGCGGTGTTGTGGAATAAAGCATCGCGCGCGGGCATGGATCTACCGTGGCATCAGGACGATGGCGTCTTCTGGGGGATCGACCGTCCACCTTCCTTGCAGATTTGGACAGCCCTCGACGACGCGCCGGAAAGCGCCGGGTGCGTCGAGGTTCTGCCGGGTAGCCACCACAAGGGACTAGCGAGTCCGCTCGGCGGGACGGTCCGTGGTGATCGCCTGAGCGAAGTCGACGCCGAGGCGGGGCGAGTTTCTCTGCCTGTGAAAGCAGGCGAGTCAATATTGATTCACAACCACGTGTGGCACCGCTCGGGTCGCAATAAAACCGCGCAAGCAAGACGAGCGATTGGGATTGCATACTTGGCCGGCGACACGCGATGCACTCGAAAGCGAAGATCGCCGCGGGAATTCAAGCGCGTGTTTGAGGAGTGCGAATAAGCGCTACGGCAGCTGCTGCTGTTGCCTGAATGTTCCTCGAGAGCCCACATGGGCAGGACGGAGTCGCTTGGTTCAAGCCACGGACCCAACGCGTTGGTGTGCCAAAGAGGTTGAAATACATCGATCGGGTGATTCTATTTGGCGCGGTCGTCAAGCCAGGAAATCCTTGCCGCGGGAAAACCTTGTATCGCGTCAGCTCGCATTCGATCGACGGTTGACAGCAACTACGCGATCCTTGATGGATGTCAGAAAATACGAACCTTAAACAGGGGCCTCTTGTGGGGCTGAGAGTGCTCGAGCTGGGATGCGGCGTCGCGGTCCCCTATTGCGCGAAGCTTCTCGCGGACCTCGGTGCAGACGTGGTGAAGATCGAGAGCCCCGGGGCCGGTGACGAGTCGAGGCTTTGGGGACCTCATGTCGACGGCGAACTCGACCCTGAGTGCAGTGGATCTTTTCTTTACCTAAACACCAGCAAACGCTCAGTGTGTCTCGACCTCGAGACCGAAGTCGGACGCGCGGAATTTGAACGTCTTGCAAATGCGAGCGATGTCTTGATCGAAGACCGCGTCCCCGGTTCTCTCGATGCCCTTGGACTGGGTGTTGCAAAACTCAGCGCCCAAAATCCACGCCTCGTCATTGTGTCCGTGACGCCGTTTGGGCAAACCGGGCCGAATGCCTTGCATCAAAGCCGCTCGCTTAATTTGTATCACTCGGGCGGACACGGTTCGCCGTTTACGTTGCTCGAGGCCGGGGGGCGTGCTCCGTCACAAGGAGGCGGGTACCTCGCTGACTACGACGCAGGGCTAACGGCAGCCGTTGGAACCCTGGGCGCACTCTATGGTCGCGAGCGTACCGGGCGAGGCGAACACGTCGATTGTTCGAAGCAAGAAGCCATGATGTGCCTCGAGCGAGTCACGATTGGGCGCTTTGCAAATGAGGTCGAACCCTTTGGTGGTAGTCGAGGGCCCGGCGGCCTTAGTCAAGCCAAAGACGGTTGGGTCATGCTCACGACCCTCGAGAAGCACCAATGGGATGGGATGGTGCGCGCAATGGGGAACCCGGCTTGGGCGAACGCAGAATGGTGCGAAACACCGGCCGGTCGCATGGAGCACTTCGACGAAATCGAAGCCCACAAGAACGAATGGGTTGGGAGCCTAACGCGGGAAGAAATTTATCACGCCGCGCAGGCTGAGGGGACACCCGCGGCGCCCGTTCGCAACGTCGCAGAAGTTTTGGCTTGGGAACAGCTTCGTGCGCGCGAGTTCTTCCGTGACCTCGATCACCCCAAGGCCGGCACGCTATCGGTTCCGACGGCACCCTATCGATTTTCGAACGCGGCGTGGGTCGGGCATCGTGCGCCGATGCTTGGCGAACATACGGAAGAGGTTCTAGCGGAAGCGCGCACCCATGCGCGTGACCGACTCCCGGATCGTCCGTCGGTCGATCCGGTCGATCCGCGTCCCTTGGCGGGGATTCGCGTCGCAGACTTCACTTGGGCGTGGGCCGGCCCGCAGGGCTCATTGCTGCTCGGCATGCTGGGTGCCGAAGTCATCAAAATTGAAAGTCGTGCGCGGCTCGATCATTCGCGCGTCCATTCCCTCACCGCGGGTTCGCTCAAGGGAGGCATCGACGACTCGCCGGTCTTCAACGACCTGAACCTCGGCAAACGTTCCGTGACCCTAAACCTTCGTTCCGAAGGCGGGCGCGACCTCGTGAAACAACTTGTATCCAAGTCAGACGTTGTGTTGCAAAACATGCGGCCGGGCGTGTTGGACAAGTTGGGGCTCGGCTACGAAGACCTGCGCAAGGTAAAGCAGGACATCATCATGCTCTCGTCTTCCGCGGTCGGCGCGGGGGGGCCGGAGGGCCGCTACGCGGGATACGCTCCGACATTTGCCTGTCTTTCGGGGATGACGAGTATCTCGGGGTATCCCGATGAGCCGCCCACCGCACTCAGTGGCTCTGTCGACCTGCGCGTCGGCACCGCATCGACCTTTGCGGTTCTTGCAGCGCTGACCCAGCGCAAGCGCACGGGAGAAGGCCAAAACATCGACGTTTCATCGACCGAAGTCATGAGCGCAATGATGGGCCATACGTTTCTCGACTATCAGCTCGGCGGGGTTGTTCCAGAGCGGATCGGGAACCGCGCGAAATTGATGGCGCCACACGGTTGCTTCCGCTGCAAGGACGATGGCAAGTGGGGGAGTTGGGTGACGATCGCCGTTGGAAACGACCACGAGTGGCGCGCGTTCTGCGGTGTGGTGAAGAACGATGTATTTGCGAGCGAACGATTTGCAAGCTTGGCATCGCGCAAAGCGAATGAAGATCAACTCGAGGCGCTCGTCGAAGAATGGACGAGTGAGCGAACCGTCGACGAAGTGGTCGCGGCGCTTCAGGTGGTGGGCGTTGCGGCGACAAAGATGCATACGGGGGCAACCCTCGCGGACGACGCGCACACATCCGCACGTGGTGTCTACGTTCCAGTAACCCATCCGAATCTCGGCGAGATACGCGTTGTGCGCCCGCCATGGCGCATGCGAGGCGCGGGGCTCGACGAGCCAGCGCCGTTGCTTGGGCAGCACAACGACTACGTGTTGGGCGACGTGCTGGGGCTTGGTGAAGACGAAATCGCGCGTCTGGTGGAGTCAGAAGTCGTTTTCTAGCAGGCTGTCGGAGTTTAGGGCTCTTCTTCCGGACGCTGGCTTCACGCAGACACTCTTTTACGAAGTCGGGCAGGTCTTCGGGGACGATCGGGTCGTTGCGCACGATGGTGAGAGCAACCTGTTGACGGCTTGGCGCTGCCATCCCCAAACAATCATTGGACGACGTTGTCGGCGATGGGGTCCGCATAGAAGCGCGTTTGATCGAGTTGTTCGTCGGACCCGTGATTTTGTTTGGAATGCATAAGACCCAGATTAGATTCGTCCTGAAGATGCCGGTCGTATAGGTGGAGGTTGAAGGCCGCTGGAAAACTGAACATTGCGAACGTCAAATCGCTCCAATTTCGAGTCATCGGTGCTAGATAATCCCCATGATTCAACTCGACTCCGTTACGAAAGCCCATGGGTCCCAGATCTTGTTCGTCGACGCATCGATGTCGGCGTTCAATGGGGACCGCGTCGGGCTGGTAGGCCCAAACGGCTGCGGGAAGTCGACCGTGTTTCGGCTGATCATGCAGGAAGAAGAACCCGACGGCGGGCAGGTCAGTGTCGTTCGCAATACGACTCTCGGCTACTTCAGCCAGGACACCGGAGACATGTCCGGCGAAACGGTTCTCGAAGCGACGATGGCCGGGGCGGGCGAAGTGTCCGAGGCCGGGCGCGAACTGCACGATCTGGAAAACGCGATGGCGGATCCGGAGCGTGCGGACGAACTCGACAAACTCGTCGATCGCTTTGGCGAGGTGCAATCACGCTTCGACGAACTCGACGGCTATGCGCTCGAAGCCCGAGCGCGCGAAGTTCTGGCCGGACTCGGATTTCGGGACGAAGTCGTTGCCGGTGACGTCGGCGAGTTGTCGGGTGGATGGAAGATGCGAGTGGCTCTCGGCCGCATCTTGCTGATGCGGCCCGATGGGCTGCTACTCGATGAGCCCACGAACCACCTGGACATCGAATCCATTATCTGGCTCGAAAATTTTCTGCGCAATTTCGATGGTGCGTTGATCATCACGTCTCATGATCGTGAGTTTCTGAATCGCATCGTGACCAAGATTGTCGAAATTGACGGCGGTGACATCACGACATATGCGGGCAACTACGATTTTTACGAAGAACAACGCGCGATGGCGGCGGCGCAACACGAAGCCCATTACGCCCGTCAGCAGGCGATGCTCGCCAAAGAGAAGGCGTTTATCGCGCGATTCAAAGCGCGCGCCAGCCATGCGGCACAAGTTCAATCGAGAGTGAAAAAGCTCGACAAAATCGAGACCATTGTGCCGCCCAAGCGCCGACACGTCATCGAGTTTCAGTTCAAAGAGCCCATACGTTCGGGCGATGACGTTGCGATCGTTGAGGGCGTCACCAAGAAATACGCGGATCACACGATCTTTGAAGACATGGACCTGATGATCCGTCGCAAAGAGCGCTGGTGCGTGATGGGAGTAAATGGCGCGGGCAAGTCGACGCTACTGAAGCTCGTGGTCGGTTCGATCCAGGCTGACTCCGGTGTCGCGAAACTCGGAGCGAGCGTAAAGCTTGGATACTTCGCGCAGCATTCCATGGAAGTTCTCAACCCGGAACTCACGGTCTTCGACACGCTGCAAGGCGAGTTCCCCGTTGCAAATGTCGGTTCACTGAAAGCGTTGGCTGCGGCCTTCGGGTTTCCCGGGGACGACGTCGACAAGTACTGCCATGTGTTGTCGGGGGGCGAGAAGGCGCGACTCGTACTTGCGCTGATGCTCTACGACCCGCCCAACTTTCTGGTGCTCGACGAACCGACGAACCATCTCGACATGGACACGAAGGCGATGCTCGAAAAGGCGCTCAGCAAGTTCGAAGGCACCATGTTGATGGTCTCGCACGATCGGCACTTCTTACAAGCACTGTCGGATCATGTTCTCGAACTCACCCCGGACGGGATGCGAACGTATGGCGGTGGCTATCAAGATTACGTGATTGCGTCTGGACACGAAGCGCCGGGACTCGGGGAATAGACCGATTGCGCGTTGGACTACAGCGGACCGTCTGAGCGCCGTGCGTTGACGAACCTCTCAGCGAAGGCCAGGCAAGCAAACACAGCCCCGAGCGCAGTGACGACCGATGCCCCGGTTGGCAGATCCCACTGGGCGCTCGCGCCGATGCCGATCGCGCACGCGACGCTTCCGATTCACCAAGCGCCGAGAAGTCGTTGAAGGACTCCGGTGTAGGAAATTGCGGCGCTTGCGGCCGGTACGATGAGAAGTCCGAACACGACCAGTATCCCACCGGGTCGAGTGTTCGACTTTTTGGCCAAGCCCCTCATCGGATAGATTCTGCTGGCAATTTTCCCAGATTGGTCATACTGGCGAATCGCAATCAATACCTTCGAGATTGAGTGCATTTCGTTTATGTTCTGTTGTTGCGATCCCGTGTTGGGCATCGTTACGAACGAAGCACCTTAAACGCGAGACAAGCATGTTTCAGGTCTGGACATCATCGGGGTTTCACTCGGGACCCGCTCAGATCGTCGCGGAAGCACAACGCGCCGAAGCGATGGGGTACGACTGTTTTGCCGTGGTCGATTCGGTGCACGACGGGTTGATCGGTGCGGCCCTGGCCATTGCGGCGACCGAACGGATCGAGATCGCCACGAGCGCGTTGGCGTGCTTTCCGCGCAGTCCCATGACGACCGCGGTGGCGGCGTGGGATCTACAGCAGTGGTCCGCGGGTAGATTTCGACTTGGCCTGGGGCCGCTGATCAAGCCGATCATCGTGGGTAAGTACGCAACCCCTTGGGTCCCGCCCGCACCGCGTATGCGTGAATACGTTCAATCGTTGAAGGCGATCTTCGACTGTTGGCAAAACGACGTGCCGCTGAACTACCGCGGCGAGTTCTACTCCTTCACGCGGCAACAAGAATATTCAAAGCCGGCGAAACTCGAGCATCCGTTCATCCCGATTCATCTCGCCGCGATTGGTCCGAATATGACCGCACTCTCGGGCGAAGTCGCGGATGCATTGTTCCCGCATCCGACGAACAGTTCGGGTCGATATATCGCCGAAGTCATGCTTCCCAACGCTGAGCGCGGGGCCAAGAGAGTGGGGCGCGCGATTGGTGATCTCAGCGTCATCGCAAATCCGTTGACTGCGATCGGATCGTCACAAGCCGCGATCGATGCCCAACGAGAGTCCCATCGTTCGACTCTTGCGACCCTTTATTCGACGCCAAACTATTGGCCGAGCCTCTCCCTTTATGGTTGGGATAATGTCGGCACAACGTTGAAGACCCTCGTCAAGGAATCGCGCTGGGATGAACTGCCCGGGATGATCACCGACGAAATGCTTGAAGCCTTCGTGCCGAGCGGGTTTTTCGACGAAATCGGCTCAGCGCTGAGCGAGCAGTTTGGTGACATTGCGGACGGCATCTTGATCTCGTTGCCCGACGATCCCAAGGAAGATGCAGCAGTAGCGCGTACGATCGAAGACTTGCATCGCGCTTAGAACGAAAAACCAGGCGGCGAAAACCCGCAGCGCGCCTATCCTCACGCATCGCAGTCTAGGGACATAGGCACCGCTTCATCCCAACTCGCACGCCCATCTTGCTCACTTCACGGAGACATCGACCATGGCCAAAATAATTGGAAGCGTTGTTGCTGAAGACGACTACACCCACGAACTGGGGCCGGAGCCGAACTTCAACGAAAGTATGTACTTCAACTTTTTTGACCCAGAGCAGTCGATCGGCGGGTTTGTTCGGTTGGGCAATCGCGCAAACGAAGGCCAAGCCGAGATGACGGTTTGTATTTACCTCGAAGACGGGCGGGTGCTCTTCGCCTTCAAGCGAGCAGAGATTTCTCACAACGACGCCTTTGATGCAGGTGGCCTGAAGTTCGAAGTCATCGAGCCGAGTGAGCGATTGCGCACCGTTTACAAAGGTGGCGTGATCGAACTCGACAATCCAAAAGCATTGAGCGACCCCGGCAAAGCCTTCAAAAACAGCCCGCGTCGCCGGATCACGCTGGACCTTGAACACGTTGCATGTGGCCCGATGTATGGCGAGTCGAAAAACAAACACGAATCAGAACGCGATGCAGAGAAACAATTCGCGAAGGCGCACTACGAACAGCACATGCGGGTCACTGGGACAATCGATCTCGGCGATCGGCAAGTGGAGATCGCAGGCTATGGCCTACGCGACCACTCATGGGGTCCCCGCTACTGGCAGGCCATCGAGCGCTACGAATGGCTGACAATGAACTTCGGCCCCGACTTGGGCGCGATGGTGAGCATCATCCAGATCGCCGGCGAGAAAGAGCGTCGAGGTGGCGTGATCGTGCGCAACGGTGAATTGATCGGCATCAAGAACGTCACAATCGACGCCGACTTCGAAGACAATGGGCTTTATCACAGCGGCTTGGTTGCCAAGATCGAAACCAAGACGGGAGAGACCTTCGAAATCAAGGGCGAGGTCAAAGGCTTTATCCCCCTTCGAAATCGTCGCGACGGCATGACGACCCATATCGGCGAAGGCATGACCGAGTGGACCCTCGGTGACCAGAAGGGCTACGGACTCTCAGAGTTTCTGCGGCAGGTTTGAACCGAAGGTCTAAACGAAAGTTTAGATTCGTTCGATGATGACCGCGGGCGCCATCCCGCCACCGGTGCACATCGTGATCAGTGCCGTGCCCTTGCCACTGCGTTCGAGTTCGTCGAGTGCTGTGCCGATCAGGATCGAGCCGGTTGCTGCGATCGGGTGTCCGAGTGCAATCGCACCGCCGTTGACATTTACCTTGGCGGGGTCGACGTTGAGGTCGCGCATGAACTTCAGCGGAACGACCGCGAAGGCTTCGTTGACTTCGAATAGGTCGATGTCGTCGAGGGTCATGCCCGCCTTCTCGAGTACCTTGCGGGCTGCAGGGCCGGGTTCGTTGAGCATCAACGTCGGACTGCCCGCGGTCGTCGCCATGGCGACAATGCGTGCCCGAGGTTTGAGGCCACTCTTTTCGACATAGTCGTCTGACGCGAGAATGAGACCTGCTGCACCATCGACGACTCCTGAACTATTCCCTGCGTGGTGTACGTGGTTGATGTCCAAGTCGGGGTACGCGCGCCTGACGAGTTCATTGAAGGTTTCGCCGGTTGCTTCGTCGATCGGCATGCCCATGAACTTGTCGAAC
>Ga0115003_10003169_pt1 | contig 13129 bp, 11 predicted proteins | sample ArcticOcean_MG_C_7_FD_88736 | JGI IMG/M metagenome (GOLD analysis project Ga0115003, IMG submission 88736) | Marine microbial communities from western Arctic Ocean - ArcticOcean_MG_CB11_88 | ecosystem: Environmental > Aquatic > Marine > Oceanic | place: Arctic Ocean: Canada Basin | collected... | reverse complement strand
GGTTTGGATTAAAAATAGAGGTACTACTGATAGAGACAGTTTATTTGATTCAGTAAGAGCTGCACCTAATATGTTAAGCAGTAATAATTATGATCCTCAATCTGCTCAAACATCTGAACTAACTGCTTTTAATACAAATGGATTTACAGTTAATACTGCAACTTCAGTTAATGGTTCTTCAGCTAATTATGTAAGTTGGAATTGGAAAGCTAATGGTTCAGGTTCAGCTAACACAGATGGTTCTATAAATTCTACAGTTTCAGTTAATACAACAAGTGGTTTTTCTATAGTTAATTATACTGGTAATGGAACTTCAGGTGCATATGTAGGTCATGGTCTTGGTGTTGTACCAGGAACAGTATTAGTAAAAAGATTAGATGCATCAGATTATTGGATAATGTATAATAGAAACTTAAATACATCACCAGGAAATTATTATATTAGATTAAATGATAATGGTGCTCCAGCAGCTTTTACTGGTATGTGGAATGACACAGCACCTACTTCATCATCATTTTATCTTGGTAATAGTGCTAGTACAAATGCAAGTGGTGGAAATTATATAGCTTACTGTTTTTCAGAAGTTCAAGGTTATAGTGTAACTGGCAGATACAGAGGTAATGCGAATGCAAGTGATGGCACATTCGTAAATTGTGGATTTAGACCCTCAATGGTTATACAAAAAAGACTTGATGGCGCGGACAATTGGTTTATTTTTGATGAAAAAAGAGATGGTTATAATGGAGACAATGAATATTTATTTCCTAATTTAACTCAAGCAGAAAGTAGTGGTGTTAATAGAGTAGATTTATTTTCTAATGGTTTTAAACTTACTACAGCAGATGGTGGAAATAATGCTAATGGTGGTCCTTATTTATATATGGCTTTTGGTCAGACTTTAGTAGGAAGTAACAACATGCCAGCAAATGCGAGGTAATGCCTAATGTTATTTGGAGATTCATCTTGGGCAGGTGCACCGTGGGCAACAGAAGGTAACGAAAATATTTCTATAACCAACTTAACGGTTATAGTAACAAATACTCCGATTACTTTAACTGCAGAGTTTCAAGGTGTACAAGGTAATGTTAACGTCCTACCTTCTAATACGCCAATTACATTAGTAATTAATGACGTTACAGTAACTGTTACAACGACTGTGATTGCTGAAGGAACACAATTGCAAGTAACAATAAATGATGTTACAGTATCAGGAGACGCAATAGTTAGTGTAACTAATACTCCAATTACATTAACACCAAATGATAAAGGGGTAAACAACTGGACTCCGGTGGACGACAGTGACACAAGAGTATGGTTAAAGGTATTATAGATGGCATCAACATATAGTTCAAATTTAGGTATCGAACAAATTACAACTGGTGAACAATCAGGTTCATGGGGAACAACTAGTAATTATAACTGGTCCATTATAGATAGACTAAGAGGTTATTCTACAGTTGCTATTTCAGGAACAACACACACTTTACAAGTGGCGGCATCATCTCCTACAGATGGAGCTTCTCACGTAGAAGAAGGAATGTATCAAACAATTGCTTGGACCGGGGGCAGTGGATCTGCAGTCGTTACTATTGCACCTAATACTGTGAAGATGAATTTCTTTATGGTGAACAGTAGTTCATATCAAATAACATTTAAACAAGGAACAGGGACCACGGCTATTTTACCAGCAGGTAAAGATGCTGTAATTTATTGTGATGGCATTGGTGCAGCTGCTAACGTTGCATTTACTTTAAACGATCTTTATACAGCTACACTTCAAACAACTGGATTAATTACAGCTGGTGATGGTTTGACAGTAACAGGAGCTCCAACTTTTAATACACCTATTCCAGTGACAAGTGGTGGAACAGGAAAAAGTTCTATAACAGCAGGAGATGTTCTTTATTCTAATGGAGCTAACTCCATTACATCTTTAGCAATAGGCACAGCAGGACAATTACTTGAAGTTAATGCTGGGGCAACAGCTCCGACATGGACAACAAGAACAGATTTCGTAACACCAGGTGCTATTACAATGTATGGTGCAACATCAGCTCCAACAGGATATTTATTATGTGATGGTGCAGCAGTTAGTAGAAGTACTTACTCAGTTTTATTTGGAATAGTTTCAACAACATTTGGAACCGGTGATGGTTCATCTACTTTTAACGTACCTAATTTACAATCAAGATTTCCAATTGGATATGATGGAGGTGCTTCATATGGATTAGGAACAACAGGTGGTGCTACTTCAGTAACACCAAATATAACAGGAACAGTTGGCAACACTGCTTTAACAGAAGCTCAACTACCTTCGCATGCACATGACGCTCCAGTAACTGGATTTAGTTCTGGTACATGGTCTGGAGGAACAGGTTCATCTGTGTCTGCAGTTAACACTGGGTCAACAGCTGTAGCAACAGGAGCAACTTTAAGAACTTTAGCAACAGGATCTGGTTCAACACACACTCACTCTTTTTCAGGTACTTCAAATTCTGTTGGTATTATTCCTTCTTATATATCTTTAAATTACATAATTAAAACTTAAGGAGAACAATGCCTTTAATACAGGTACAATTTCAACCAGGAATTGATAAACAATTAACTGACACAGGAGCTCAAGGTAAATGGGTTGACTGTGATAATGTTCGTTTCAGATATGGTATGCCAGAAAAAATTGGTGGTTGGACATCAGTTAGTACAGCTGCTTTAATTGGAGCAACACGAGCTCAACTAACTTACTCTTCTGTTGACTCTATTAAATTAGATTTTCTCGCTACAAATAAAAAACAATATATATTTCAAGAAACAGATAATACAATGAATGATGTTTCTCCTCAAAGGTATGGAGATTATGGTCACACCGGTGCAGCAGTTGTTTTATCAAATGCTTTTAGTACAACAGGAGGTTCTAATATAGTAACTGTTCATTGGACAGCTAATGGAGCTGCAGTAGGAGATTTTATTACATTTGTAAATGTAACTCCACCTGTAGATGGATCAGCTGTTGATGCTTATTCAGCAACATCTTTTACAGATAAACCTTTTGAGATTCAAACTGTAGATACAAATAGTTTTACTATTGAAATGGCAACTCAAGCAGCTGTTACTTCTTTAGCACAAAATGGATCTGCAACAGCAACAACTTCTATTAACACAGGAGATGCTATATCAACTTTAGGATTTGGTTGGGGCGCAGGACTATGGGGACAAACAACATGGGGAACAGCTCGACCTACAACAGTAGAAGTAGATGCTGTTAACTGGACTTCAGATTTATATGGTGAAGATGTTATAGCTTGTAGATTTCAAGGTGGAATTTATATTTGGGACACTAGTGCTTACCGAGCAGGCATGAATCCTATGATAAATTTAATTGATTATAACTTAGCTAACGGTCCTTTGTATTTTAGTAGAAATCAAAATTCTTCTAGCGTACCAAGTAAAAATGGTATTGTAGTTGTTTCTACACCGGATAGACATTTATGTGTTTTTGGAACAGAGCTAACTATTGGGTCTTCAAATACCTACGACCCTATGTTAATAAGATTTTCAGACCAAGAAAAAATAACAGACTTTGTTATTACAGCTGACAACACAGCCGGTTCACAAAGACTAGGAGATGGTACAGAAATTAGAGCAGCTGTTAGTACTAAAGGACAAATTATAGTTTTAACAGATACGTCTGCACACTCTATGCAATTTATTGGACCACCTTTTACTTTTGGTTTTCAACAGTTAGGTAAACAATGTGGATGTGTAGGTCAGCATGCAGCTATTGATGTAGATGGTATTGTATATTGGATGGGTTCTTCAGGTGGTTTTTTAGCATTTGATGGAGCAGTTAAAGGTATACCTTGCACAGTAGAAGATTATGTATTTAATGATATTAGATTAGTTCCAGAAATTTATGCTGGAGTTAACGCAGATTTTAATGAAGTAAGTTGGTATTACCCTACAGCTAACTCAAATGAAATTAATAGAGTAGTTACTTTTAATTATTTAGAAAACGTTTGGTCAGTTGGTTCTTTAGATAGAACTACATGGGCAGACAAAGGAGCATTTGATAAACCTTATGCTACAAAATATTCACCAAACTCTACAGTAACTTCTACACCAGCGGTACAAGGAGTATCACCAGGTAGATCTACATTATATGCACAAGAAACTGGTAACAGTGATGATGGTTCTGCAATGACAGCTTCTTTAGAATCAGGAGATTTTAGTTTAGATGGAGCAGGAAATGATTTATTATCTGTGTCCAGATTTATACCTGACTTTAAAAATTTAACAGGAGATATATCTGTAGCTTTAGAACTAAGAGATTATTCTTCTCAAGCACAGAGGACTTCTCCTTTAGGTCCTTTCATTATTGATGCTACTACACCTTATGTAGATTGTAGAGCTAGAGGTAGACAAGTAGCAATTAAATTAGATAGCAGTGGTACTAATGATAGCTGGAGATTTGGTACGTTTAGAGCTGGAATTAAACCTAGCGGAAAAAGATAATGGCAGAAAAAATTGTAACAACTTTTCCACAAGCAACCGCACAATATAGTGCTACACAACTTAATGAATTAGTTAGATCTTTAGAACAAACTGTATTACAATTGAATACTACTTTTAGTAATCAAATTCCTGAAACGGAATTACAAAGAATGGAATGGTTTATTAGTTAATGGCAAATGTATATAAAGGAATTAGCTACGCATATCAAACAGGGGGTCAGAATGAAATTATATATATTGCTCCTATTCAAACAACTTCTATTATTAAAAGTATGCAAGTTTACAATTCTACAGCAGGAGCTTTAGATGCTATTGTATTTATTAATCAAAATGCAGGATCAGATTTTACTTACGCTAAACCTAATATTGCTGCAACCACAGGAGTACCATTGATTACTAGTGGAAATGTGATAGTATTAGAAGCCGGAGATAGTATAAAAGTACAAGTTAGCACTAGTTTATCTATGGACTTTAACCTTTCTGTGCTAGAAATGACTAGATAATTATGTTGAAAAACGAAGATAAAAATAGTAATACAGGTATAGGATATAAGGAATTTAATGGACAGCAAATTCCAGTGGTTAAAGCTGATTCCGTAACGACCTGGTCTAACAAAAAGACCCAACAGCAATATGCTAATCAAGAAGAAGCATTAGCTGATGTAAAAAACCCTACCACTGCTACCATTAAAGAAGATATTAAAAGAGACGTAGTTATTAAAGTCTCACCGATTAACCTAACAGGAATTTTAAAAAATGATTGATGATAGAACTAGATACGGCTTTGGTGGTATAGGTAAAATATTTAAAGGCGCAGCTAAAGCAGCAAAAAAAATTATTAAAAGTCCTATAGGAAAAGCAGCAGTTATTGGTTTAGGTGGTTATTATTTAGGTGGAGGTTTTGGTGCCGGCGGTTTTAAAATGGGAAACATACCAGGTTTTACTAAATTTAGTGGTTTAAGTGGAATGCAAAAAGGAGTAATAGGAGCAGGAATATTAGGCGGAGTAATGGGTGCTAAAGGTGCTCCTGAAGAAGAAGATGACGGACCTGAATCTTATTACCGTGGTCCATCGTACGATGATTACATAGCATCAAGAAATAGATATGATGTATTAGATGATACAAAACCAATGTTTAGTAGAGCAGCACAAGGAGGCATAGCGAATGCCGGAAGAATTCAAGCACAACAAGGAATGTATGCAAACAATCCTATGATGGGACAATCCATGGGCATGAATCCAATGGGCCAAATGAACCCAATGGCTAAAGCACCAATTACACAAATGGACCCTAGACAAATGCAAGCACAAATGATGCAAGGTAATGCTAGACAAGGCAACTCGGGCCAAGGACCAGGGATTATGTCTACTCCAGTAGCACAAGAACAAGATGCAGAACTTATACAATTAATTAGAGCACTAGCTTCATTAGGAATTCCAATGGAACAACTAAGAGGAAGAACCAAAGAAGAATTAATTCAGATGGCAATGTCTGTACAACAAGGACAAGGTGGATCTGAAACTGTTACTGAAGAAGAAACAGTTACAATGAATCAAGGTGGAAGAGTTCCAGCGAACATGGGTATGTATACAAACAATGCTTTAATGGGACAAACTATGGGTCAATCAATGGCTCCAAGAACAGGTTATGCAATAGGTTCTGACTACGAAGATGTTGTAGTAGAAGAATCAGAAGAAGAAATTAAAACACCACAAGGTACAATGATAGAAGAATCAGAAACTGAAATGGCATCTTACGGACCTGATGATGCAATGAGTGAAACTTATGACAGATTTTTAGAGGAAAAGAGAAAAAAAAATATTCCTTTTGATATGGAATTTGATGAATTTTTAGAATTACTAAGAGATGCTAAAGCTCCAGGTAATCCATTACCATCTGATCCAACAGCACCTGTAAATCCTTTTGCACCAAAACCAACAGGACCAGTGTTACCTAATAAACAAGCAGGAGTTATGGTAGAAGATATTCAAGAAGATCAAACAGTTGCAATGGACCAAGGTGGTTTAATAGATCTAGCTGCAAGAGCAGGACTAGCTATGGGCTCATCACAATTTGGAACATTAACTTCAACACCCGGTGTAAGAACTGGTATGAAAATGGGCACAGAGATGCCAGTCATTCCTTCTAAAGATGGAATGCAAATAGATTACAGGAAAACAGGTGGTTATCAACCACATGGTAAAGCAGAAAAGCATGATGACGTTAGAGCGTTGTTAGCACAAGGAGAATTTGTAGTGACATCTGATGCTGTTAAAGGTATAGGTGGTGGCGACAGAGATTTAGGTGCTAAAAGAATGTATGACATGATGCATCAATATGAACCAATAGGAAGAGCTACAAGCTAATGGCAACAGATACTACTACACAGATTAATAGACCCGCACCCTTTCTTGAAACAGCCGGTATGGCTGCAACAGAAGCAATCGGAACTCTCGCTGGAAAATCGATTAACACTGGTGCATTTGCACCACAAGTTGTAGGTCAAAATGCATTATCACAACAAGCACAACAGTCAGCAGCTTCACAAGCTGGACTAGGAACTTTAGCTTTTGATGCAACAACAGGAGCAGTAACAGGAGTTGGAGCAGGTTCAGGTATAGCTGGCTATCAACCATTTTTAGATTCAGCTGCTGGTTTAACAGGAACAGGCGCTGGAACAGGAACAGGTTCTATTTCTTCTTACCAAAGCCCTTACACGACAGCAGTTTATGATGCAATGGAAACACAAATGGCTTCACAAAAAGCACAACAAGATAACGCAATGGCAGCACAAGCTTTACAGTCAGGAGCATTTGGTGGTGGAAGATTTGGTGCACAAGAAGCTGTAGCAAACACAGAATACAATCAGTCTCTAGCAGAGATGCAAGCAAATTTAAATATGCAAGGTTACCAACAAGCACAAGGAGCAAGACAACAAGATTTTATGAATGAACAAGGTCTAGCTCAATTACAACCACAACTAGCACAACAAAATCAATCTATGTTACAAGGTGTAGGTACTCAAGATTTACAATACAGACAAGCTATTCAAGATGCAGATGCAGCTGGAGCTAAAGAAGCAGCTTACGAGCCATACCAAAGATATGGTTTCTTAGGTGAACAGTTGACTGGATTAATGGGAGGTTACCCTGGTGGAACTAGAATGACTACAGCGCCAGCAGCAAGTCCATTACAAACTTATGGTCAGTTAGGTCTTGCAGGATTAGCTGGAGTATCAGGTGCTAAAAAAGCTGGACTATTTTAATGAATAACAAAATATTTCGTAGACCTATGTTTAATAAAGTTAAAGCTTCTTCTTATGGTAGAGGTATAACTTCTAATTTAGTTACAGACGAAGAAAGAGTTAAATTTAATTACGGTGGTAGAGTAGGTTATAATTCCGGATCACCATTTAGTTTTCTTACAAGCCCAAGTATTTATTATGGGGAGAGAGCAATGGACATTAGACAAAATGATCTTGAGAATAGAAATATAGAAACTTTAAATGAACTTAACAACACAGATATTGAAACACCAAACATTAGAAATTTATCTCCTATTCAACAAAAGAAAAAAGATAGGTTAGATTTAGAAACAGCTATAGAAAAAGATAATAAATTTGGAAGAGGTGATGCACCACTATATGATATGACTAAACCTAATAAAAGTTTAAAGAGAAGAGTTAAAGAACAAGTAATGGAACAAGGTAAAGGTTTTTTAGAAGGTGAACAACCAATGGAACCTGTAGATCCAGATCCAAAAAAACAAACTGCTAGTGATCAGAACCAAGCTTCAGCTTTATTTGCTGCAGCTAAATTTTTAGCTAGCTCAGCTACTGATAAATTAGGAGGCAAAGATTGGAATGCTAAAGCTGGAAAAGCATTTGGAGAGTTAGAAAAAATTGGAGCAGAGGAAAGAAAATATGATGCTTACTTTAGTAAAAAAGGAGCACAAGATAGAGAAAATATAGATTATAAAAATAAAATAAATAAAGAAAATATAGGTGATAAAAAATTAACTTATGACCAGTTAACTGCAACAGGAAAAATGAATCCTAATCAAGCTTTTACAACAGCTTATGGTAGAGAAATAAAAGTTATGAGTAAAGATACAAAAAATAAAAGAGATATAGCTATAATGAATACAGAAAAAAATCCAGCAACTGAAGACGTTCTAGTTCAAATTGATGGTGTATATCACATTGGGCAAAATGGTGCATGGGAACCTATTGGAACATCAATAGAAGAAGTAATAGATATAATTTCATAATCCAAGGAGATGAATGGCAGCTTTTGATCCAGCGGTTTTAAATCAACAAGAAGAGAATAGTGAAACAAGTTTAATTGGTTCGATAGGAGCTGGTGTTGCAACTGGTCTTATTAAAATTCCAGAAGGAGCCTTTTCTTTATTTGCAAACATTTACGATCTTACTAATGATACTTCCACAGCTACTGAATTAGAATCTTGGTTTGATGAAAACATATATAAAAAATTAGGTAACATAGAAGAGAAAGCAGAATCTACTACAGCTGGAAAAATTACATCTTCCTTAATAAATATTGGTGTACCTGGTGGTATAGCATTTAGATACGGAACCAAAGCAGCTACCAAAGCTATTCAATATGCCAAAGCTGGAAAGTATTTTAACTTAAATAATAAAAAATTATCTGAAGCAGCTCAGAAAGCTTTAACATTAAATGGAAAAGAAAAAACTTTAAAGTATATAGCTGGAGCTACAGCAGGTGGTGCAGCCGAAGGAGTCTTTGTTGCAGACGCAGAAAACTTTGGAACAATAGGAGATTTACTTGGAGGGCCTACAGATCTTAATGATATCTCAGGTTTAGAAGGTAGAGATGCAGCAACAGAAGTTTTATTAAATAGATTAAAGTTTGGAACAGAAGGTGCATTACTAACAGGAGTAATAGGTGGTACAGGATCTTTAATTAAAAGAGTTGCTACTCGAGGAAAAGAATTAAAATATAGTAACAGTTTTACTGATAGACTTTTAAATAATATAGCTAGAAAATTTAGACCGAGAGGTGACAACCAAGAAAGTTTTTTCCTTACTAAAGGTGAACAAGTTGGTAAGAGATCTGCTGATTTAAACAGAGCTACAGAGTTATCAAGAGGAGTAGATAGAGATATAGATAGAATTTATCCTAATATAAAATCTACTTTTAATAAAACAACAAGAGATGAAAAAATAAAATTATATGGAGACCTAGAAGATGTAATGTTTTCTGGTAAACCAGGGATTGATAAAGCTGGAAGAGTTACCATGGGAGAAATGGACTCTAAGTTAGTCAATGACATTGGAGAAAAACTTTTAAAGAATGGTGCTAAACCAGAACACATAACAAATATATTTAAAAACATTGGTTTGATGAGAGGTAAGTGGGCTAACATGGCTACGCTTACAGGATCTAAACTTCCTTTAGAATCTATGCCTCAATGGAGAGCCATGATCGGTGGTCAATTTAAACAATGGCTAGGTAGAACGTATCAAGTATTTGAAAAAAAATCTTTAATACCTTTTTTTAATTATAAACCAGCAGCACAAGCCGTTGCTCGAGTAGGCGATATATTCATGAGACAGAATAGAAGAGCCATTGCAAGAGCAGAAGCACGGAACATGGACCTACCTAAAGGTCAAGCTCCTGAGATTATACCAGCGCCTTTAACTCAAGAGAATGCAGATCTAATGGTTAACAATATTGTTAAAGGAGTAAAACAAGATACAGATTTTATGAAGTTAATTAAAGATACTGACTCCATGAGATCTATTAGAACACCAAGATTTAATATTAAAACAGATTTTGTAAGAGAATCTGTGGCTGATGATGTAGCTAGATATGGTATTTTTGAAAAAAAATTAGAACAAGCTGTAAGAAAAGGAAGGTATGCTAACATAGGTAAAGATGGTTTACCTGAAAGAACAGTGATAGGTCAAGGTAGTAAAGCATTTAGAGAATTATTTGGTGAAGTAAAAGATGTAAGACAAAAAATGTTACATGGCACAGAAAGATTGTCGATGATAGCAAGAAGAAGTGAGTTTTTACAAAAATTAATTGACGACTCAGCTAACGCTGTAGTCAAAGGTGCAAGAGGAATTATGTACAACAGTGAAGCTGCTGCTAAAAATGCATTTGGAGACGCAGAAATTGTTAAGTACACTGGATCTCCTGTAAGTGGAGGTAGAGAATTACCTTGGGGTCAAACAGCTTCTCAAAATCCTATTGTTGCTGCATTTCCTGAAGGCGCTTGGATGGAAAGAAGTGTAGCTGAAGCTATTGATGGTGTAGAACAAAGATTAATTAATGATAAAACTATTAGTTTTGTATATGATAGTTTGTTTTTATTTCCTAAAGCAACATCTCAATTTGCTAAAACAGTTTTATCTCCTATCACTCACGCAAGAAATTTTTTTAGTGCAGCTACTTTTCAAACAGCAAATGGTATTTGGTTTGAGAATCCTAAAGTATTAGCAGCTGCTTGGAGAGATGCTACAAGAACTGTACAACCACAACTGCTAGGAACAAATAAAACTACTTACAATAATTTTTATCGTAAACTTTTAAAAATGAGAGTTACAAATTCTAACTCTACATTAGGAGATATCACCGGAGTAATGAGTGATATTAATTATGGTTCAAGACTTACAACAGATCGTGCAGCTAAGATGATGTTGCAGCCTACATGGGCTAAAAAATTTACTAAGTCTGCTCAAGATATGTACGTAATGGAAGATGACTTTTGGAAAATAAGTGGTTACATCATGGAACGATATAGATATAAAAATGCATACAAAGCTGCTATTGCCAATGGAAAATACAAAGGTAAAATGCCCACAGCTTTAGAGTTAGATGAAATGTCTGCAAACATTATTAGAAATACTGTGCCTAACTATGAGTATGTTCCAGAATTTATTAGAAATTTAAGACGATTACCTTTAGGTAACTTTGTATCATTCCCAGCAGAAATGTTAAGAACAACTACAGGTATTGTTCAACAATCTATAAAAGAAATCCAAGACCCTGTCTTAAGAGCCATTGGTATGAAAAGATTAGCAGGTCTAACAGCAACTGTTGCTGTAGTACCTCCAACTATTGTAGAAATGTTTAAAAATATTTACGACTATACTGATGAAGAACTATTAGCTATGAAAAGATTTTTACCAGAGTGGTCTAAAAATTCTACGATACTACCAATGAAAGATGAAGAAGGTAATTTAAAATACATAGATTTTAGTCATGGTTTTGCTTATGATACTATTACTAGACCTGTGCAAAATATATTAAATGCGGTAGCTCGTGGAGAGACAGATGAAAAAACTTTAATGTCAGGTTATTTAGAAGGAGTTGCAAACGCAACTTCAGAATTAGCTTCACCTTTTATAAGTGAATCAATTTGGACTGAAGCTTTTTTAGATGTCTTAAGAGGACAAGGTAAAACTAAAGATGGTAAAACATTATACACAGATGAAACACCTGATGGTGAAAAAGTTACAGCTATTCTAGAACATTTAATAAGATCACAAGCTCCTTTTTCTATGCAACAAATGATAAGATTAGGTTTTGCAGTGAAAGGTACACCAAGTAAAGACGTTGGCCCGTTTAAATTTTCTGGAGAAACATATGATTTAACTGACGAAGCTTTAGGTTTTACAGGTTACAGACCCGTGCCTGTGGATCCTGCTCGAAGTTTAAATTTTATGATGGGTGATTATCAAAGATCAATTAGAAATTCACGAAGAGAATTTAATTCTAAACTTCTATCCGGAGAACCAATTACTGAACAAGATATTGTAGATAGATTTATTATAGCTAACAAAGCTAAATGGGAAAACATGAAAGAAATGTCAGAAAATTTAACAGCAGGAACTATATTAGGAGTAGGACCTGAGGATCTTACTACTTTGTTAGGAAGAATTTCTAAAAAAGATGCACTCTCATTATTACAAGGAAGATTTACTCCGTTCAGTGTGTCCGAAGGTATTCAAGGTGTGTTCCAAAACAATGCAGATAAATTAGGAGTAGAGAATCCATACATACAAGCAGAGTCTGCAATACAAGGACTAACAAATGCAATGGATACTATCTCTTTATCAGAACCAGAATTTCCAGACTTAACTGACATGTTTAATTTTTCAGGCCCAGTTGAAGACACAAGTTCAACGCCAATAGGAACGCCTAATATTAATCCTCAGCAATATGCAAGACCAAGTTTAAGACTACAAACGCAAGGTAGCCCTATAAATAATGGCTTGACACGTAATCAACAAGCTCTATTATCTCCATCAGAACAAGCAATAGTGAGACGAACTCCATGATACCAAAAACAACTAGAGAACATATATTAAGTTTACAAAAAGATGTGTCTAATATTAAGACAAACCATTTAAAGCATATGCATGCAGATATTGAAAAATTGGGTGGCAAGGTAGATCAAATCTATTGGGTATTATTAGCAGCGGTTGGGGCGACCGTGCTCACATTAGTAAAAATTATTTTTAATTAATGCAGCTTTCAAAACATTTTACATTAGAAGAGATGACCCGCTCAATGGTAGCTGCCAGGAGAGGGATTAACAACACACCTGGTGAAGGAGATATAAAAAATCTT
>Ga0115003_10003168_pt1 | contig 13130 bp, 11 predicted proteins | sample ArcticOcean_MG_C_7_FD_88736 | JGI IMG/M metagenome (GOLD analysis project Ga0115003, IMG submission 88736) | Marine microbial communities from western Arctic Ocean - ArcticOcean_MG_CB11_88 | ecosystem: Environmental > Aquatic > Marine > Oceanic | place: Arctic Ocean: Canada Basin | collected... | reverse complement strand
AGCTAGGTGAGTGCTAAGTCTGTATGCCACTAGGGCAGTCGAAGCAGGGTCCGTAGACGAATGTATGAGGCGATAAGGTTTGACTGCAAATTATCTGCAGCAGTCAAAATAAAAAACACCATATTTACAGTCATGTCTAGCATTCTAGGCTGAAATAAACTACTTGCCAACCCCGCTACTTATCATGTTGACGCCCCGTTCTATGTTGACGTAATTTAGCTAGTGTGAATATAGGGCCTGAAATAGCATAAAACAGAAAACCTCCGAATAAAATTGACGCTGGGTCAATTGCTATAAAAGCGATCCCTAACACTAGTACTAACATCACCACGAATGGTACTTTCCCACGAAAATCTAATTCTTTAAAACTGTGGTATCTCAATGTACTAACCATCAATATGCCACAGCCAAAAGTGAGAGGTAGTGCAATATTAGCAATTAGTACTGGGTCAAAGTAATTACTACTTCCAGCCCAAATCCAACCAGCTAAACATGCCGCAGCAGCAGGACTGGGAAGCCCTTGAAAATACCTTTTATCTTCAACACCTATTTGTGTATTAAACCTAGCCAGACGTAATGCTCCGCATGCGGCATAAATGAAGGCTACCATCCAACCTAATTTACCCATATCTAACAAAGCCCATTGATAAATAACTAGAGCAGGCGCTAGACAAAAGGATACCATATCAGCCAGACTGTCATATTCAGCACCAAAGGCGCTCTCGGTATTGGTTAAACGGGCAATCCGTCCATCTAGCCCGTCCATAACTAGAGCAATAAAGATGGCAATAGCCGCTGATTCAAAGTCCCCCCTGATAGCAGCAATAATGGCATAAAAGCCTGCAAATAAACCTGCAGTAGTAAACAGGTTAGGTAGTAAATAAATGCCACGGCTTTGTGGTTTCTTATTTGGAGCCATTTGTATTTATTTCCTTAAACAACGTTACTGTTCATTAAGAGTATGACATGCGTTAATGATACAAACAAAACGGGGACCGCTTTTTTACAGCCGTCCCCGCCTTTATCTCTTAAAACTTATTGTTTAGTTTTTAGATTTATCAACAATTTTTTGGATCCATGGCATCATTTCACGTAGCTTAGCACCTGTTTTTTCAATTGGGTGCTCTGCATTAATATGACGCATCGATGTCATTTCTGGATAACCTGATTGACCTTCCAAAATAAATTTCTTCGCATACTTACCTTCTTGGATATCCTTCAATGCTTCTCGCATAGCCCAGCGACTTTCTTCGTTAATAATTTTAGGGCCGGTAACGTATTCACCATATTCGGCGTTGTTTGAAATTGAATAGTTCATGTTTGCAATACCACCCTCGTACATGAGGTCAACAATCAATTTAAGCTCGTGCAAACACTCGAAATAAGCCATTTCTGGAGCATAGCCAGCTTCGGTTAATGTTTCAAAACCTGCTTTAACTAATTCAACAGCACCACCACATAAAACAGCTTGTTCACCAAATAAATCTGTTTCTGTTTCATCACGGAATGTCGTTTCAATAATACCTGTACGTCCACCACCAACACCTGAAGCATATGATAATGCGATTTCTTTTGCTTTACCTGAGGCATCCTGATGTATAGCTATGAGATCAGGTATACCCCCACCTTTCACAAATTCACTACGAACAGTATGACCGGGTGCTTTGGGTGCAATCATAATAACGTCAAGATCTTTACGTGGCACAACTTGGTTATAAATTATTGAGAAACCGTGAGCAAATGCTAGAACAGCTCCTTTCTTTAAATTTGGCTCAATTTCATCTCTATATAGTTCTGATTGAAACTCATCTGGAGTAAGAATCATTACAACATCTGCTTTAGCAACAGCTGTTGGCGTATCTTGTACCATTAGACCCTCAGCTTCTGCTTTAGCAATCGATGATGAACCAGCACGAAGTGCTACAGTTACATCAACTCCAGAGTCTTTTAAGTTACATGCATGAGCATGGCCCTGTGAGCCATAACCAACGATCGTAACTTTCATCCCTTTAATAATAGATAAATCACAATCTTTATCGTAATACACATTCAAACTCATTTTTTTAGTTCCTCAGAAAATATTTAAAATTGTTATTAACTTGGTTTAGATTTTTAAGTACTTGTCGCCGCGCGCGATACCTGAAACGCCAGAGCGTACTGTTTCTAAAATTTCATAGTCCGTTAGGGCCGCAATGAATGAATCAATTTGCTCACCTGTCTGCGTGAGCTGAATTGTCATAGTCATAGATGTATGGTCGATTAAATGGCCTTCGAACACTTCTAGTAGACGCCGCAGTTGCTGCTGTGAATCTTCTGTCGTTACTGCTACCTTAAGCAATAACATTTCTCGCTCAATATGAGGGCCATCGGTTAATTCTAATAGTTTCACTACATCGATCAGTTTATTCAGCTGTTTGGTTATTTGCTCAATAACTCGATCCGTTCCAGTAGTTACAATCGTCATTCGAGACAATGAAGCATCTTCCGTTGCTGCAACTGTAAGTGACTCTATGTTATATCCACGTGCTGAAAACAAACCCGCAACTCGTGATAATGCTCCGGCCTCATTTTCAATCAATATTGAAATAATGTGACGCATTATGACAACTCCCTTTCTGGGCTTTGTGGGCTTTGTGGTGTTTCACAGTTCGGAGACATATGCATCTCATTATGAGCTTTACCAGCCATAATCATTGGGTAAACATTTTCGGCTTGGTCAGTGACGATATCCATGAAAACTAACCTATCTTTCATTGCAAAAGCTTTTTCCATCATAGGCTTTAGGTCTTCTGGTCGCTCAACACGCATGCCAACATGGCCATAGCTTTCGGCTAATTTTACAAAGTCTGGAAGCGACTCCATGTATGAATTAGAATAGCGATTTTCATAAAAGAATTCTTGCCACTGACGCACCATGCCTAAATAACGGTTATTAAGTGAAATGATCTTGATCGGCAGTCCGTATTGTAAACATGTAGACAATTCTTGAATACACATTTGAATACTTCCCTCGCCTGTGACGCAGACTACAGTCTCATCTGGATAGGCTAGTTGAACACCCATAGCAGCTGGTAAGCCGAAGCCCATTGTTCCTAGGCCACCTGAATTGATCCAACGCTTGGGTTTACTAAAGCCATAGTATTGTGCAGCCCACATTTGATGCTGTCCAACATCAGAGGTAACATAAGCATCACCAGCAGTAATCTCATGTAATAATTCAACTGCTGCTTGGGGTTTGATCATGTCAGTTCCACGATCGTAGGTCATACAATCCACTGCACGCCACCCATTGATTATCTTCCACCAGGCATCTAGCTCTTTCTTGTTAGATTCCCGCCCCACTGATTGCAGAAGCTTACTCATTTCGTGCAATACTCCAGCAACATCACCAACAATAGGCACATCTACTGTGATCGTTTTGGATATTGAGGAAGGATCTATATCAATATGAATAATTTTTGCATTAGGGCAAAACTCAGCAATTTTTCCGGTAACCCGATCATCAAAACGGGCTCCAATAGCGAATAAAACATCACATTCATGCATCGCCATGTTGGCTTCGTATGTTCCATGCATCCCTAGCATGCCCAAAAACTGTTCATTATCATAAGGGATTGAGCCCAATCCCATTAAAGTTGTGGTCACGGGGTAAGCTAGCAATTTAACAAGAGTGCGCAGTTCATCCGAGCCGTTACCTAATATGACACCACCACCTGTATAAATCATCGGCTTTTTTGCAGTCAAAAGTAAGTCAACAGCGCGTTTTATTTGCTCCGGGTCGCCTTCTAATACTGGGTCATAAGAACGCATTTTAATTTCATCAGGATAGTGATATGGAATCTTAATAGCTGGATCAGTAATATCTTTTGGCACATCAATAACCACAGGTCCGGGCCGACCCGTTGTGGCAACGTGAAATGCTTTCTTCACTGTTTCAGCAAGCTTGCTTAAATCTTTTACAAGAAAGTTATGTTTTACGCAAGGACGAGTGATTCCCACAGCATCCACTTCTTGGAAAGCATCACTACCAATGTTAGCTGTAGCAACTTGACCAGTAATGACCACCATTGGAATAGAATCCATAAAGGCCGTAGCAATTCCAGTCACAGCATTGGTTGCCCCCGGTCCAGAAGTTACTATTACTACACCTGGACGACCTGTAGCACGTGCATAACCGTCAGCCGCGTGTGTTGCCGCTTGCTCATGACGCACTAAGATGTGTTTGACGTCATCTTGTCGATATATCGCGTCATAAATATGAAGCACAGCTCCGCCCGGGTAACCAAATAAATATTCAACACCCTCGTCTTTCAAACAACGAATCAGAATTTCGCCACCGCTTAATTCCACTTGTTCTCCTTTTCGATTGTCATTACGTTATAACTGCATACAAATACAAACCCTTAAATTTACGTGTAATAGTCCTTTAGGTCAAGTGAAATCACGCCTAAAGCACCATTACTTGATGCTGGTTAATATTAGAATAATCCTTTGCTTTTCGCCAATATGGCATAATAGCGAATCATCAACAAAGACAGCCACTATGCAATTAACAATAACTCGACCCGACGACTGGCATATACACTTACGAGACAATGAAGCACTTGTGCGCTCTGTCAGAGACACCTCTCGTTATTTTGGCAGAGCTATTGTAATGCCGAACCTCTCTAAACCCGTCATTAACAGCGAGCAAGCACTTCAATATCGACAGCGTATTATTGATGCGGTTCCTCGAGGGAGCGACTTTCAGCCATTAATGACCCTGTATCTAACAGATAATACTACCGCCTTAGATGTAAAAAAAGCTCATGCAACTGGACTAATTCATGCAGTTAAGCTCTACCCCTCAGGTGCCACAACTAATTCTGATGCTGGCGTTACAAACCTTAAACACTGTAGTGCTGCACTTGCTGAAATGGAAAAGTTACAAATGCCATTATTGGTGCATGGTGAAGTCACAGACAAAAATGTTGATATTTTTGACCGAGAAAAAGTATTTTTAGAGCAGGTTTTAACACCCTTGCTGAATGACTACCCAGAGTTGAGGGTTGTTTTAGAACATATCACGACATCTGAATCTGTAAATTTTGTATTGAGCATGAAACAACGACTTGCTGCAACAATTACACCTCACCATCTGTTGCTTAACAGAAATGATTTACTAGCGGGTGCAGTCAGGCCACATTATTATTGTTTACCAGTATTAAAACGCAATACTCATCAACAAGCATTGATTAAGGCGGCTACCAGTGGCTACCCTCAGTTTTTTTTGGGGACTGATAGCGCTCCTCATACAAAAAATTCAAAAGAGAGTGCCTGTGGCTGTGCAGGAATATACAATGCCCATGCTGCTCTAGAGCTCTATGCCGAAGTTTTTGAACAAGCCGGAGCTTTAGAAAAGCTGGAGGGGTTTTCAAGTCATTTTGGAGCTGACTTTTATCGCTTACCGCGTAACAGGCGGAAAGTGACGCTCAATAAAGAGAGTTGGAAAGTGCCCGATAGTTACCCTTTGGGTGATAATTCTGTTGTGCCGTTGAGGGCAGGAAAGACTATCAAATGGCAAGCAATACTTAATGATTTAGAGAGTAACTCCAATTCGTAAAGCAACTTCTTCATAAGCCTCGATTACACCACCTAAGCCTTGCCTAAATCGATCTTTATCTAACTTTTTACGGGTCTTTTTATCCCATAACCGGCAGCCATCCGGACTAAACTCATCGCCTAGTACAACCTGACCTTTAAACAATCCAAACTCAAGCTTATAATCAACTAAAATCATACCAGAATCTGAAAACAGCTCTTTAAGTATAGTGTTAATTTTGAATGTTAACTGCTTCATTTTAATCACACTTTCTTTTGATGCCCAACTAAATGTTTCTATGTGATACTCATTAATCATAGGGTCGTGTAGTGCATCATCTTTTAGAAAAAACTCAAAGACAGCAGGGCTTAACTCTTGCCCTTCTTTCACACCTAATCGACGGCATAGGCTACCGGAAGCTACATTCCTAATGACACACTCTATTGGCATCATCTCCATTTTTTTTACTAATACTTCATTAGCGCTTAATAAACGTTCAAAATGTGTTGGAATTCCAGACTTTTCTAAGTACTCCATGATAAAAGCATTGAATTTATTGTTGACTTCACCTTTTCGAGTGAGCTGTTCCATTTTTTCGCCATCAAAAGCAGAGGTATCATCTCTAAAACACATAATAACAAAATCATCATCATCAGTTTTGTAGACACTTTTAGCCTTACCTGCATATAACTCTTGTTTTTTTTCCATTCACTTATTCTCTAATTTTATTTTCTTTGAGACTTATGCTAATTCTTAATTTAACACTAATTATTAACTGTTTCACGCCATTGAAAACCAAGGTCTTGATCAGCAATACCTATCCAAGCTTCTTCGCAACCCAAAACGTTAGCAAATAAATTTCTAACTATAGTAGGGCTATTATTTTTTTCACTTAAGTGCATAGCCACTAGGTGCTGTAATTTTGAGGTGTCGATGTTCTTAAGTATGCTTGATGATTGAACGTTATTTAAGTGGCCCATTTTCCCTGACACTCTGGACTTCAAGTGTTCTGGATATTCGCCTGCATCAAGCATGGACATGTCATGGTTAGCCTCTAGTAATAACCCATGACAACCTGACAAGGCCTCCTCTATTACGGGTGTAGTTGAACCTACGTCTGTTAATAGACCTACTCGATGCCGCCCATCACTAAAGACAAATTGGCTGGGCTCTCTCGCGTCATGAGGTACTGGGAATGGCTCTACAAGGATATCATTGATCTCAAACTTTTCATGACAGCTAAACTCATGAACGAGACCCATGACATCTGAATTTAGACAGCCTGCTGTCCCCGCTGTCGCATAAACGGGCAATTGGTATTTTTTAGCTAGGACACGTACACCGTTAATATGGTCGCCATGCTCATGAGTCAGGACAATTGCAGTCACGTCACTCATATCCAGACTATATTGCTGCATTCTTTTTTCTGTTTCTCGCGCTGAAAAACCACAGTCGACTAATAGAGTCGTATTCGCATGTGACATTAAGGTTGCGTTACCCCGACTTCCGCTGCCGAGCGAAGCAAAATGCATTATCGGTCCAATCTGTCCTGAATAAGGCGCAGCATACGTCTTGCTGTTGGAGATGATGTTCTTACCTGGTCTATATCTAAAACAATTACTTTCGTTTCATTCATATCAGTAACAAGTTTAATGTAGAAAAACATGTCTGGCACTTTATCCATCGCATCTTGCCAAAAAGCTAATTTACTAAAAATACTCTCATCGCCATGTTTAGCTACTAAGAAAGGATCTAAATATTGCACAAAGTAGATGCCACGTTCACGCTGTCTGTCCTGAACAATAAAGTATTTACTGTCTACAACACGGCTAATGTTTCGCCATGCGGTATCATAGTCAAGAGCAACCATTAAAGCTTGATGGTCACTGGCTTCATCGATAATAACAGCACTGATTGATGAGACTGGTTGGCGCTGTGAAGCCTGCTGTTGTGTATGTTGACTAGATCGATGCTGTTCACCCATATATTCTGCTAAATTGCGAAGTTGGGTTTCATTTTTTAACTCATTTGAATCAAAATTAGCCGAGCTAATATACATCTTAAGAGTATTGGGTAAGTCACCTATTTCAACACGTGCTCGGTAAGCATAACCCTCAGCATCTTCAACCGTGTCCATAAGACCCAATGTTTGGTCGTGTCGTTTAATCTTGATATCACTTTCGCCCCAAAACTCAAGCATTCGCTGCCACAAAATTGCTGACGGCCCATATACAATCAAATGACGGTCACTACCATCACCCATTAGAGCTGGTTTTGTGCTCGGCACCACATTGTATTTGGCTTCTAACGGGTTATTAGCTGGTTCGGCATAGTCAGAATAGCTGCTATCATCATTTTTTTCAGCAAACTCATCATTAATACGGGAATTATTTAAATCCGGGGGTATAGCTAATGGTGGCAATGTTTCTGCTTTTTGATACTTTTGGCTATTATCTTTCACCACAGCATCTAATGCTGGAATTGATCCACAGCCTGAAAATAACGAGACTAGGAGAGTGACAATAATGATTTGCTTAATATGCTTAAAATTCATGTAATATTTGTTTCACTTGTAATTATTTATGTACTAAGGCAGCTGCGAGTGCATCACGGACTGGCTGATGGTATTGATCTGATAATACCGTCATTGGTAAACGCAGACCTTCTGGTATCAGACCCATTTCATGTAATGCCCATTTCACAGGAATGGGGTTTGCTTCTAAAAATAAATTTTGGTGCAATAGAGCTAAGTTATTATTGATTTGGCGGGCTCGATCTTCATTATTTTCTAGTGCAGCTTTACACATTTCATGCATCGCTACAGGGGCAACGTTGGCTGTAACAGAAATCACACCTTGCCCACCCGCTAAAATAAAGTCAACAGTAATCGCATCTTCACCAGTGTATATTTCAATCTTGCTCGAACAGAGTGCATTTATTTTCTCTATACGTGTGATGTCACCAGTTGCTTCTTTTATTCCTACAATATTTGGAATATCTGCTAAACGAGCTACAGTTTCTGGTAATAGATCACAAGCTGTTCGACTAGGTACATTATACAGAATTTGAGGTATATCAACTGCTTCAGCAATTGCTTTGTAATGCAAGTAAAGCCCTTCTTGTGTTGGCCTATTATAATAAGGTGTGACTAATAACACCGCATCAACTCCAAGCTCTTTAGCGCATTGGCTTAGCTCAATGGCTTCAGAAGTCGAGTTGGCCCCTGTCCCAGCAATAACTGGAATACGACCATTAACTTGCTTAACCACTTGGGCAATTACACTGCAGTGCTCCTTAAAAGCCAAAGTCGCGGACTCACCAGTTGTCCCAACAGCCACAATGCCATCAGTACCACTTTCTATATGAAACTCAACTAAGTTTTGCAGGCTCTCACAGTCTATCGAGCCATCAGCTCTCATAGGTGTGACTAGTGCTACCATACTGCCACTAAACATGACCGCACATCTCCAAAAAAATAAACTGTAATGGTACGTTGACCAAGTCAAGATGACAACATCTGGTAGCTTTGTGTATGGTGTGACATCTAATTATATTGATCAAAAAAGGAATCCTGTCTATGCAAAAAGTCGCGCTTGGTAAGCCCGTACCCGATTTCGAACTATCTAGCACAGGCAATACCTCTTTCCGCTTATCTAATCACCATGGTAAGAATCTTGTGATTTACTTCTATCCCAAAGACAACACCCCTGGCTGTACTTTAGAAGCACAAAACTTTCGCGATCATATTGTTGAGTTTGAAGCCAAAAACACTATCATCGTTGGAGTATCGCGGGATAGTGTCCGCGTACATGAAGGCTTTAAGTCCAAGCAAAACTTACCTTTTGAGTTGTTGTCTGATCCTGATGAAAGTATATGTACATTATTTGATGTCATTAAATTAAAAAAGAACTTCGGTCATCAATATATGGGCATTGTGCGCAGTACATTTTTAATCGACAATAATGGAATTCTTCTCCACGAGTGGCGTAATGTCAAAGTTAAAGAGCATTTAGCCCAAGTATTGGATGAAATTAATACACTTTAAGATTTTTTTCTAATCAAAAAAATACTTTTTTTAATGCTATTTACACATCCATACTCACCAATAGCCCATTCCGTCTAGCTTGAAGCCTTTTAGATAAAAGTTATCCACAAATAATCCACAATTTGTTCACAAAAAATGGGTTGCCATTTCTAATAAAACACACTATCTTGTGGTTTAGGTACCTAACAACCACAACTTGTAGTGGTTTGTAGGTTTCACTATTTATTAGAAAACACGTGGGATTATTCATATGGCAAGTCAAGCAACGGCAGCTGAACAAACCCGATATCAAGTCATTCGACGCAATGGTAAATCAACGCCCTTTGATGGCCATAAGATTTCAGTGGCGGTCACCAAGGCTTTTTTAGCTGTTGAAGGTAATGGCGCCCAAGATAGTAGTAGAATTCATGAGGTTGTTACCAAACTAACGGCACAAATTGTTAACAGCCTGACACGCCGCTTAGAAGACAGTGGTACAGTTCATATTGAAATTATTCAAGATCAAGTTGAATTAGCTCTAATGCGTGAGGGGGAGTATAAAGTTGCCCGTGCTTATGTACTCTATCGTGAGAAACAATCACAAAAAAGAGCCAAAGAAGAAGAAGAAAACCCCACAATCGTCAGTGACAACACTCTGACAATCACAACAGCCGACGGCTCAAGAATTCCACTAGATATAGCCCGCCTGCAACACCTCATTAGTGAAGCATGTGAAGGTGTTGACTCTGTTGATGGTGCTGCAATCTTGCGAGATACCCAACAGAACCTATTCGATGGCGTTAGTCAAGCAGATGTAGAAAAGGGTTTAGTCATGGCCGCCCGTACCTTTATCGAAAAAGATCCTGGGTACAGTACTATTGCCGCTCGTTTATTAATGGATAGTATTCGCCGTGAAGCTCTAAGCTATGTGTATGACACACCTCGTCATGCATCACAAACTGAAATGGCTGAGCAATATTCTGATTACTTCAAACACTACATTCATCGAGCCATCGACCACGAATTATTAGCACCTGAATTAGCTCAATACGATCTAGAAAAGCTTGGTAATGCACTGAAACCTGAAAATGACTTTAGCTTTACTTACCTAGGCTTACAAACACTTTATGATCGTTACTTCATTCACCAAAATGATGTCCGTTTTGAGCTACCTCAAGCATTTTACATGCGAGTCTCTATGGGTCTGGCAATTAATGAAATTGATCGTGAAACTCGAGCTATCGAGTTTTACAACCTATTGTCATCATTTGACTTTATGAGTAGTACGCCAACGCTTTTCAATGCTGGTACGTTACGCCCTCAACTGTCGTCTTGTTATCTCACTACGATACCTGATGACCTAGGTGGTATTTACAGTGCAATGCGAGACAATGCTCTCTTATCAAAATATGCTGGTGGCTTAGGTAATGACTGGACTCCTGTCCGTGGTCTCGGTTCACATATCAAAGGTACTAATGGTAAATCACAAGGTGTAGTGCCATTCTTAAAAGTTGCTAATGATACAGCTGTTGCAGTTAACCAAGGAGGCAAACGTAAAGGTGCAGTCTGTGCTTACTTAGAAACATGGCATATAGACATTGAAGAGTTTCTCGATATGCGCAAAAACACAGGTGATGACCGTCGTCGTACTCACGACATGAATACTGCCAACTGGATCCCCGATTTATTTATGAAACGAGTGGCTGAGGATGGTGACTGGACTTTATTCTCACCAGAGGAGACTCCCGACCTTCACGATCTCGTTGGTTTAGAATTTGAAACTGCTTATGCCGCTTATGAAGAGAAGGCAGCACGGGGCGATATTAAAAATACTCGAACCCTTCCTGCTAATGACCTCTGGCGAAAAATGCTGGGTATGTTATTTGAAACTGGCCACCCTTGGGTAACTTTTAAAGACCCTTGTAACCTTCGAAGCCCACAACAGCATGTTGGAGTTGTTCACAGCTCAAATTTATGTACAGAAATAACACTTAACACATCCAAAGATGAAATTGCCGTCTGTAACTTAGGCAGTGTCAACCTGCCACAACATATTACTGATGGTGAGCTAGATGTAGAGAAGCTCAAGCAGACAATCACTACTGCAATGCGCATGCTAGATAATGTCATTGAGTACAACTACTATAGTGTCCCCCAAGCGCGGAACTCTAATCTTAAACACCGCCCTGTTGGGTTGGGAATAATGGGTTTCCAGGATGCATTATATAAAATGCGTCTCCCATACAGTACAGAAGAAGCCGTTCAATTTGCAGACACTTCGATGGAAACAGTTAGCTATTACACAATCGAAGCTTCTTCTGATTTAGCTGTTGAACGTGGTAGCTATGACTCTTACCAAGGTAGCTTATGGAGTCAAGGTATTTTGCCCATTGATTCAATTGGCATCCTTAAAAAGGCGCGAGGACAATACCTACAACAAGATGAAAGTCAAACATTAGATTGGGAGAGCCTACGTGATAAAATAAAGTCGCAAGGCATGCGTAATTCCAACACCATGGCTATTGCCCCTACTGCCACAATTTCAAATATTTGTGGTGTTAGTCAGTCTATCGAACCTACCTATCAAAACTTATTTGTTAAATCTAATTTGTCTGGTGAGTTTACCGTCATTAATCCTTACATGGTTGCAGACCTAAAAGCCTTGAATCTTTGGGATGAAGTGATGATTAACGATTTAAAATACTATGACGGCAGCCTACAATCTATAGACCGTGTTCCGGAAGATTTAAAATCACTTTACACCACGGCCTTTGAAATGGATGCACGCTGGCTTATCGAAGCTGCATCACGTCGTCAAAAATGGATAGACCAAGGACAAAGCTTGAACCTTTACATGGCACAGCCCTCAGGGAAAACCATGGATAACTTGTACAAACTAGCGTGGTTGCGCGGCCTAAAAACAACATATTACCTACGTTCTATGGGCGCAACAGCAGCAGAGAAGACTAGTAGTTCAAAACCAATGGCAACCATTGCAGCAGTTCCAACAGCAGTGGAAGAATTGGTCCTCGGCGCAGGCGTAGAAGCACCACAAGCCTGTTCAATACTCGAACCAGATTGTGAGGCATGTCAATAATGTTAGATTGGGAAGATCCATTTGCAAAACCTGCAACAGGTACTGACTCAGCACAAGCTGCAGATTCAGTTACGCCTGTAGAAGAAAAGGAAATAGCTGCAGTTCAGCCTGCTGCTAATGAAGCCTCGGCGATAGCCATGCCGACATCAGTACCGGAGCCGGATAAAGCTAGTATTTCATCCTTACCCAGGGCTAACATTGCTCCTGTAAACCCTGAGGATAAGCGTGTTATTAATGGTATGACTGATATTAATCAGCTCGCTCCATTTAAGTATCCGTGGGCGTGGGAATACTGGCTTAACTCTAATAAGAACCACTGGACCCCGCTTGATATCAATATGACACAGGATGTTCACGACTATCGCCATAACCTGACCATGGAAGAGCGACATGTCTATGAGAACGTACTGTCATACCTAACTACTTCT
>Ga0115003_10003167_pt1 | contig 13134 bp, 4 predicted proteins | sample ArcticOcean_MG_C_7_FD_88736 | JGI IMG/M metagenome (GOLD analysis project Ga0115003, IMG submission 88736) | Marine microbial communities from western Arctic Ocean - ArcticOcean_MG_CB11_88 | ecosystem: Environmental > Aquatic > Marine > Oceanic | place: Arctic Ocean: Canada Basin | collected... | reverse complement strand
GTCGAAATGATCAACAGTGAGGAGCCCGATGTTCGCAATTGGGCAAGATTAATTCTCGAGCCGGATGAAATTTGTTTCATCCAAGACGATATCGATTCAGAAAGTGAATTCTCTCGTTGGTCTACTTTCACTCCATGGCATTATAGTCTTGAAGGCGAAGAAAACATAAATTATGAAGCCATTTATGAAACCCCTATACCTGATTTTCTGATTGTTGAAAAAATATTACCGTATTTCAACGGTAAATGGCCTACATGGATGCCCATTCCTGTGGTGCAAGGCGAAATAAGTAGTTGGAAATCGAAATCAGATTTGCGAGATTCTGTTGTTATGCGTTCTTCCGATCAAGTAGTAGAAATGTTTGACGACCCTTTTTCTCAAGCCATTCACCAACAAGCCCAAAATTTGGGCATGAGTTCCTATCATTTGGCTTCGGGGTTCGAAGAACTGATCGATAATCGTAATACAATTCATATGATTCCAATTGAATCACCCTCAAAGGAAAGGTTGTTTGAGTTAAGTGTCAAGAAAGTCGTAGATTCTAACGCAGGTCCATTAATCCGAACCCTGTTGAATACACACCCTCAATGCCATTCTCATTGGCCTGTTTTTGTAGAGTCTGTGAATGGAGATTTACTTATGATTGATAAACCTTCATCAGGTTGGGAAAGTACATTTTTCTGTATGAATGATAGGTATCCTGGTAATAAGAAGTCATTGTGGTCATATTCAAAACGAGGCACTGATGCGGAGTTCACTCCAATTCTAAATACCAAGAGTTCTGAAGGAGTTACATCTTTGTTTATTAAAAATATTGAGGATCCGACCGTCTTTTTTTCACATCTTATTTATTTGGATGATGGTGGCCTTGATTATACTCAAGCAGTAAACACGGTTATCCAAGAATATTCAAATCAAGCAGGCTTGTCAGTCTTTTTCTCAAGAAATGAATATCATTATGTTAAGAGTAACAGTAGTAACAAGCGTTCCTTGGGCAACAAAACAAAATTTCACATCGGCGTGTTCAAATTTCTTCCTAAAACCTCTCAAGAAACGATTGATAAAGTGTTGTCCGGATTGCCTCCGATGCCATATATCCTCCACGCACTTCCGTTACCGACACCGATCCATAGTGATATACCAATGCCTCGATTCAGAATACAACGTCAATCAACTTTTGGTACGATGTATAGTATTAGTTTGCCTCAGTCGAGCATTGGTTTTGCAAGACATATTTTCAATTTACTTGCCGATGAGTCTGTACGAAACAATGAGAATAAAGAATCACTGCGTGCAATCCCTCCGATTGAGAAAGATCTCTATTTCGGTGAACAAGGAGGTCGAACGGACGAAGATAATACAAATGATTGGATGTCATGTCTTTCCAATTATGGTGCTGAAAGTAAAAACTACTCAATGATTTTCCGTTTCATGTCTCCAGCACTGGCCTCAATAGAACTTCTTCAGAATAATGTCGCACAAATCGCTCTTCGCCATTCTCTGTTCTTGTCAGCCTTTGAGGGGATTCATACAAGCAAAATTTCTCCGCTTTTACCACCAGATTCCATTACCTCGCCAAATTTTCAAACCTGGTTTGCGTATGTCACTACGACAGATAATGATTTGGCAAATCAAAGTCAACGACTCCAAATTGAAAGAGCAAGGACTGATTCATTCACCCGAGGCAAAGGAATTCTCAATCAGAGCCTATATTTGTCTGATGACAAGTTTGCAGACTATCGGAATAGAGTAGGTTTCAGTTCGAAAGACGATTCCACAATCCTCGAACAGCCATTGTGGTGTGATAATGCCAAACCTGGTGAACAAATCAAACACCTTGAGAATTTATGGAGCACTAAAAATTCTGGTGAAAAGCAAGGCCATGTCGTAAAAATGTTAGTCAGTGTAATGAAAGGGCTTAACATGTTACCATTTTCTACAGGTGCACTAACACATCAAGAGGATTTGAAAGATAACGGACAACTGTACATGTCGGCGATAGACTCTATACAAAACGAACTCAATCTTCAATATCTCAATACTGAAGGTATAAGTGAATCTGCAGAATTGATGATTTCAAAATGGCTCTTCCATCCTGGCTCTTCCAGTCTAGACTCGATAATGAGAGACTTTGTCAATGAATGCACAGCAGAACATCTTCAATTATCGAGAGTTGTTGAAGCCGTTTGGAATCGTATAAACACTGTATTCTCATCTCATAATGAACTTAGTTTAGTTCGTTTGAACAAATGGATTCTCCGTCCGTATGATGATTGGAAACATATCGTGAGTGACTCGTTCATTGAAGCGATTGAACGTTCTAAAGAGCTCGATGGAAATGAGTCTCTTCATTCTCAAATTAACCAAGCCGAAGATTTTCAAGAGGCAATGTTTGCAGTCGTGAGAGATGTTTCCCGAAGTTTTCAGTACCATGTTCCCGCAACATGGAGGCCACTCACTTCTGTTGAGATTCCTTCACAGGAAAACATTATTTTAACTCCATACGATTCTTTATTCGGAATTAATATGCAGGAATCGAGTCACATTCAGTCAAATGGCTATGGGCTTAAACCCCCGAAATCTTGGTTTCCACTCTCAAAGGATGAATTTTCTGCATTACAAAACAAACCGAATTCAGGACTTAAACCCACATATGTAGAGGATTTGATTCTCGATCACTGGGTTCACGAAATCGGAAGATTTTTCTCATCGGCACGTCAGAATTTGGAGAATAATATTCCAGTCGTTGAAATCGACAGTTCTCTGTCCGAGAAGTATTCCTTTTTGCTCGACAGAATGAAGTGGTTTATGCTCTCAATGCCCGAATCTCCGTCTGAGAACAGATTAGATTTTCTTAACAGCCTCCCAGGAATCGCAATTGAGGAAATACCAAATCCAGATTTCGAATTACTAAAAGAAAACTCATCTTCCGTGTTGCCAGGCATGATTCTCGGCCCTTGTGGTTGGCACACAGTGTTTTCAGGATCAAGGTTAACATTTTACACTTCAAAACCAATCAGCGAGCAACTTTTGACTTACAAGTTCAAGATGTTAACAATGCTCCTCAAGAAAGTCATGTCACATTTCTCGATCCAGTGGGCTGATCGAAAATTAACCTCCCGTGATTTCGACCTTAATTTTGGTGTTGACTACCGTACAAATTGTAAAGTTGATCCACTTGTCGATTTTACACAATGGTATGACGAATACAACGATGGATTAATTGAGCCCAATCAATCCTTTATGAATCATCTGGATGGCGATGAATGGGCTTCGGTAGAAGGTGCAGAAAAGTTGCTTGAAGCGCTTACCAACGGTGCCAAATCTTGGCTTTCTACAGGACATTTGTCTGCATCTGATGTCAAACCTGAACTTCGGAAAATGTATGATAATGGAATGACATGTACTCTTCCTGATTTTAGAACACCATTCCTCAGTGCGGCTTTTGGAACGGATGAAGCGGTCCGCATGACTATCGTCAGACTCCATAGCGGACCTGCCCAAAATCCGGTGGGAGTACTCGCAGAAAATATGAATCGTACCGACAAAATTGGAACCAAAATCAAAAACTTAGGTAACACGTTACTGCTTAGTGATAATGCAAGAGCCCGAGGTGCTATAACAAATGGTTGGCGTCTAGTTGCTCCTTTGGATTCTAGATACGATAATTTCCTTACTTACTTGAAGGAATGTTGGAAAGAACTCTTTATCGGTGAATCAGCAGATTTGGATAGAATTTTACTCAAAGGAGTCGTGAAGCACTTTTCAGATGACTCAGAACATGATGACTATGGAAGTATCGTTCTCCACAAACTCCACATCCTTTACATAATGTCATTCACAGCAGCTACTGAACTAGAGGATGTGGATTAATGTTAATTATTGAAAACCCAGAACTTCTCCTCGCATTAAAATCACTTTACGAGTTTGAATCTCCAAGAGTTTCTGGCTCACATGGGGGAGTCCCTGGTTTCAAGCCTTGGTCCATCGAAGAAGTGGTTAGGGACACTGAAATTAAGGAAGGTATTCTTGAACAACTCATTGAAGTTCTTAAAGAGAAAAAACAGATAATATGGATACCTGCTTACGCAGACCTTCCAAAACGTTTCATAACCAGAACTGCTGAAATGGTTCGAACTTTAGGGGCCATGCACGAATATGTGAAACGGCAAACCGATGAAGAATTAGATGAAGAGCAACATTTGCAAATTATTGAGGCTACCAAATGGGTTCCTGCGTTACTTGAGCGTCCAGACCGGGAGGTAAGCATCAATGAATTGTTAACCAACTTAAGAGAGGACCTTGAAGACCTAAGGATTCGAACCGTTAGAACTCTTTCAGTTTCTCAATTGCTCTCACTGGTCGAACTTGCACTTACTGCCATTGCACGTGAAACACTTTCATCCCAAACTATCGATTCGTTTCGCCTCACCAAGTTTCAAGACAGAGCGATTCGTAAGGCCTTGATGGCATCGTTTTCTCCAGGCGCGAATAAAGAAGCAATGATTGTGTGTGCTGGTACTGGAAGTGGAAAAACAATCGCATTCACAGTTCCCGTACTCGTTGATTCGGTTCTAGATACGCTCGAGAATAATCCATTTTCTGGTGCTCGATGGTCTCAACTGATGATTTACCCGCGCAATGACTTGGCCTTTGATCAGTTCAGCACCTTACGTTCATACTGCGGCCAACTCAATCTGCTTCTGCGAGGTTCTTCTGATTTTTCAAACATTCAACTTACCATTGCTTTGGATGCAGATGGCCATATCAAGAAAGAAATTGAGCAAATTCCTCACCCGAGAGGAACTCTGATTGCTCAATGGGATAAACGATGGAGCACTTCAAAAAAGCCGAATGTGGTTTCGGCTTCTGCGTCACGATACGGCGGAGTGAATCCGAACAGGAGGACCGAAGCTTATCGTCCAGCTAATATTGTAGTGGCCAGCAGTGAATCATTCCGTCGTCGTTTAATGATTCCAGAAGTGAGCCGTGCCGTTCAAACATCTCTTCAGCGCGTAGTTTTGGATGAAATACACCTTGCTGAAGGCCTTAGTGGAGGTCATTTAAGAGGACTTTTTAATCGTTTGAGAACAATTGCTGGAACAAGAGGTTTGTTGTTTATAGGAGCATCAGCCACCATTGCTGCGCCAGAGAGGCACGTAGAGTCGGTTTGGGGCACTCCATCCGAGTCCGTTGATTTGATTGAACCATCAAGCAGTGAATCTCAAGGTGCACCTGGTGGAATTGCAAATCATATCCTGGTCCGGCCAAGGTCTGGCGTCACCAAAGGTGGTCCGATTTACAATTCGACAACGCTAGTAGGGCACCAGTCAAAGGAACAATCCTGGTATGAAGACAGAGAAAACGCTGCTGAATCACCAGATGAATTGGAAAAAATGATTTGTTTTGCCGATAGTCGGGATTTCGTAGCCCGATGGCAAATGCTTCTCAATGAAAACGAAACTAATGCGCATTTTCAACGTATTCGCCCGCAGCAAATCACTGGAAACGGCTCAGGAGGCGCAATTCGATTACCGTATGCATTCTGGTTTGACCGACCTCTCGCTCAACAACTCAACGATACCAGCGTTTGTGATGCGTGTCAGCGTTGTGAAAAATTACCAGAAAACATTCCATTGATGAAATCTCATGTTCAAAAATTCCACACGAAAGTAGGCGGTCGTTCAGAGCCAGAGAAGTTTGTAATGGAAGCTTTGAGGGAAATGGAAGATGAACTCTCCATCAACACACTTGATGAATGTCCTCACATGCAAGCGGGAACCTGTTGGCATTTCGGTCCCGGCTTTGGTGAAACACCTCTGTTGATGGACCCATCACCAGCAGATCTAGTTCCCCACCTTACAGACCGACCCGGTGACGCTTCTGGCAAGGTGTTCAAGAACACTCTTCGCTCAAGACGCCATACTGCGGATTCAAGAGGTGCTGGAGACGATGGATTAAGTGACAAAGACTTCACTGCTGACGCACTCTATCTGCATCAATCCGGTGAGGCTTATCCTGCATCTGGGCCGAATGCCCCTTCAGGGCCGGAAATTCCACACGATACAATTGTAGCAACACCAACTCTAGAAGTCGGCGTTGACATGAAAAAAGTAACCAACATTATGACGCACAGAGCGATGAGAAACGTTGCCTCGTACCGTCAGAAAGCAGGACGTGCTGGACGTGAAAAGAATTCAGTCACAAATACGGTTACGGTTCTTTCCAAAAGGCCGGGAGATTACCAAATGTACAGGAATGAGCAGAAACTCATTCTGGATCAGTTGAAAGAACCAGTCCCAGTTGCGAATAAAAACCGCATGGTTATGAAATCTCAAGCCTATATGTCTGTCATGGATTGGTTATCAGTCCAAGGTTTGAACATCGAAGAAATTCAAAACAGCACACCTGATTGGAGAGGCCAAATTACTGAATCACTTGAACTTCTTAAGACTCGTCGAGATGAGATATATGCTTGGCTGAATAATGGATTCAGATCTGGTATCGATTCTGTTTTATCAGCAGCAGATATGTATCAAGCAATTGATATGTTTAAATCACATATTGAACTTCTTCTTCATGGAGAGTATGAACTTGATAATGGTACCGGTACACGCTCAATCATCGATGAATTTTTCGTGGCTATTTCTGATACTGAAAACAGGAGTAATCGTATTGAAAAACCAAAAGAAAAAGAAGGTGGAATCGAGGATTTACTTGGTGAATTGGCTGATGGCATTCGCGATTGCACATCCTTTATCTCCGCTGAAGACATCAATTCACTGTCAACACTCCAGCATCTGGTTCAAGACAATGAACTTGAAGATTCAGAGTTGATTTCATCTCTCAGAAACAAGTTGGAAGCCCAGGTTCCAAGTTTATCCCGGGTTCAAAAAAGGCAACTCAGAGATTTGATTAATGTCCTACAAGATATGGATGAAGCACTCGGGGAAGAAGAAATATATCTCCCCGATAGAGCTCAACGATTGGCAATTAACTTGTATGGACTTACAAATCGTACAGCGCGTTACTATTTTTCTTGGATGCTGAGTGAATGTTCGGTTTTCCTTGAAGATGCTCCTTTCTGTTTTATTGAACGAGTGTTTGAGAATCCACATGACCGCCCAATACCGGTAAATGTTGGTGAAGAGAGAAAACTCAAGCAATCGATGAGTCAATTCATGCGAGATTTATTACCAGGAAGTTGGAACCACAGACTCTCGAAATCAGGCACTGGTCATGCACTCAAATCTCCCATTGGCGGCCATGGTGCAGAGTTGGATGCCCAAACCGGGATTCGAATGGCTAATGTTGTTCATCGAAATCTCGATGGAAATATTTCTGGAATAGATGGTTTTCCGTTGAGGGTAGAAGCTCCCGGTGCAGATACGTTCGACTCCAACTCAGTACCAGAAGTGATTCGAATGAATCACAGTGATTCTCATTTACCAATCCTTCGTCCAAAATATGTATCACTTCAAACCGAATATGGCGTAAGCAGCGGTCAGAATGATGATGCACGCAATGTGCCTACGAAGGTTTGGTTCAGTGCCACAAGTGGACTTGTCGCTCGTATGGATCGCGAAAAAGCAGAGAGTGATCGTCAAGGCATGATTCCAGAAACATGGCCATGTCGATGGTCTTCAAGCCGTCAGATCGAACCCGAAGCGGTGTTGGCTTTCTCGCCTTCTGAGCGCAAAGCCGCACCTGGCCAAGCAGGCAGGCACAATGTTTCATCACATCCATTGATGGCTCGATTGTTTGATGATATTTCGTTTTCAGATAAAACAGAGATTAAGGATGTCGTTCTTGGAATTCACAGAACACAGGGCGTTTCAATGCGGTATCGATTAGATGGCTCGCAAGATGCGGTATTTGGTCAACAATTTTCGACTCATGGAATCAAGCACACATTATCACAATCACTTCTGCAGCGCATTGAAGAAAGTTCAGGTAACTGGAAAGAACGAGACTTCGATGTTGATTTTTGGAAAGTTCTCGAGCATCATTTTGAGCGAATTGGTTTCAGTTCTGAATCTGAAAGATTCCCAATGCGTGATTTACTGAAAATGATGCTTCTCAACTTGCATAAGAGTTCAACGAGTGAACTTCCTGAAACAGTTGGAGAAGTTGTCGAATTGCTTCAAAACAGTACGATCCCTCAAGAAATATTTGAAGAATATATGGAAAGCATTCGCCTCAATGTCCGTGAGCATGTTCGAGAATCACTTACGCCTATGTTCGATAAATATAACTCTCAGAACTCTGAGTTGTATGGTGCAGATGAACTTGTTGAAAGTTTCAATGAATGGAGTAGATACACGGCGATGAACACAATTGGGCGTTTATTGGTTCAATCAGGTGCTCTTTACACCGGCGTTGAAGAAGAGAAATTAGCATTCAGTATCGACATAGAAGAGTGTTCAATCACTGTATATGATGATGATGCTGAAGGTAACGGTTCATGTGAACTGATACATCGATATTATTTGATTTCAGAAGCAACGAAATCGGCGAATGGAGAAATGCGAGCCCCCCCTCTTCCATCGAAGGACTTTATTTGGGAATTGGAGAGGCAATTCATCACTTGTCCCGAGCATGTAGCTCAGCGAGTAGCATTCCAGTCTCTTGAAGAAGGATTCGATTGTCCAAGAACGCTTAACTCCCATCAGGAGCAAGCCCTCTCGATGAAGAAACGATACTCTGACATTTGGAACCACCTTCAAATCACTTCTATTGGACGTGCGAGTCAATTGTATAGCATTGCTCCGGCACTCAAGAACGATTTGATTGAGCATTTCCCTGATATTTCAGTTGATGAACTTGAACAAGCACTTCATGTTTGTTCGAATGGATGTTTCGTTTGCAATGGAGCATCTCGCTCATCAGCATTCCCGCTCTCTGTGTCACAACGCTATACTTCTCGAGGAGTTCTGGATGGTTTGGTGAACTTTGGAGAAGAGTGTGAAGGTTACCTCAACGGTAGAGACAGGCAACAATACGGTGTTGTAGGACAAGGAAGAACCGAAGTTTATCCGCATTGGCACGCTGATAACGAGCAAGAATATGTGATTCCGTTCACTATTTTACCTCGACAAATAGGAACCTTTGTCAAACGTAGTCAAGTTAACCGCGAATTAAATCCAATACGTTTAGTTCGCCTTGTTGACCACTTGGAGGCATTACTATGAGCAATTTTAATTATGGACATTCAAACTTGTTTTGGGAATTACTTATTCAAGCCATTGAAGATGAGACGCTTAAGCCTGAGCGAAAGAGGGTATTACTGATATCCCCATGGATTCGAGATATTCCTTTGTCTTCTTCAAATCTCACAGCGGAAGATTTCCGTAATTTACTTGGAATAAACAGTGGAAAAGTAATGACATCATTATCCGATGTTCTTCATGAAATGACACAAATTGGTTTTTCAATTGATATCGTGACACTGGATTCTGCTGATAAACGACTTCCGAAGAACTCACGTTCATGGTTGAAAAAAGAAGCAGATTTTGTTCAAGCACTTCAGCGTAAGAACATCAATGTATGGAAGAAAATAGGACTTCATGCAAAAATGTACATCTTCCCTCATGGTGCTCTTTCCGGGTCGACAAACCTTACCAATCAAGGGATGTTCGGAAACTCAGAAAACATGACGATGAAAAGTGTTGAAGAACGTGGAGATTATGACTCGATAGTGGTGAATGCAAGTGCCCAACTCGAGGGCAGTCAGAATTATTTTGGAGATTCACAAGAACGCCCAACTCGTTTAGATTTACCTTCGGAAGAAATCTCTCCTCCACGAGAGGAAAAGGAACTTGAACCCGTTTCTGTTAATCATCCGAAGAATGTAGATGATCAAGAACATTATCTGCATTCCCCAGGAATTGCCCTTGGAGATTTTTCAAATACTGGCGATCATCACCTCACGCCTTTTGAAGTACAGAGCCTGAATTCGCACATTCAGAGTTTTGAACAAGAATTACGACGCCTTATAATTCATCTTTATCGAACTGAAGCAAACAGAATGAGTGTTTGGATGCAGAAAAAGAAAGACGGACTCATCACTTCCAAACCGCGTTCTATCTGGCCTCGATTGTTGAAAGTTGATGCTGAAGGAAACAGTCTGTATGAAAAAGCAGAGAAACAGATTTTCGAATACAAAACACCACCTTATGAACCTGAAGATTTCCCAAACAATAGTTTGCCAGACCGTGATAACCTCGATCCAAATACCATTTTAACATACGGAACCACTATTGGAGATTTACGAGCATGTCTTATCGGCGACACGACTAATCAATTTCATGACTTTGAAAACACCAATCTTCTTGATAAATCGCTCGCATGCTATACCAGTTCATTGACTGGAAATAAAGGGATGAGCGATGAGGATGTTCGTTTTTTCTGGAAACGGTTATTTGGTGAAGATGAAGCCTTTTCACATATCAATTTTGCTCGAAATGAATTGTTTCACAGTAAACCATTGGCTCGTAGTCGAGCGATGAAATGTCAGACGGGTTTACTTATCTTTGAGAGAAGACTATTGAAAAAGTTTTCTGATTTTATCGAACGTTAGGTGAATCTCATGGAAGTCTGTGACTTTTGTGCAAGTTTCGTTCTTGGAGGTGAATGCACCAATCTCAACTGTGAACATTCAAAGAGTCTTAGAAAGGACGCTGTGAAAAAGAAGGTGAATTTGCCGACAGCACAACCATCCTCACACCTCAAAAGTCAGAACTCGAATTCTGCTAAAGGTGCTTTTCTCAGGCATTATCAACCAGGTGGTGGCATTCTCGTTCCGGCTGAAATACATCTTCAATACGAAGTATCGCTACCTGGTTTCATGGGCTATAAGACTGATAAAAAATCAGAACAGGAATACCGAAGAAACGTCTTACATCTCTTGTTCAATTCCGAGTTTCAGTCCATTCCAAAGGCAATGAATCAATCGGCAATCGGAGAATTTGGTTCGCCTAAGTCTGCGAAGAGGAAAACTAAGATTCTCTCCTGGTTTGATGGAAGGATATACAAAAGTCAGTCTAAAAGCCTTCAAAATTCACGAGCGAAATTAATCGAAGATAGAGCCTTTGTTAGTGATAATTTCTGATTTCAAGCGAATTCGTCATGCTCGAGAATTGCATCAATATGCTTCTTCAAATCTATGAATAGTTTTTTCTTTTCTGATACTCGATTTATTCCTTGCAAGAGATTCACTTTTTTTGTAAATTGCGTAATGGCACGATCAAGTTCCGAGTTGTCTGTTTGGTCTATCGGGAAGTCCTCGCTTGAAGGAGCTAGAACTGAATTAGTGGAATATTCAGTTTCAGGGTTGACAATTCGACCCGGCTGAAAACTTTGAGAAGGTTGCACATCTCGAATTTCAGATAGGGTCAATTCTGCTGTATGATTTCCTTGATTGTTACCTGAAGTAATTTCGATAATTAATTCTTCTTGCGAACTTGCGAATGGAGCACCAGATACAGTACCTGTTTTCGAATCAAGTAACATCCCTTTAGGAAGCCTGCCTTTCGTAACCGAGTAATTTTTCGTAATATCTCCGCCGGTATTCCGCACAACCAGGTTGATCCGTTGACCTACCGTTAATGAAAAATTGCCATAATCGAAATCAGGTGCTTTGAGATGTGATGGTTGTTCACTCGGGTAATCTTTGTTCACTTTCGTCCTCATAATTTTCACAAGTTGCTGAAGTATTTTGAAGAGTTGAGCTTTTCCAATAGTCTCCTCAAGCCCTTCTCGATTCGACTTGTCTACAATGACGCCTTTGTTTGTATTCATGTCAAATCTCGCAGCTGCGACGATTTGGGAATTGGAAAACCATTTGCTTGAAGATTCTGAGTAATTTTTAGAATCAAGTTCCAACCAATCATTTCCAGGCTCCCCATAGGGAAATACCCGTACTCCATCTTTATACAATCTAAATCCGCAAATACGTTGATTATAATCTTCTTTTGATAATACGCCTAAGTTTGTAGTGGGCCAGAGTTTTTTGTAACCGGTATGTTTCCTGAAATGATAAATCCACACTTTCACGGCACCGATTTGACATTTTTCACCATCAAGTAAATCCGTCGTTGGAATATGGATGCGTTCCTCCTCCCCGAAATATTTCGAATAGGCGTTATTGTCTGTGTACGTGCCTTCAACAGTTTGTCCTCGGGGGTCTATCGTAACTTCAAATTTGTACAATGCCTGTTCCGTTATTTGCTGAAAATCGAAGTCTTCCCACTTTTCAAATTTCCGTGGTAATTGAAGTATGATGTTAAAATCACTTTGTGGTTCAAAGGGATTAAGAAGAGTTTGCGTATTGCGTTGAATGAGTTGTAAATCACTCACTTTGGTCATCGTCTCATTGAACTTTTCGATAAGAATAAATGTCCCAGTAGACTCTCCAGGAAACATATTCTGAAATGCGGGAGGGTCGGTAAGAATTGGTGACATCACTTGTTCAAGAGGAGTCTCTGGACTGTGTTTGGAAAAATCAATGGTTAATGCATAAATTGGATTGTTTTTGGAGCGCGTCGCAATGGTTACTTTTTGTCCAAGTTTCCAAGCTCCAAATCGCCCAAGGCCCTTTCCTCCTTGTTTTGAGCGGCCTTTCGCTGAAAATGGCTCAGAGGAGTTTACCGAGATCCCGATGTTGGACCACTTTGTTTGAATATCTTCCTTTGTCATTCCGTGTCCATTGTCACTAATTACCATTTTACAATTCTCAGGATTCGCTCCCATTGCTTCTTTCATATTGATGAGTACTTCGCTAGCATCAGCATCATAGGCATTTTTCATGAGTTCAGCAACTGCCAGAGCAGGGTGGCTAATTGCATCCGCCAGTCGCTTGACGATGTTCCAAGTTGCCTGAAAATTAAAACTATCATCACTGTCCATGTTAGCACCCAGGGAACTTCCCTGGAAATCTCTCCTTTACAATCAGGTATCAAGCGTTCGGTGATTTTTTTTGATTTAACATGTAGATATATCGGTTAGCGGTAGGTTTTGTAAGGCATTGCCTTCACCGATACCCGTGCACTTGAAGTTGAATAATATGCTGGATTAATATATTCCAATGGCACTTTAATTTTGAACTCTTGGAGATTGAATGCGTTATTTTGAGGT
>Ga0115003_10003163_pt1 | contig 13142 bp, 14 predicted proteins | sample ArcticOcean_MG_C_7_FD_88736 | JGI IMG/M metagenome (GOLD analysis project Ga0115003, IMG submission 88736) | Marine microbial communities from western Arctic Ocean - ArcticOcean_MG_CB11_88 | ecosystem: Environmental > Aquatic > Marine > Oceanic | place: Arctic Ocean: Canada Basin | collected... | reverse complement strand
GATCGCGACACGACATAGTCGCCGCGCACCGAAGGCGTCAGCACGATCGAAGCAACTTCGGAATCGCCGCCCGAAAATGCCCAGGCGAGACCACCTACCACGAGACCACCCAAGGCATACGTCAACTTGATGGGCGCATAGATCAGACTCGCGATTGCGGTTCCCGCGCCAATGCCTGCGTCCTTCGCCATGTCTTGCCCATTGCTCTCGGCCAGTGCCGACATCGGCGCAAGCGCGATCGATGCAGTCAACAACATGGCACCCGCGTAGCGTCGGCCAATGCGCGCCATGCTCGCGCCCTTCGTAGAATTTAAACGAATCGTGATGCTCACTCTTTAACTCCCCTCTCGTTCAGTTGCCCCGTGCATTCGCATCGAAGCATTTGCGTTCTGCTACCGCCGGACGTGTGATGCCGCCGACATGCAACACACCCAGACTCATGCCTGAATGCTGAACCAATTCAAACCGTGTTTGCACGCTTGACGTTCGACAAGTTCGCAAGCACGAAAACGCGCTTTCACAGTTTGAATTGACCCCCCATGGGAATCTTCCCACTTTGCTGTGATGAGGGCAACCGCTTGGCGGTTCATTGCGATCAGAATGTTTTTTGAGTGTCGAGCAAAATCGTCACCGGCCCATCGTTGGTGAGACTGACCTGCATGTGGGCCTGAAACCTCCCGCATTGGACATCGACTCCAAGCGCATCGATCGCGCCTGCAACCTTGTCGATCAATGGCGCGGCGATCTCAGGGGCCGCGGCGCCACCAAAGTAGGGACGCCTGCCTTTGCGTGCGTCACCGAAGAGCGTGAACTGCGAAACCAAGGCGACGGTCCCGCCCGCATCCAACACCGACAAATTCATCTTGCCTTCATCATCGGGAAAGATCCGAAGATGAACGATCCGCCTGGCGAGTTCCACCGCGTCAGCAGAGCCGTCCTCGACACCGACACCGACGAGCACGAGCAAGCCTGCGCCAATCTCTGCCACAACCTCGGCACCGACCTCAACCTTGGCTTCGCGAACGCGTTGAACGACAGCTCGCACGTGTTCTCTTTAGACTTCGTGCTGCGCTTGAAAGCGACCGCTGTAAACCGCATTGCCCTCAGTGCGCATCAACACCAACTGACAGATCCGAACCCCCGCGTGAATGCGCAGCGGTTGCGCGGACACATTACTCAGTTCCAGCACCTGACGGTTTTCAACACCTGGCTGAACGAATGCGCTGGTCACGTGGATCATCAGGCCGAGGCGGGCATAGCGACTGCGCCCTTCGAGAAAACCACAAATATTCGAGGGTAGCTCCACCAACTCGCGGGTAATGCCGTGGATCGTTTCTCCCGGATGCAGCACGTAGGGCGTCGCGAGAGAGATCACCTTGGTGTGATCGCGATAGTCCGTGTCTTCGGCGATGTCGATCGCACCCGGCGCCGGGTTGATCTGGCGAATTTCGTCGCCAAGCGTCAGGTCGACCGACGCGACGCCGACCTGGTTTTCCTCGAGAGGCGTAATGGTGAGACGACCGAGAGCAATTTCGTTGAGGATAACGTCGCGGGTAAGGACCGACATGAGGCTGCCGAGCATAACCCAACCCCGGTGGCTTTCAGTCGCCTGTTTCAGACTTCACTGGCCTACAGCTTTTGAGATAAGCTCAGCGGCATGCCGCACCCTTTCTTCGATGTTTCGACCCCGATGATCATTGGCCATCGCGGCGCCGCGGGCACCGCGCCCGAAAACACGTTGGTGTCCTTCGAGCGCGCCCTTCAAATTGGCGCCGAAGTTTTGGAAAGCGACATCCACGCGACCCGCGACGGCGTGCCTGTCTTGCTCCACGACCCAAACGTCGACCGCACCACGAACGGCACGGGCCTGGTGAGCGATCTCACCCTCGATGAACTCCGGCAACTCGACGCCGGACATCATTTTGCGGGTCTCGAGCACGAGGCTTCCGGCAACCCTTTCCCCTTCCGCGGCCAGGGAGTTCGGGTTCCAACACTCGAAGAAGCTTTTGAAGCCTTTCCGGACGCTCGGTTCAATCTCGAAATCAAAGCGAACCCGCCGGGTCTGGTTGGTCGGGTCATCGAAGTCGTGGACAAGCTCGAAAGACAGGACCACACGCTGCTCACCGCGGGTGAGAACCCGATCATGCAGGAGCTGCGAGACGAACGAAAGCAGCGTCAAGCGCCCTTCGCGATTGGTGCGTGCACCGCTGACATTCTGGCGGTCATCAAAGCCGCGATGAACGAGACCCCAGCCCCCGAAGACGTGATGGCGTTGCAGATTCCAACCGACTTTGGTGGGCGTCTTCTCGTGACACCGACGTTGATTGACTTTGCCCACGCGAACGAGATCGCGATCCACGTCTGGACCATCAACGACCCCGACGAAATGCGGCAGCTCCTCGACCTCGGCGTCGACGGGCTCGTGACAGACCACCCGGAACGCATGGCGGCGCTGTTGGATCGCGCGTGAGTTCGAACTCTCCCCTCGCCGCCCCGGCCACTTGGGTCGTGGATCATCTCGCCGACGTACAGCGTGCAAGTAGGCTCGGCCCCGTGATCGATCTTGCGAGTGGTCGCGGACGCAATGCGTTGTACTTGGGAAAGCAAGACGTCCCAGTAATCGCAATGGACCGCAATCCGGACCACCTCCGCGAACTCGCCGTACACGCGGCGCGCACGGGTTCGACGGTGACACCCGTGCGTTGTGATCTCGAGACCGAGCACGAAATCCCGCTGAGCGAAGCAAGCTGCGGCGCGATTCTTGTGTTTCGTTTTTTGTTTCGTCCGTTGGCCCCGGCGATCGAACGTGCGCTCAGACCCGGTGGCGTGCTGTTGTACGAAACGTTTTCGATCGCGCACCGCGAAACAGGGCGCGGTCCGCGAAGCGAGGCGTTCTATTTAGACCGAGACGAATTGCCCGCCCTATTTCCGAACCTCGAAGTGATCTCACACGAAGAGGGATCCAGCGGCGGCGAAGGGAGCGACATCACCTCGCGGCTCTTCGCACGAAAGGCGGCCGGCCCTCGTTAGCCCGGTGGCCCCGCAATTTGCTCGATCGCCCAATTCGCATGTTCGGCAAGCATGGGATCATCGCTCTCGGCGATTTTATGGAGCTGCGGCATGAGCGTCGCATCTCCCGAGTTTCCGGCGGCAACCAACGCGTTGCGCAGGAGCCCTCGGCGCTTGCTGCGTCGCATCGCGCTCCCGCGGGTTGCGTGCTGCCACGCCTCGTCGTCGAGTTCGAGGATCCATCCAAGCGTTGGCGTCGACCACTCAGGTCGCGCCTCGAGGCGCGCGTGCAAACCCAACGCATCGTTCGGCCACTGCCGTGCCCCCCGCTTATTCCACGGACAGACTTCCTGGCAGATGTCACAACCGTAGATGAGGGCGCCATGCCCATGACGCAGATCTTTCGGGATCGGGCCGGGATCTTCGATCGTCGTGTAAGCGATGCAGCGTGTGGCATTTAACAAGCCAGGAGCCTCGAGCGCATCTGTCGGACAAGCATCAAGGCACGCCGTACAGGTTCCGCAAAGATCGGGTTGCAGTGCATCGGCTTCGAGAACGAGATCCGTGACCAGCACACCGAGAAACAAATACGAACCCAAATGTGGATGGATCAAGCAGCTATTTTTGCCGACCCAGCCAAGCCCCGCATACGCCGCGGCAACCCTTTCCATTACAGGCCCTGTATCTACGTAAGCGCGGCTCTCGACCTTTTTCCCAACGAAGGCCTCCACCGCGGCGGCCAACGCGTAGAGACGATCGCCGAGTACGTCGTGGTAGTCGTCGCCAACCGCGTAGCGTGCGACGTGGCCCCCGCCGTTTCGGGGCGTATGATCGACTGTGCTGTTCTCGGGGTCGTAGGCCAAACCCACGACGATGATGCTGGCGGCTCCGTCGAAGAGCGTGGCCGGATCCATCCTCTTGCTGGCAGTGCGCGCGAGATAGTCCATGTTGCCCGCGTAGCCCCGCTCGAGCCAATCGCCAAGGCGCAGACTTTCCGGCGTTGCCTTCGCGTCGCAGATGCCGACCAGGTCCGCGCCAAGCGCGATCGCCATCGACTTGATCTCTTCGCCCAAGCCCATGGCTAGGTGGTGGCTTTTTCGACAGGAATAAAGCGCGTCATCGCACTGCCGACAGCGAGCAATGCCACACAACCCAAAACGTAAGTCGCGATGCCGGCCCAATTGTGAAGCCATTCCCCCGTCGCCACTTCGCTTCCGTACGCGTGGGCAACATAAATCGTCACAACCACCCGCGTAAGATTGACCAGCATTGCGAGCGGAATCACGGAAGCAATAAGCAGTACCCTGCGCGCAAACGTCTGCTGGGTGAAATACGCCAGAAAGACGGCCAAGGGCACGAGCGTCAAAATCGACGTGATGCCGCTGCAAGCCTCAGCGACGAACAACGATTCGCCGCTTTCGAGATGCATCACGTTGCCATCCCGAATCACAGGCAGGCTGAGCACATGCGCGATTTGAATGGCGCCGGCGCTCACGAACAGTTGCAGCTTCGCAATCAAAGGGATGATCAAGCTCTCGGGGATTGGAACCATGAAGATCAGGTATGAAATCGAAAAACCGAGGCTGCGAAGCCAGGCCATTCCCCGGGTGATGTAGACCGCCGACGCAACACTGAGAACAAGGGCAAGACCTTCGAGGGAAACAATCGATGCCAGGCGCCCGATTAGTGAGAGCCCGAGAGACAGCCCCAAAAGAATGCCTCCGCGCAATGGTTCCCGAGTAATCGGAAGCTTGGGCAAGCGGTTTCTTTGGGCACTGGCCGCCCACAAAGCCCCGAACGGCACTAGATAGCCGTGTGAGTAGTAGTCGTGACGACTCCATACTTCGCTCATCGCGATCACCGCTGGAGTAAAGGCGATCGCCAAGGCTGCGAGAAGCAACCATTCCACGCCCTCGGGTCCAATTCGGGTCGGGCTGCGCGCCTGACTCACTGACTTCCTTCCCGTTCCATTCGATCCAGATTCACAGCGCCTCGGTTCATTTGAGCTCAAACGGACAAATTATTTTGTCGCCACGCTCACAACCGCCTCGCAACCTTCAAGCATTGATGGAGAAAAGCCGAGAAGGAGCCAGGAGGATCGTTTATGAGCCCGTCATTCCGTGGCAATCGTACAGAAGACCCACTCGACGCGCGCAGTACTCCGCGTGTTGGGGCCGACTTTAGTGTCGAGATCTTTTCGAGTGAATTCGCCGGCTCGCTGCCGGGACGCACCCGCGACCTCAGTATCGGCGGGACGTGCATCGCAACTTCATCTCCATTCGACCTGAAGTCCGTCAATCGAATCGCCATCTCGCTACCGGGTCAAGACCCCCTGCTCTTGCAGGTTTCGGGTTGCTGGCAGCGGGAAGAGAGTTCGGCCGAATTGATGCTCACCGGCCTTTCGTTCGATTATATGACCGATTCCGACCTGGACGCGATCTGGAACTTCGTCCTGGACAGCGGCAAGTACCTCGCGCGCTTTCTTTCCGAACATTCGGAGATCCACGAACTCGGTCTCGAAGACGCCGTCGGCCTTTCTCAAATGACCCGGTATCGCGACATCCCCGCGCGGCACACTCTGTACCGGCAAGGCACGAGCAAACCCGGAGAAGACAGCATCTACATGCTCCTCGAGGGATCCGTCATTTTGCAGGTTCGTGCCCGAGACGCAGTCGACATTGAAATTGCGCGTCTGGAACCCGGACAGTTTTTTGGCGGTTTCCCCGTCTTGGCAGACGTGCCCCATGTCGACACGGCGGAGACGGCCACCGATGTGCGTCTGCTCGAAATCGACCGGAACGCATTCGAATATATTCGGATCGCCAAACCCTGGCTGGGCTACCGCCTTGGCTCCGCAATGCTGCGCATCTCGGCCCAGCGGCTGAGCACCTTGTTTGAACGCGTGCGCGATCGGCTCTAAATTACCCCGTCGAGCGACTCCCACGTGTCCTTCGACCGCGTCGCGCTTCCCGTTCCCAAAAGTGACACTTGGAACCGACCACCTTTGCAGGACGCCGGGACAAGGTATGCTGCCGGGCCCCGAAACACGGCGTGCATCTTCATCCCGCCTGAGGCTGGCAGAAGGGCCGAGCGATGAGACAAGAAGCTCCGGAGATCTGCGTGGAAGACAAGCTCGTATTCTTGATTGGCGCTCCGCGCTCCGGTTCTACCCTGCTTACCCGCATGCTCGGCGCGCATTCCAAAATTCACGCTCCCGCAGAACCGCACTTGCTCACGCCCCTCGCCCACCTTGGTTTCTACGACAGTGTCGAGAAGGCTCCCTATGACCCGGTGATCGCTCGGGCGGGCATCCGCGAAGTGGTCGCCGACATGCCGAACGGCGAAGCGGACTACTTGCAGTCCTTGCGCGCGTACACCGACGCAATTTATGACAAGTTGCTGGCGCCTTCGGGTCGCGAACTTTTGCTGGACAAAACCCCCGCCTACGCGCTCGTGCTCGACTTTGCCGCACGACTTTACCCAAACGCCAAGTTCGTCGTCCTGACGCGTCACCCACTCGCAGTTTGGTCGTCATTCGTAACGTCGTTCTTTGATGGCGACCACGAAGTGGCGCACAAGCACAACCCGCTGATGGAACGCTATGTCCCGGCGATCGCTCGCTTCTTGCGCGAGCGTCCGGTCGACCTGCATCACCTTCGCTACGAAGAAATGGTAAGCGAACCGGAAGCGCATATGGAAAAACTATGCGCTTACCTCGAAGTTCCATTCGAGCCAGGCATGGTGAACTACGGAGATCAGGCGGGCAGCTCGAAGTCTGCTACCCGCGGACTAGGCGACCCGATGACGGTGGCCAAGGAATCGCGCCCCACCACCGCGTCCCTTGCGAAATGGGCCCAAGACATGACCGGTCGCCCTGACAAGGTCGCCCAGTGTGAAGAAATTTTATCCGCCCTACTCGACGAAGATCTCGAGACGTGGGGGGTCACGCGAAAAGAAGTCCAAGCCCAACTCTCGGACATCGACCTTCAGGGCCAGCCGCAGAAACGACCGAAAACAACGCGCCACACGCTTGAGCGCAAGCTACTCGTGATGCTGCGTCGCAACATTCATCACAATGCGCTGGGCAAGTTGGTCAAGAGAGTGCGAAACATCTGCGATGTGCTGTTACGATGACGTGGTCCTCGAACCCGATAGATGAATGCGCCCCGGAACAACGCCACCGCGTAAACAAGCGAGCCACGTGACGACTGACGACGACAAAACCGAATCTGAACCGCGCAATTTCATTGTTCGTGGATGGCGGATCTTGTGGACCGCAACCCGGCGATACTTCGTCGCGGGCTTGGTGGCATTCGCTCCGATCGGCATCACGTTCTGGGCCATTGCCTGGATCATCGAACGTCTCGACAACCTGCTTTTGCCTCGGGTCATCAGTTGGTTCTTCCCGGGCGCGGAACACCCCATTGATCTCCCGCCGTTGGTCGGCGCGCTCTTTACGTTCTTAGTCATCTTGCTCTCCGGCGTCTTCGTTCGGCATTTTTTCGGTGGGGAACTCGTTCGAGGTTGGGAGCGGCTGCTCGCGCGCGTTCCGGTAGCCCGAAGTATTTATCACGGCGTCAAGCAGCTCTTCGAATCGATCGTCGCCGGCGGACGAACTTCGAGTTTCAACACGGTGGTCTTGGTGGAGTATCCGCGAAAGGGACTATGGGCTCTCGCGTTTACAACCGGAGATTCGCGAGGTGCCATGGAGAAAGCGTTCCCTGGTGAGCACATGGTGAACTGCTTCGTTCCCACGACTCCAAACCCAACGTCAGGATTCTATCTCTTGATTCCGAAGCAGGAAATTCGCGAAATCGACCTCACCGTTGAGGACGCGTTCAAGGTAATTATGTCCGCCGGGCTGGTGACACCTGGCGTAACCAATGGCGTGACGGCGGCAGTTCCAGCAACAACGCCTGACGCATAGGCGCATAGGCGCGTAGATGCGTAGATGCGTAGATGCGTAGATGCGGCAATTTGCGCACTCGCTAGCGATTCGAAATTCGGCACTGAATTTCAGGCCGATTCATCAGCGTCAGCGTGTTCCTGCCTTCGAGCAGAGAGATGAGCTCGGGCTTTTGCGCAAGCTGTTTAGCCGGTTTCTCAACGGGGTCGACCACAACTCGCGCATCGTCGCGAAACACCTCGACGTCGTCCGACGCTTTTCGACTCACGATCTCAAGGGTCACGAAGGCTGAGCGCGGTGTCGTGTGCCACCTGATACAACGAACATCGATGCAGGTCGCGTTCGGACACCCCATTTTCGATCAACGTCCAGAAACGTTTGTCAGCCTGAAGTTTGGCGATTTTTTCTTCGTTGAAAAACTCTTGTAACCCACTCAGCACAGAACCTGGGTTTGACGCAAGACCGGCAATGAGCCGCGTTCCGGGCTCTATGCCGTGTCCTCAGTCTCGCTGGGGTTTCGCGTAGCCGATTTCAATAATCGTGTAGACGGTGGTGCCCTTTGGACGAACTACTTTGACCTCGTCGTCGAGGTTCCGCCCCATGAGCTGTCGGCCAACCGGCGAATTCATACTGATCGCTCCCTGAGCGGGATCAAATTCGTCTGGCCCGACAATTCGGTACTGCACGCTTTCGCCCTCTTCGTCTTCTAGCATGACCCATGCCCCAAAGAACACCTTGTCGTCGCGGTCAGGTGACGCACGGACAACCGTCAGTGCGTCAAGCCGCTTTTTCAGAAAACGCAACTTCGAATCGATTTCGCGCAGGCGTTTCTTCCCGTAGATGTAGTCCGCATTCTCTGAGCGATCGCCTAACGCCGCCGCGATCGACACTGCTTCTGTCACTCTGGGTCGTTCGACGCGCCACAGCGTTTCGTATTCACTTTCCATCGACGCGAACCCTTCGGGCGTGATGTAATCGCTTTTGCTGGCTGGGTTTGATCCGCTCACCGTCCCATGGGTTTTGTTTCTGCGCCCTGACATGTGCGAGCCTTCCAGCTGGTTAAGCGTGAGGTTAAGTCAGTTGACTACAAACAGACGCGATCGGGCAGCGCGCGTGAAAAAAGCTTGATATATTTTTTGCATGTCACCACACGATAAAGACTCTAACGCGGATGAATCAGTGTCTCAGTCCCCCCCTGATCCTCATGCGGCCGCAAATCCAGAAACTGCCCAAGTTCAGAACGAAGAAGAAGAACAAGCACCGACACCGTTCGACCACCCGTTGTTCATGCCGGTGCTCCTCGGCGGCTTGATGTTTTGGTTCGGCTATGACGGTTTCATCAACGACGACCCCGACATGGCGGAACACATCACGTTCAATCGCGTCGGTTTTGCAGTGCTCTTTGTCGGCGCAATTTACACCGGGATCACCGGTTATAAAGAGTGGAAAGAAGACCAGGACAAGTAGCGCGCTGTACGTCGTACGCGAACTTGGTCTGCACGCCATCTCCCGTAGTTCATTCTCTCTCGCGTATTTTTCCAACTCTCAAGCGATGAGGATTGTTGCTGCGCATTCTGCCAGGCAGATTTCTAGCCCTCTGTTTGTTTTTATGAGCCATGCCGCGCGCGACGTCCCCCATGCCAGCATGGAGGGTGTATTTCTTATCGATCCGCATTCTCGAACGCAGTCTCCATTCCAAGCTGAACTCGTGCGCTCGAAATCTGCAAGCATGGCTTCACAGGCCCGGGATGCCTTCCGATGAGAGAGCACACGCGCCGGTCGAGTAAGACCGTCGCGACGCGAGTCCACAGTTCGTAGCCGCGGCAAACCCGCGTTTTCGGACACTCACCCACCGAGATTCACCGTGACGTCAGCCGAGCCCGTCGTGATCGAACTCAAACCGGGCGCAACCCTGGAAGCTAGCCAGCGTTACCGCGTGATCCGGAGACTCGGGCAGGGGCACTTCGGTTCGGTGTATCAGGGAGAAGCCCTTGGCGCCCATGGACCCGATGCACCACCGCGGGACGTCGCGATCAAGGTGTTGGGAAGTTCAGAGCGCCCCGAGACACGCGTCGCACTCAAACGCGAACTCGCTGCGCTTCGACGCATCGAGCATCCGCAGACCCCAAGCCTCTACGACTATTGCATCGACGGGCCCATGGCTTTCGTCGTGATGGAGTACTTCCCTTCGGGCAGCCTGAAAGATGCCCTTTCGTCTCGGGGCCCGCTTGAAGCCAGACAATGCTGGCGCTTGCTTTCCGACTTATTGTTGGCGCTGACCGCCGCACATCGGGCCTCCGTACTGCACCTCGACGTCAAGCCGTCCAATGTTCTGCTCGATGCCAACGGCGGGTATGTACTGACTGACTTCGGTGTGGCCCACGCATCTCGCATGTCAAAAAAACTCTTAATTCAAGGGCAAATCCCGCTGGGACTCGGCACCCACGGATACCGCGCGCCTGAGCAGGCAGATCAACAGGCGGGGGCTTTTGATCTTCGCACCGACCTTTGGGGCGTGGGTGCAACCGTGTGGTCCGCATTCACCGGCGTTGACCTCAACCAACAAGGCCACGCGATGCGCCGAGAAGAAAACGGCTGCATCTTCGGCCTGCGCTCTTTGGCCGACGTCCACCTCGCCTGCCCGCCGGCGCTTGAAAGCGTGGTGATGGATCTGTTGTACCTCGATCCACGACGAAGACCTGGTGGGGCGGCTGAAGTTCTGCGCCGAGTCGACGCGATGCTGAAGGGGACCCGACCGCACACGCCCGCAGCCTCGTCACGTGTCAATAATGTTTCACCGGACGCGGTGAGGGCTGTGATCGAAGCCCTAGTCGATCCGCTCTGGGCGTCGATCTGTCGGACGCCCGGTTTCGATTCACAATTCATGATGTTCGAAGACGGGGACGTGGTATCGGACCCTGCGGATCCGTCCCATCAGACGCATCTGTTGCTTTCGGGCGAGGTTCGGATCGAAGACGGGGATCGACTCGTCGACATCGAAAAGGACGAAGGTGCCTTCATCGGAGCGATTAGCACGCTCACCAACGCAGAACGTCGCGTCACGTTGAGAGCCCAGGGCCGAGTGTGGACCTGCGCGTTCAACGAAGCGGAGTTCGAGCAGTTCATCACGTGCAACCCTTCGGTTGCGGTGCGCATGCTTCGCGGCATGGCGCAGAGGATTGCGAACGGCCCGCGGCGTAATTCCGACTGAGCAGCATCGGCGTCGCCACACGCAAAACGCTTCGCGCTAGAAGCTGTACTTCGCTCCGGCAAAGAAACGATCGTTGTCGCCCGCACCCGTAAAGAAGAAGCTGTCACCAGACTGAAATAGCAAGAAGCCCGCCTCGACACTCAGCGCGTCGATCACGTCATACTCCCCGGACAGGCGCACGATGCTTCCGTCCTGGGCCTTCTCGCCGATCGCGAGCCCAAGCACCGTAAAGTGAAGAGAATCGTTCCAGAAGTTCATGCTGATCCGAAGCGCACTTTCAATCGTGTCTTCTTGGGCGAAGTCGAGGAACAGTTCCATCGAGTCTTCGAAGTCGTTGATGTGGCGCTCGGCAATCTCGAAAACAATATTCACGTCGCTGATGCCGTAGTACTCGATCCCCGCCATGGCATCGACTCGACTTTTTTTGCCCGTGGCCCACATGAATTCGAGACCATCGGTGAATGCCAACTCTGCTTTGAAGAGCCAGGAGCCCACGGTGTAGTTGGCCCCGGTTCCGACCATCCATAGTCGTGCGTGTTCGAAGCGACCGTCATTCAGGTCAAAGTGTGGGGAGTCGTTGTTGAAAAGCGCCGCCTGCAGAGAAACATCCCAGCCACTAAAGACGCCCGTAAGGTTGACTGCGGCTTCCGTGCTCTTCCCAAAGTCCTTGCCGGTCTTCGTTGTTGGATCCGCGAATTCGTCTGCCGGAATGGCAAAGAGATCAGCCGCGATCGGGGCCTTCTTTGGGCTCAAAGACTCTAGAAACGCCATCGGATCCGCCGGAATGAACTCATCGATATCCGGCAAGAAGTCACTCCCTCGCACGGGGGTGAGATCGTAACGAACCTCGGGAATCGCAAGCACGGTGAGGGTCCAGGGTCCGTGGAAGAACCCCAACCTCGCCATGCCAACCGAACGGCGACTGTCCTCGATATCAACAAGGCCAGGCTCACGGTTGTCGATCGGATTAATGATGTCGAGAACTCGAATGGTCTCGCTGCGGCCCCAGTTCACAACCTGGCGGCCCACCTTCAAGTCCACCTGCTCGTGCAGGCTGCCTTCAACGTACGTGTCCGTCAGCTGTAAGTCGTATTCGTAGGTATCGAGGACCTCGCGCGTGTAGTCGTGGCGACCATTGATCTCGTACGCGAGGTCGTAGAAGCCGTAGCCCGAGGTTCGAAACTTCCACTCCTTGGGCAAGTCCATGTCGAGTTGCAGGGCGAGCTTCGTACGAAAGCGTTGCAGCCCTGAATAGTCGGTCCCGGTACTCGAGTCGTGGTCATGCAGGCTCGCAGAGAGGCCGAAGCTAAGGTCGCCTTGGAGGTCCCAAGCGCGGTCGGCTTGCGGCTCGGGTTCGGTGTTGTCTGAAACCGGCAGGTCATCATCGTCGTCGAACCCGCCGAGGATGTTGTCCATCTCGCTGCCGGCGTCGTCATCCGAGTCGGCATCTTCGGCGGCATCGCCAGCATCGTCGTCAAAACCGCCGAGGATGTCTTCCATTGACGCGTCGTCATCTGACGTCTGCGCAAACGCGGGCGCCGTCGCAACGAGAGAAAACAGGGCGAATACCGCAGCGCTTACGAGCGCAAACGAATATTCAGAGCGAAGCCAGCGGCGCATGCGACGAAAGGCCTAAAGACCCTTCTCAAGCTTGCGAATTGTAAAGTCACCCTCGCTGAGATCTTGATTGAATTTGACGTTCGACGTTTTGAGGATCGTCTTGTGCAGCGTCGTCTTGCCCTTCTTCGTCTTCATCGACACTTCAACCGGAACCCAGATGCCGTCGATCTGCTGCAGTTCGTTCACTTCCATGTAGCGAAGCCGCTTGCCCTTCTTGAGCCAGCCTACTGATTGAACGACGACAAAGTTGTCTTGCCGGACAAACACGACCGATTTGGTGTAACCGGTCTCGTCGATTTCGTCCTTGGTCTTCGGAACCGACTCGATCTGCCAAACTTTGTGACCGTCGACATCCGTTTCTTTCATGATCGTGTAGTCGTAACGATCAAGTGAACG
>Ga0115003_10003152_pt1 | contig 13180 bp, 12 predicted proteins | sample ArcticOcean_MG_C_7_FD_88736 | JGI IMG/M metagenome (GOLD analysis project Ga0115003, IMG submission 88736) | Marine microbial communities from western Arctic Ocean - ArcticOcean_MG_CB11_88 | ecosystem: Environmental > Aquatic > Marine > Oceanic | place: Arctic Ocean: Canada Basin | collected... | reverse complement strand
AATATAGCTTTATAGGCTTTATCTAGATTCATTATTTTTTTATTTTCATAATTTTTTCTCCTAAGTCCTATTAAATTTATTCCCTGAAGATGGTTTCTGTTACCAACAGATAGACCGAATGGGATTACATCTTTCAGTACTCCTGTCATTCCACCAATCATAGCTAATCTTCCAATTCTTGTATATTGCTGCACAGCGGAGTTTCCACCTATTACAACTGAATCTTCAATAGTTACATGTCCACCTAACGGTACATTATTTGCTATAATCACATCATTTCCGACTTTACAGTCATGCGCTACATGAGATGAAATCATAAATAAACAATTATTTCCTATAACTGTTTTTCCACCCCCACCTTCTGTGCCTGGATTAATTGTTACGTATTCTCTAATTGTGTTGTTCTCACCAATTATTAAACTAGTAAGTTCGTTTTTATATTTTAGGTCCTGCGGTGCTGTACCTATACTTGCAAATGGAAATATTTTTGTCCCTTTTCCTATTCTAGTATTTCCTTCAATATGTACGTTAGAAATTAATTCTATATTATCTTCTAATTGTACAAATTCACCAATATTACAAAAGGGTCCAATTTTGACGTTATTTCCAATTTTTGCTTTTTTCGAAATAATGCTCGAAGTGTGTATCATTTTTTATCTACTATAGTAGCTGACCACTCAGCGTCAGCCATTCTTTTTCCTTCTACTTTAGCTGTACCTTTATACTTCCAGACTCGCCCATGTGATCTAATAGCTTCAATTTCTAAATGAAGTTCACAATCAGGTATAACAGGATTTCTAAATCTAGCTTTATCTACGCCCATTAAAAAAACTAATTTATTTTCATATTCTTTTGGGTCAATCCCATAAGCGGTTAAGGCAGCAGCAGCTTGGCCAAATGCTTCTACTATTAAAACTCCAGGCATCACAGGTTGGCCAGGAAAATGTCCTTGAACAAAAAAACTATTCTTTTTAACCTGCATAACCGCTGTTGCCGATTTTAGATGTATAATATTAATTAGCTTATCAATTAATAACATTGGCTCCCTATGAGGAAGTAAACTTTCTATTTTTTTTCTATCTATTGAATCATTCATTTTTTTGAACTCCTTATAAAATCTTTTAAAGGTACCGCAGGGTAACCCATAACTATAGTTCCATCTTTTATATCTTTAACAACGCCACTACCACCACCAATTTTAACATTGTTTCCAATTCTTAAATGTCCAGATACGCCTGCTTGGCCACCTATTGAAACGTTGTCACCAATAATTGAGCTGCCTGCAAAACCTACTTGTCCTGCTATCATACAGTTGTTTCCAATTTTAATATTGTGAGCGACATGTACTTGATTGTCTAAGAAAGTATTTTTACCAATTACGGTATCATCAATTGAACCTCTATCAATTGTGCAATTAGATCCTATTTCTGCGTTATCTTTTATTGTTACTTTTCCTATATGAGGAAATCTTAAATTTTTTTCTTTTAATGGAATGAAGCCAAACCCTTTTAAGCCTATTTTACATCCATCTTGTATAAAAACATTTTTTCCAATCACTGTGTTTTTGATAACAACTTGAGATCCAATTATGCAATTTTCACCGATTGAAACATTGTGTTCAATAATTGTATTACTACCAATAATAGTATTTTTCCCTATTTTGCATTTTTTCCCAATCAAAACATTGCTTCCAAATTTTACTTTAGAAAAAAAATATTTCTTTGAATTTTTTAAAGATAAATCAGGAATGTCAATATCTGCATTTGGATAGAATTTCTTTGTTACATTACAAAGTTCAAAAAGTACGTTCTTAACTATTATTGGCTCACAATCTGAGGGTAAATAACTTTTTAGTTTTTCTGTTGTTAAACAATAAGAGGCCACAGTATTTTTAGCTTCTTCTCTGTAGTTAGGTGAATCTAAAAAAGATAAATCATTAATTTTAGCTTCAGAAAGAGTTTTTATATCTAAAATTTTTAATTTTCTGGTAAATTTAATTTTACTAAATATTTGACTGGGAAGAAAAGGTCCCTTTCGCTCAAAGAAAATATTCTTACTCATTAAGATTAATTTATTTTTAAAGATGGAACTTCTTTATTTAATATAGCAATTATTTGATTGGTAATTTCTAAATTGGTGTCACCCATTACCACGCTTTTTTTGTCTAGAATTAATCTAATATTGTTATCTTCCATATACTTTTTAATAATTGGGTTTAAAGCTTCGAGTAAAGATTTTTTTGCTAGATTTTTTTTTTTTCCAATATTATCAAATGAATTTTTTTTTTGTTTTTGGAGTTCAAACACTTTTTTTCTAAGATCATCCACTTTTTTTTTGTATTCCTCTGGTGTAATTGTTTTTTTCTGAGAAATAATATCAGATTCTTTTTTTTTTAGATTATTTTCTTGTTTAATAAATTTACTAGATTCTGATTCAAAATTTTTCTTTAATACTATTTGCGCAGCAGAACCTGCTTTACTCTTATTGAGTACTTTTTTAAAATCAATAAAATAAGAGGAGTCAGCAAGACAAATAGAAGAGTTCAAAAAAAATAATGTTAAGAATAAAAATATACTTTTTGTTAATTTTTTCATGCAGCTAAAAAGTTGTACCTAATCTAAAGTTAAAAGTCTCTACTATATCCGTGCTGGCTTTTGAAATATTTTGAGACAAAATAAAAGTCATTGGTCCAATAGGAGATGTCCAACTGGTTGCTACCCCTGTGGTAGATCTAATTTTATTTGTATCAGTCAGTGTTGAATCGTAATCTATATTCCACAAATTTCCAAAATCCAAAAATGCTGCAATATCTATTTTTGTATTTTCAGGTAGAAGATTGGGTAAAGCCATTTCGAAATTTGTAGCGTATGCATAATTACCACCAACAAATTCTGCACCATCTTTCGGTCCAATTCTGCCAGCTTCAAACCCTCTAAGCTTAGAAGTCGGCAAACCTATTCTTTTACTCAATCTGACATCCTTATCGTTTAAACCATTTATTGCAGAGGCATACAATTTAAAGCTACCAATAGCATTGGGTGAGAAGGATTTATATTTGCTAAAGTTGTAACTATTTTTTATGTAAGGTGAATCTGCATAGATCGGTAGGGCTTGACTAAATCTGGATATATATCCGTCTGTTGGAGCATAAGCACGATTCCGCTTATCTAAAGAAATGCTATAATCAAAGCTCAAATCTGAAAATGTACCGTTTTGTTTTTTTAAAGAACTAGAAGCTGTGTTACTAACTTTTAAATCATCATAAGAGTAAGTAATTTGTGGAAATAAATACACATCTTTATACTGTTCAAAGCCAGTACCTATACCTAATGTGATCAAGTTATTTTTAAATCCAGATTTAGTTTTATCGTTACTTGTATTTGTAGCAAAATAATTTAATGAATTTCCTGAGTATTTATAGTTTGGGTCAGTTAATGAAAAACCACCGGTAAAAGTTTCTGCACTAGCATCAATACTAGTTTCAACTCGCAGGCCTTTTCCGAGCCAATTATTCTCTTTAATGCTAAATGAAAAGCTACCTCCAGCTGTACTGAGCCCAGCTCCAGCGGTAATCTCACCAGTTGGTTGTTCCTCAACTTCAATTTCTATTACTTTTTGACTCGAATTTTCACCGCTAGTTATTTTCTTTTTTACAGAAGCAAATAGATTTCGAGATTTCATCTTTGCTATAGATTGATCAAGTTTTAGCGAGCTGAAAGGATCTCCCTCATCTAGCAATAATTCAGATCGAATTACTGATTCATCTGTAACTGTATTTCCAATAATATTTATTTTTTCTACTAACACTTTTTTTCCCTCAAAAATATTAATTTTTATTTCTATGGAATCATTTTCTAAAATTTCGTTAACAGAATGTTCAATAAACTGAAGGTCGTTATCAGCTATCAATATTTCAAGATCGTCTAATAGTTTTTTTACAATCAGAGGAGAATAGTATTTTCCTACAACTTTTGTAAAATCTTTTTGTAAAGAAACGAAAGTTTTCTTGTCTAAAACATCACTAACGTTAGTACTAATTTTGTATATTTTATACCTATTTCCGGCATTAATGGTGTAGGTTAAATTTGTAAAATTGTTATTACTAACTTCCGCTTTATTCGATAATACTTGAACGTCATAATATCCTAAAGACTTATAATAATTAATTAACAATCTTTTATCTAGCTCAATATTATTATAACTTAGATATGTATTTTTAGATAAAAACTTCCAAAACTTTTTTTCTTCAGAAACTATAATGTCTCTTAATCTTTTATTTCTAATTTTTTTATCGCCGATAAAATTAATTTTTGCGATGTCAGTTTTTTTTCCTTTATCTACAAAATAAATAAGATTAATTCTATTGTTGTCGAAATTTTCTGTTTTAGCTTCTACTGTTGAAAAGTTAAACCCAATAGAGGCATAAATTTTTTTTATTGTACTGATATCTTCCGTTAATTTATTTTCTATATAACTTTTTTTACTTTTTAAATTCAGCCTTTCTAAAATTTTTTTTGTTACATCTTTTGATTTTTCACCTTTAAGTGTAACAGAATTTATAACGGGGTACTCTTGAACGGTAATTTTTAAAACGTTATTATTTAACGAAATTTTGATATCTTCAAAAAACTCAGTTTCATATAGATTTTTTAAAATATTATTTATATCGAAATCTGAATAGTCTTTATTAAGTTCAATGTCGCCATAAACTTTAATTGTCTCAATGCTGAATCTATCATTACCAATTAATTCTATCTTTTGAACAGTTTCAGCCGAAACACTGAATGTAGTGAAAAAAATAAAAATAATCAAAAAAATTTTGGGCATAATAGTTTTTAAAACTTGTTTTTTTTTATTATCTGAAGAGCAAGGTTTCTTGCCCAATTGTCTATTTTATAGATATTTTTTATACTATTAGAATGCATATTTGAAGTTTTTATATAGTTTCTGTTCTTTATAACAAGACTCAAATAAAAAGAAATGTCGTTAAAATCAATATTTTTCTTTAAAAATTGATCAACAAATATTTCATTCGCCGCATTAATGATAATAGGTGACGATTGAAGCTTATTCATTACAGATATTAATTTTACAACTGGAAATTTATTTGTATCTACAGGATAAAATTCGAGATTTTGAATAGACTTAACTTTTTTATTTATGTTAGTAAATAAATCTAGATAATTAAATTTATTGAATAAAGCGTTTGCAATAGGAATTTTCATATCTGGACAATGATATAAAAAAATTGTTGTTCCATTTTTAAGTTTAACAATTGCATGAACGAGCGACTGAGGGTGGATTATAATTTCATATTTTTTCAGATCAAATGTAAAAAGTTTTAAAGCCTCAGTTAATTCTAATACCTTATTCATAAGTGTAGCGGAATCTACGGATATTTTTTTTCCCATTTTCCATTTGGGATGTTTGATAGCTTGCTCGGGTTTTATATATTTAAATTTTTCCTTTTGAAGATTTAAGAATGGTCCTCCAGAAGCTGTAATGTAAATTTTTTCTATTTCACGGTTCGAATAGTTTTTTGTCAACTGAGCAATTGAAAAATGTTCTGAATCTATTGGAATTAACTCAGTCTTATTTATCTTTGAATTTTTTTTTATTAACCGCCAACCACAAACTATGGATTCTTTATTTGCTAAGAGAATTTTTTTACTTAATCTTGTTAAACTTATTGTGGGTTCTAGCCCAGCTATACCAGGAATAGCCGACACTGTTACATCAATTTTCTTTATATACTTATCAAGATTGATAATATTATTTAATATAATTGTATTTTTAATAAAATTTTTTTTTCTTATCTTTAGATATACTTTTAGATTATTTATAACAACTATTTTTGGTTTAAATTTTTTTATTTGTGAAATTATTTTATGATAATTTTTATTTGCAATAATTAATACGACTTTAAATTTGTTTGATTTTTTTATTATTTCTAGAGTTGTTTCCCCTATTGACCCAGTCGAACCAAGTATGGCAATTGTTTTTTTTTTCACTTTATATAGCTCCAACTATATTTAATATAAAACTGAAAATTAAAACAAATATTAAACCATCTATTCTATCGAGAATACCACCATGACCTGGGAGAATATTGCTTATATCTTTTATTTTAATTTTTCTTTTCCAGTAGGAAATATAAAGATCTCCAAGTTGACATATTATTGAAATTAATATGGTAAGTAAAATGTAATTAAATTGCAAAAGGTTTACTAATAATTGACCGAAGAAATAATTTTGAAGTATATTTAAAAATGGTAGGGCAAAAAAACTAAATATTATTGATCCGACAGCACCTGAGTATGTTTTATTTGGGCTTATTTTTGTAAGTTTTTTCCCTTTAATTATTCTTCCAACAACATAACCTCCAATATCAGATAAAAATGTTGAAGCTAAAACCCAATAAAGAATAATCAGAGAGCTATTACTATTCCCTCGTAAATAATAAAAAGAAAAAAAAGCTAAAATTAATATTAGATTTGATAAAAAAATAAATAATAAATTTTTAGTATTTTTAATTATTTCATAAAATGAAAGGAAATAAATTAAAGATAAGAAAATAATAAGATAAATTCCAGAGTTGAAAGAAAAATAGAATAAAACTGGTAAGAGAACCAAAGATGTTAAAATTCTATTTACAAGATCTTGACTAATCAACTAAATACCTCCAAAATTTCTTTTAATATTTTGATACTTTTTAACAATATTTTTTAAATCATTTTTTGTGAATTCTGGCCATAATTTATCTAAAAAGAATATTTCTGTATACGCTAATTGCCAAAGCATAAAATTACTTAATCTTTTTTGACCTCCTGTTCGTATGAGAATGTCAGGAGACGGTAGATCTGAATATAAGTTTTTGTTTATTTTTTCTTCTGTTATATTTTCAGAATTATTATTAATTTTTTTTACCGCATCTATAATTTCATTTTTGGAACCATAATTAATGGCTAAATTTATAATTAATTTATTATTTTTTTTCGTTTGTTTTATGGCACTTTGCAGAGATTTTTTTATTTGCGTGGGTAATTTTTAAACGACCAGAGACAATAATTTTAATTTTATTCTTAATGATATTACTAATTTCTTTCTTAAAATAAATATTTATTAAATTGAAAAGATAGTTTATTTCTGACTTTGGTCTACTCCAGTTTTCGGTAGAAAAAACATAAAGTGAAATAATTGGAATTTTTAATAAGATTGAAGCTTCTACAATTTTTTGTACGGTTTTGACGCCTGCTAAATGTCCGTAATTTCTATTTCCCCTTTTTTTTTGCCCCCATCTTCCATTGCCATCCATAATAATGGCAATGTGATTAAGTTTGTTCATATTTGTAGAATTTCTTTTTCTTTCTCTTGGGATATCTTCTCTATATTAGCAATATTGTCGTCTGTTATTTTTTGAATATCTTTTTCAAATGATTTATTTTCATCTTCACTAATTTTCTTATCTTTAATAAGGTTTTTTAATTCATCGTTTGCTTCTCTTCTTATATTTCTGATTGAAACTTTATTTTTTTCACTAATATTTTTTAAAACTTTAATTAAATCTTTTCTTCTTTCTTCTGTTAAATCAGGAATTCTAATTCTCAAGACAGATCCATCAATCTGCGGGTTAATTCCTAAATCGGATTTTTGTATAGCGGCATCAACTGCTTTAATGTTTGTTTGATCCCAAACTTGTATTGTTATTAGCCTTGCTTCAGGAACGCTTACACTAGCGAGCTGATTTATAGGCATCATTTGTCCATAAACATCAACTTTAACCATGTCTAACATGGATGCGTTAGCTCTACCTGTTCTTAGAGAGGATAAATCTTTTTTATAGGATAGAATGGTTTTATCCATCTTAGTAGCATAATTTTTTTCATTAAACTCTGAGTTCATAATTAAACTCCTTCACCAACCTTATATCTTGTAAAATTTATTATTTTAATATTACTATCTTTTAGTATATCCGAAACTTTCTTCTTTGGATCCATAATCCATACTTGATTAATTAGAGTGTTTTCAGAAATAAATTTATTAATTTTTCCTTTAGCGATTTTTTCGATCATTTCTGCTGGTTTTCCTGAATTTAGAAGCTCTGCTTTAATAATTTCTATTTCTTTGGCTATAATATCTTTATTTAAGTCTTTTTCCTCAAGCGCCGTTGGAGACATTGCTGATACATGCATTGCAATTTTTTTTCCTATATCATCTTCTTTAGAAATTTTAACAATCGATATTATTTTACCAATTTTACCCTCTATAGCTCCATGTACATAAAAGGAATTTTTACCATTTAAATTGTTAAAAAAAACAGACCTTCTTATTGTTATTTTTTCTCCCATTTTAGCAATGAGATCTGTTAAATTTGTTTCTACTGTTAAATTATTTTTCATTTTTACTTTATTTACTATTAATAAATCAGATTTATTTTCAAAATTTATAATTGAAACTTCTTTGCAAAAAGAAACAAATACATCATTTTTCGCAACAAAATCTGTTTCACTATTAATCTCTATTAATGATACTTCACCATTTTTTTCTTCTAATAAGCATAGTCCTTCAGCTGCAGTTCTGCTCATTTTGTTTGAAGCCTTGGCTATACCTTTTTTTCTTAAAAATTCTATAGCTTTTTCGATGTTACCGTCTGATTCATCAATAGCAAGTTTGCAGTCTTTAAAACCAACACCTGTGACTTCTCTAAGTTTTTTTACACTTTCAAGGAGTTCTTTGCTGGACATAAAATAAAGTTTGATTAAATACTTTTTAATTCAGCTTTTTTTACAACTGTTTCTGTATTTAATTTTTTTGGGTTTAGTTGTTCTTTGTCTTTATCATTGGGTTTTATTTCAATAAATTTTGATGCATTAATAATAGTGCTTTTTAATAGGTCGCAATATAAATTGATTGATCTTCTTGCATCATCATTTCCTGGTATTGGCAAATGTATATTTGTTGGATCTGAATTGGTATCTAAAATAGCTGCAATTGGAATGTTAAGTTTTTTAGCTTCGGCTACAGCAAGAGATTCAACGTTTGTATCTATGATAAAAATTAATTGAGGTAATTTCTTCATGTCAGCTATGCCACCTAGTGATCTTTGAAGTTTTTCTTTTTCTTTAGTTCGTTTTAAAATTTCTTTTTTTGTAAAACCGGTGTCTTCTTTTGCGAGAGTTTCTTCTAACATCTTCAATCTTTTAATTGAATTTTGAATAGTGTTCCAATTTGTTAACATTCCACCTAGCCATCTATAATTTACATAAAATTGATCTGTTTCTTTAGCTAAGCTTAAGATTTGTTCTGAAGCTTGTTTTTTTGTTGATACAATTAATATTTTTCCACCACTTGATATACACTTATAAATTTCTGTTAAGGCGTTTTTAAAAAAAACTACAGTTTGTGTAAGATCAATTATATGAATTGAATTTTTTTCTCCGAAAATGAATTTTTTCATCTTTGGATTCCACCTTAGTGTCTTGTGGCCTAGGTGAACTCCGGCTTCTAATAATTGTTTTATGTTTACTTCAGGTATATTCATAATTTTTTCCGGTTAATCCACCACAGCAAACCTCTTTTGAGACCGGTAGGATTTTACTCCTTAACACTGTGTGCGAAATTAAGCTCTCATATAGTCAAAAATAGAACAAATCAAGCTTCTAGAAAATTATTTTTTTAACATATTCCTTATTTTTGATTAGACTAAATAGATTAAAATCAAATTTTCTGGCTTTTTCAAGTTCAAATAGGTAATTTTTGCTACTGTCTCTTAAAATGACATTAATTTTTGTTTCACCGGTATTTTTTAACAATTCATTTAATTCTTTTAGTTTTCCTTTATCGCTTAATTCTATAGACACTTGTTCATAGGTTTTATTTACCAGATCTAATAAGTCCACTATTTTTTTGATATTAACTCTTACTAAGCTATTTTCACCCGTACTTTGTTCTTTTTGAAGTGTTAAAATAAAAGAATTAGACTCTTTTAGTTTCTCTCTGTTAGAGGAAAAAAGATCAGAAAATAGAAATATTTCAAATTCACTTTTATTATCACTAAATTTTATAATTGCATAAGAATTTCCTTTTGCACTTTTTTTTTCTTGGATAGACATTACTGTTCCTGCAACAAGAGCCTCTGACTTATTGCCTTCTAAGAAGTCTTTATAAGACAAAATTTTAAGCTGAGAAAAAAAATCTTTATACTCATTTAGGGGGTGGTCTGAAATATAAAATCCTAGGGAGACAAATTCTTCATTTAATAATTCTTTTTTAGTCCAAGCCTTAACTGTGTCGAACTTGAAAATTTCATTGTGCTTATTGCTAACATCGTCAAAGAGGTTCGTTTGATTGCTTATTTTTTCTTCATATTTACTTTTTATTGTTTGAATAATTTTAGGTATTGCCTCAAATAATTTTTTCCTATTAATATCAATTTCATCAAATGCACCAGCTTTAACAAGTCCTTCAAGCTGTAACTTATTTACATCTTTAGGTTCTACACGGTTAATAAAATCTGTAAATGTTTTAAATTTTCCATTTTTTTCTCTTTCATTTATAATATTTGAAATCGCTTCAAAACCTACACTTTTAATGGCACCTAGCCCGTAAAATATTTTGTTTATATCTGGTTTGAACTCAGCAAAACAATTATTTATTGAAGGTCTAATAACTTCAACTTTTAATCTTTTTAGCTCTTCAACATATTCCCTAAGTTTACTTGTGTTAGTTAATGACGTAGACATAGAAGCAGCTATAAATTCTTCTTTATAATAAGTTTTTAAATAAGCGGTTTGAAATGCAATTAGAGCATAGGCTACAGCGTGACTTTTATTAAAACCATAATCTGCAAAAGGTTCAATTTTAGTAAAAACATAATTAGCTACATCTTTTTTGATACCATTTTTTAACGCTCCGGAAATAAATTTTTCTTTTTGTTTTTCAAGTTCTGCTCTCTTCTTCTTACCCATTGCTCTTCTTAAAATATCGGCCTCACCAGCAGAAAAACTAGCAAGAGTTTGTGCGATTTGCATTACTTGTTCTTGGTAAATTATAATCCCATAAGTTGGTTTTAAAATTTTTTCTAGTATTTCATGAATATAGTCGGGTGTTCTTTGGCCATTTTTACATTCATTATATGTGGGAATATTACTCATCGGCCCTGGTCTATAAAGAGCGACTAGAGCAACAATATCATTAAATTCTGTTGGTTTCATTTGTCGTAAAGTAGCTCTTACACCTGTACTTTCTAGCTGGAATAAGCCTGTAGTTTCTCCAGTTGACAGTAATTTAAAAACATTCTGATCCTGTAAATCGATTTTACTAATTTCAAGTTTTATATTTTTTAGAGTTAACATTTTTATTGTTTTGCTAATAACAGTAAGAGCTGTAAGACCAAGTATATCAAACTTTACTAAACCTGCATTTTCTGAAGAGTGCATATCAAACTGTGTAGATGGCAATATTAAATTGGCAGAGTGATCTTTGTATAAAGGAACTTGTTCGGATAAGTTTTCACCAGCTATAACAACACCTGCTGCATGTGTTGCCATGTTTCTGTTAAGTCCTTCAATTTTTAATGAAAGTTCTATTAACTTTTCAACTTTCTTATTATTTTTAATTTCTTCTTTAAATCTTGGCTCTCTGTCAATTGATTCTTGTAGAGAAAGGGGTCTTGATGGATCAAATGGTATCATTTTACTTATTTTGTCTACGTGACCATATGGTAACCCAAGTACTCTACCCATATCTCTGATTGCCATTCTAGCTTTTAATTTTCCAAAAGTAATAATATGAGCAACTCCATTTTTATATTTAGATTTTAAATATTCAAATACTAAATTTCTCTTTTCTTCACAAAAATCTATATCAAAATCTGGCATTGAAATTCTGTCCGGGTTTAAAAACCTTTCAAATATTAAGTCAAATTCAATTGGATCAACGTCAGTTATATCTAAACAATACGCGACTAAAGATCCGGCTCCAGAACCTCTTCCCGGTCCGACAGGAATATTATTATTTTTTGACCATCGAATGTAATCGGATACGATCAAAAAATAACCTGGATACTTCATTGAGTTTATGATGTTTAATTCGTGATAAAGTCTATCTTTGTAGAGTATTAATGTTTTTTCTTTGTTAAGTTTTGAATCTTTCTTTAATATATGGTTTTCTATCCTATTTTTTAAACCTGCTTCTGCTTGCTTTAACAACTCATCTTCAACAGTAATATTATTTTCTGTTTCTATGGTAGGTAAAACTGGAGTTGATTTTTTTGGTTTAAAATTAAATCTATATGGGAAATTATAGTTATTTTCTAGCGCTTCCGGAATATCCTTAAATAAATTAACTATATCATCATTTTTTTTAATAAAATGTTGATCGCTAAATTTTAGTCTATTTGGATTGTCTACAAAATTTTTTTGTCCTATACAAATTAGAGCATCGTGGGCCTCGTACATATCCTTTTTTAAATAAAAAACTTCTTGTGTAGCAATTAAGGGTATTTGGTTTTCTTTAGAAAGTTTAATTATAAAATTTTCATAGTTTTCTTCGCCTGTTTCATTGTGTCTTTGTATTTCTAGATAAAACCTATCTTTAAATATATTTTTTAATTCTTTTGTTGCTTCTTCTATTTGTTTTAATTTGTTTAACTTAAATAATTTACCAAATAAACCGTGATGATTGCCGCTTAACAACATCAAACCATCGTTGATATTTTTTAATACATTGATTTTACAATGTGCATCTGTTTTTTCATCAGAATCTAAATAACTATTTGAAGATAATTTAATAAGATTTTTGTATCCATGAGATGAACAGGCAAATAAAGGTAATTTACCTATAGAATTGTCTAAAGAAAAATTAATTTGTGTTCCTATTATAGGTTGTGTTCCAAACTTACTGATCTTCTCTGCAAATTCTAAAGCTCCACATAAATTGTAGCTATCACAAATACCTATGTTTGAAACTTTATTTTCCTTGCAGTGAATTGCTAAATCATCAATCTTAATTGCACCTTCACAGATGGAATATTGAGTATGAATTTTAAAATTATTGAAAATTTTGACATTAGACATTAGCTCTTTTTATATTACCATTTAAAATACTCAACTTGTAATCTGCTTTATTGGCTAAATCTCTATTGTGAGTTGCAAAAATTATAGTCTTATTTAATTTTTTT
>Ga0115003_10003146_pt1 | contig 13203 bp, 9 predicted proteins | sample ArcticOcean_MG_C_7_FD_88736 | JGI IMG/M metagenome (GOLD analysis project Ga0115003, IMG submission 88736) | Marine microbial communities from western Arctic Ocean - ArcticOcean_MG_CB11_88 | ecosystem: Environmental > Aquatic > Marine > Oceanic | place: Arctic Ocean: Canada Basin | collected... | reverse complement strand
ACTGAATGATGCGTTAGCATTGAATACCGTCGTGACACACAACCTTCCATGCCGCGACGGAAATACGGCAAGTTGAGAAAAACCGTCGAAATGCCGTCAAAAGCAAAGTGTTCACGCTGCCGTTCAGGTAAATTTTGTCCGATAGAAGGCCACAGTGGGCAAGAGATCACACCACACCGAGAATGGGCAGGCCCCGCCTCCATCAAAAAGCAAAAACAAAAACGTACCTGATTCAATCAATACCAATCGAACTGGTCGACGGTGTGGTTTCGACGAGTTCATCTTCATCGGCGGTTCTTGCTGCCGCCGCCGCCTCAATCGTTTCCCGTGTGGCCTGAGCTCGATGATAGACTTCACGTAATGTTTGGTCAGAAATTTCAAGATAAACCCGAGTCGTCGCAATACTGGAATGGCCGAGTAAGCGTTGAATGGTGACTAAATCAGCCCCACGTTCCAATAAACCAGTGGCGAAATTATGACGTAATACATGCGGCGTCAATTTTCCCTTCGGAAGTCCCGCATCTCCTGCGAGTGAATCCATCAATCGCTGAACGCCACGAGGTTGTAGGCGCCGCCCTGCAGAATTCAAGAGAAATGCGAAATCATCATCACGAACTCGAGCATCTCGAATCGGGATCCATGCATGAATACGTTCAAGGGTTCGGCGAGTGAAGAGTACTAAACGGTCTTTGTCCCCTTTGCCGCCGTAGACTCGAGCAGACCCATCATCGAGGTCGATATCATTCTGGTCAAGATTACACACTTCACTGACACGTAAACCGGTGTCAAGCATCATTGTAACGACAATTGAGGCGACGGGATTTTCACTTTTGGCAGAAGCATCCAAAACCATCGACATTTCTCTTCGGTTCAAAGTACGAGGAAGGCGCTTTCCAGTTCGTGCACGAACCAGATGGTCGGGCCAGCGATGCCCGAGCCATTTGAGTAGGTGTCGAGCAGCAGCCAGACGCGCATTGTAGGTGGTTGGGCGTAACTCAGATAATCCATGTGTCCACCGGTCCATCCGTCCATTGAGCGGTTCCATTCGTTCAGCCAATTCGTACACAGTCATTGCTTGATAATCAGATTCACTCAGAACATTCTCCCCAGAAAGGGTAGTTTCAATTAAAGCGCGTAATCCACTGGCGTAGGACTTTTGAGTATTCAGTGATTTATTTTCAGCCTTCAATGTCTGCATATAACAGGCCAACCAGGGCAGATTTTGCATGTGAATAAGGCGTGGCGGAAGCACAACTGAGGTATCATTGAGCCGTAGTTGGCTCGGCCTCATAGCCTTGCGATTTCGCTCCTCTCCTCTCCGCGTATTCATTGGCGTTCACCGCCTCCCGCCTAAGGCGGGGGTGCATCCCGTGCTCCGTAGAGCAGAAGAGAAGAAGACGGACTCCCATATCAAACCACCGCGCGTTCACATGAAACAGGAATCGAGAACGCACCCTCGGGTCCAACGCCGAGTCAAGCATTTGTCTCTTCGGATGAGGGGACATCAAAGGCTTTTCGTGGCACATCGAGCATTGCTTGACGAAGGGAGGACCTCAGTTCTGTGAGCTCCCCATAACAAATCAGCACGTCCTCGTATCGTAATTGAAGTTCATCAGAAGGATTCCACATCAAACTGTTGTCGCGAGAAAGCGCAAAAACAGGGATGTCGGCATTTGATTTGAATAAACTAGCAAGCTGTTGGCCCACCAATGCCGGGTGATTACGAATTTGAAGTGAAAGTACTCCTGCGCCAGGTACAGTTCTGAGTAATTGGTCGAGATCGACTTCTGCAAAAGCAGTTTCACTTGTAACATAATCAATGATTTCCCCAGCGACATTGACGCCACTGGCTTTCTCGAGACCTTCGAGACCCGGGGATGAATTCACTTCAAGAACCAAGGGTCCATTCTTTGACTCAAGTAAATCAACACCAGCAATATGCAGGCCGAGAACACGGGCTGCTCGGCAAGCAACCTCTTCAAATTCTTTTGACAAATCTACGTTTTCAACCGTTCCATTGAGATGATAGTTGCTCCGAAACTCTCTCCCACGGGCGCGGCGTCGCATGCTTGCAACGACGCGGTCTCCAACCACCAAAGCACGGATATCTTTGCCGTGGGATTCCGCAATGTACTCTTGAATCAAGATTGAGCGACCGGTGAGCAGCAGCCCTTGGACGAGATTGCGAGCTTCTCGAATAGTGTGGCGCAAAAACACACCCTGTCCCTGAGTTCCTTGCGTGACTTTGATGACTACGGGTAGGCCACCGACAAAATCAACCGCGGTCTCAACATCAATGATATCTCGGACATAGGTTGTGCGGGGTACAGGAATTCTGTTTCGAGCAAGAATCTGAGATGCGTGGAGTTTATCGCGACTTTTGAGAATACCCGCTCCTGTGTTCGCAGTCCAAATTCCTAATTGTTCTAAATGGCGGAGTACCGCAACACCGTGTTTGGTGATCGAATGACCAATACGAGGAATAACAGCATCATAATTGAACAACTCGCCATTGTGAAGTATATCAATTCGGCCATCAGCAACGAATAATGAGAACTTCATTGGGTCTGCCACATAAGGGTCCAGTCCACGTTTTTTCGCCTCTTCAACCAATCTTCTGGTGCTGTAAAGCCGAGGCCCTCTCGAAAGGATAGCAATTCGAAGGTCAACGCCATGCGACGCTCCCCCTTCGTGATTCACGCTATACTCCTCCATACTTGCCGTCATTCCGTCGCGCCTTTCAAGTGCTCGCTTTAAATCGGGGTAAACATGACCGAAGAAGGTGTAGTGGCTACCGATGAAGAAATTCCTACTGATGCCGACCGAGATGAAGAGGAGGAAACCCTTACTTTGGACCAACGTCAAGAGGAATTGAAAAAGTCCCGGTGGAATGTTTTTTTATGGCTCGGTATAGCGGTTTTGATGTTTACTTTTGCACTTTTCCCGATGCCTTTCCATGTAGACTATGATGACATACAACAACATTCAGCCAAGAAAGATATCGGATTGGTATGGGGCCCCTCTTTACCCGGCGAAGATTTGTTCGATGCCCCCCTGCATCTGGATGTTACGGCAGCTAGCCCGCCTCCTGATACGGGTGTTCTCATTGAAGCTTATTTGATTAAGGAGGATAATTGCCAACAACAACTTGGACCTTTATTCTTAGAGGCAAAAGCCGGAACAAACCATGCATATCAACATCAAACTATTTCTGCGCCGGTTGGTGGACAAGAATACACATTCAAATTTTCAGTAGACCCAGGGCAATACTGTGTTATTGTTCAATACGTTGACGCCAATGGCGACCACATTAAGGGCGTGGGTAATTCCCTTTCTGTAAAAGGTAAAGTTTGGCCCAACCAAATATTTGGTGGAGTTCTTGGAATCATTTGCCTTTCGTTGTCTGCCTTCGCCTTTTTCGGTGCCCAAAAGCACGGTGCTCATGTTAAACAAATCCTCGAAAATGGGAATGAATCAACTGAGGACAAAGTACTGGCATCTCTAACGGATGCCCGTGTTGCTGCAGGTCCAACAGGTGGCCCACCAAGCGCAGGTGGTCCAACAGGCCCACCCGAAGCAGGACCGTCCGCCCCTCCTCTCACCGTTGAAACTCCCGTGTATCAAGCACCAGAAGAACCGGCCACAGTACCTGATACGACCCCGACCGAGCCACCAGCCGTTACTGCAGCCTCGACAGAAGCGATTTTCGAACCTGCAGAAGGCGGTTATTTCTACAAAAAGTTACCAGATGGTAATTATGAGCAAACGGTCTATGTCCAAAATTCAGATGGTTCATATGTACCTCATGAAGGCTAACCGAACCTCCACCCGTTCCTAAAACTCGCGTTTTTCGGGATGCATTTGGGGTCACACTTGAAAGGGAAAGGCGACAGGCCTCTGTGAGGGTTTGGTGATGTCGGACGAGCAAACATCTTCTTTGACAGTTGTAAAACTCAAAGCATTATGCATCCTTAACGATTTATCTACCTCTGGGAAAAAGTCCACTTTGGTCAAACGCCTACTTGAATCAGGCCTCTCAAACAAAGAAGTAGGTTTACCAGCAAAGATGGAACTTCAATCGACTTCAAAACCAAAGAAGGATAAGAAAAAAGAATTGAAACCCGAGGACGAAATTGTTCTTTCTATGGAAGATGAAGATACGATGGCTCCCTCCAAACCGGATACCATCGAAGATGACGACGAACAACCCGAAGAAGAAAGCATTCTTGATGCAGAGATACTCGATGCAGAACTTTTTGAGGACGAACCAGCAGTCATTGTAAAGAAAACGAAACCAAAGGTGACGAAACAACAAGTCCGTGAAGGACCTGCAACTCTCATGGATATCATTCGCAAACCACAAGTTTCTGCGGTCCTGTTAACCTTGATAATCATAGGTGCAGGCGGCTATTATTATCTTAACAATCAACTTGATTCATTCACTGCAGAACAACTCCGCTATGGCGATAGTATGCAGTATCGGATTACGGGCGATGAAAACGGTCTGGGAACGTTTCTCGCCACTGAAGGTTTTGTCGAACTGGTGATGGACCAACTTGAAACCGATGACGATATTTGTAAAATATCAATTGATTTTGGTGGTTCAGGCAGTCTTTCGATCACCAATGGAGGTACAAGTGAATTGGTCAATGAAGGCAGTTCAATCGACCGACTCGGCGCAGTGCGTATCGTTGGTGGCATGGGGGCAGAATGGCTTGCTGTTGAAACAGTCAATACAAATTCATTGGATACATTCAGAGTTAATCGACATGTTTCAATTGGAACTTTCTGTGATGTGGGTGCGATTACTGCTACAGGAACTGCGGACCTAACGTCGACAAAATATACCGAACTGCGAAATCAAGATACCAAAGCAACCCAGTTGGATTGGGCTATTGACCTCCCATCTCCGATTGGTAAATACCAAGGGACCACAATGAGTTACGGCGTTGGAGGCTTACTCGGTGGTCTCGAGGCACTTGCTCCTGGACTTGCATTGATGATGCAACCAGTAGAAGTCCAGCACCTTTTTGCCAATGATTTGATTGACAAAGGGGCAACTGGGAGTAACCTCGGATGGGATTGGCGCGTCATTGGCATCGATGAATACGGAGGCGAACCAGCATGGAAAATAGTCGCAACCCACCATGACATTGAAGCGTATTGTTTGGGCTCTGCAACGATGAACTTATGGATTGAAGAAGGAAATCCTTGGGCAGCGAAACAGACGGTTGATGTCCTTATTTCAAAAGACCAAGTAAGTCAATCCGGTTGTTCACCAACATCTCAATTACTCAACGATTATGTTTTACCCGAAGGGGAATTGGAATTGCATCATACTTTTTCGAAGACTTCAATGACCCGTGGCCAAAAGCAACTCGACCTCGGTTTGACCTATGCTTCAAAACCTCAAGCCAACCAACTTGGCCCATCCAACAGTGAATTGGAATCATGGGGTGGATTCGAATCTCACATGCCCGATGACTCAACGTTACGCCAACATTCGTTTGAGGATGCACTTGCCTGTTTTGACCATTGGCCCAGCACAATTGCGCCGGGTGCATCCCGGGCACTCGAAGAAAACGGCTACATTTGGCGGGGGACGACCAAGCAAATTTCTTCATCGACCTCGCAATGGAACCTGTCTTGGGTGGCTTCGGATGAACAAGCGGGTTGGGTGCAATTTAATCTCACAGGAACGCCAAATGCAGAAAATTGCCAATACGACAAAAGAGGTGGTTTAGATTCGACTTCTTACAACCGCGACTCAATACCAGATACATTCAACATCACCGAACTTGAATCCTGGTTCTCTGATTCATCCCGCTATGATGTCTTGTTTGGTGAAGGCCGTTTCTTCACCTCTTCAAGCACCTACCAAGACGATGTTCAAGTCGGTTACTTGATTGCAGTTCCAGGCAATGACATTGGCTCACTTCTCTCTCAAATTGGCGATGGTGGAGATGGGGCCGTCACCCTTGACCTTTCCCGAACATGGGATGAAGATATACTGGATGTCGATGACACTGATGGAGATGGCGATACGGGAGAAATCTTGTACACTGAACACAATCAGCTGAACCTCATTGCAGATGCAGCAGAAGGTCGACTCATTGGCTGGAGTATTATTACCAACCCAATATGATTACTTCCACTCGCTTTTATCCCACTCATTGGCTGATGGTGGAACATATTCGCCCATTTGTGAAAAGTCCGGGGCAGGTGGAACATCAGCATACATCGGAGGCGGCATGAACATTTGCGGCATTTGATTGGGTTGAACTTGTTGCTTCAATGTTGAATTTCTACGTCGAGTAAAGAGAAGGATAAAGGCAAATAAAGTTATGATGCTTCCAAGTGCCAAAATGAGAAGATTCGAATCAAGATTCAAACTTTTCGCATTGTCATTGGTTTGACCGGTCGAATCCTCATCCACTTCTTCGATTACAGGCGGGTGCCAAACAGTATAGGTGACCAACCATTTGATTTCGATGACTCCATTACTATCTGAAATGACGACTTTGAGTTCATAGGGCCCGACTGTACCATTCAAGGCGCAAAGCTCTTGTGAAAAGGTGCTGTTGGGTTGTTGACAATTATGAGGGAGTTCCTCAAAAGAAAGGCCTTGGGCTAACATTGATTGATTCCTATACCATTGGGTTGTGAGGTTGAGTCGTTGAATTGACAAAGGGTCAAGATCAAGAATCACGGCCAGTTCAAGGGAGTCATTTGTTGCATTGAGTGCTACATTAGGCAACAAGGGCACAGGGGTAACCCAATCTGCTCGGCTAATTTCTTCATCAATGGAGCCATCACAATTATCATCTAAGCCATTCCAATCTTCGACTGCATTCGGTGAACGGGTTGTATCGTTATCGTCACAATCAAGGAACCATCGGAAACCATCTTGGTCAGCATCAGGGTCTGGAACGAATGGATTGGTGAAGGTAGAAATTACTTCGATTCCATCCGTTAAACCATCATCATCGGTATCTGCATCAAAAGGGTCAGTTCCTATTTCGAGGAATTCAACCAAATCGAGCAAACCATCCCCATCCGCATCTGTTCCATTGAATGTTTCATCGATTTCACCGTCACAATTATTATCGATGCCATCTAACAATTCTTGGGCATTTGGGAAAATACTTGCATTTGTATCATTACAATCTTGGAACCAATAGTATCCATCCATATCAGAATCATTGTCTTTGACTAATGGATCAGTGAAATAAATCAATACTTCTTCACCATCGCTCAAGAAGTCGCCATCGGTATCGGCCGAGGAAAGATTGGTTTCAAAGACATGAAATTCACCAAAATCAGAGAGTCCGTCATCATCGGTATCTGTTGCATTGAATCCTTCATCCCATTGTCCATCGCAGTTATCATCGATGCCGTTGAGTGTTTCAAGAGCGCCCGGATAGACCATGGCATTTGTATCATTACAATCTTCAAACCAATAATAATCATCAACATCCTCATCGGGGTCAGCCACCAATGGGTTTGTTCCATAGATCAAGACTTCTTCACCATCGAGTAGTAAATCATCATCGGTGTCGTTATCCAAAGGGTCGGTGCCATTTACGTTAATTTCAACGCCATCCGACAAACCATCGCCATCGGTATCACTGACCAACGGGTCAGTACCATAAATCAGCACTTCTGCACCATCATTGATGGTGTCATCATCGGTATCGTAATCATCAGGGTCAGTGCCATAAACATCGGTTTCATTTGAATTCGTGAGGTTATCTCCGTCGGTATCAACATCGAGTTCAGTTCCGTAGATTATGAGTTCCCATGAGTCAAGAGAGCCAGTATCACCGTTTCCTTGATCTTCGACAGTAAGCGTCCACTCTCCACGACTGTCCTCGTCCCAATGATGGACGGTTGAAAATCGCCAATCGTTGAAGTTATTTCCACCATCACCGTGCTTTTCAGAAAGAACACTTTTTGTTCCGGCAGGGCTGGTCAATATTATTTCCAAATCGCCGCGAAATGCGTGAGGGATATCGACAATCACATCGACATTCTCCACCAAGACCGGTTCAGAAACGGTTGTATTGACTGATACAAAATTCGCACTGTTATCTGGAATATCGCATTGAATACAATTCTGTGCACCCGTCGTTACCGATGTTTCAGTAGCGACTGGAGTCCACGATTCTGCCATCGAAACAGCAGCACTCGCATCGATAACACCGAAGCCGTATTTGTGACTGACATCATAGTTTGCACCGTTGACCCCCCAAGAAGAATCAGAAGCATCATTTTGACGTGAGGTCAAGACCAAGATGTGTTGAACATCTCGCCATGACAAGTTTGAGTTTGCTTCTAACATCAGAGCAATAACTCCAGAAACAAGGGGAGTCGCAGAAGAAGTGCCGCCAAAATTGTCGGTGTAGTCGTTATTGGTGTATCCTCCAGAGCCTTCAATGTCAGTAGTCGTAATGCCCTCATTATCACCGTTGGAAGGTGAAGCAACCAAGATATTCGCACCAGGTTCCGCGTAGTAGGATTGGTCACCATTGTGGGATACGGCAGTTACCGCTATGGTGTAGCGGAGATTTGCATATCCATCATAATTTGAATCGTCGTCATCAGTTAACCCATTACCTGCTGCCCAAGTAATGATGTTCCCTAATCCATTTCGGCCGAGCAGAGCATCGTTTTCCATAGCGGCAAGCATCAATGGCCCAGGGGCTTCAAGCGTTTCTCCGTTGTCACTTGGTCCCCACGAATTTGAGTAAATATCAATATTCTGGCGTTCATGCGAAAGCGCCGAAGATTCACGGGTATCCGTCGTGCTACAGGAAATCAATTGTAATCCAGCAAGGCCCGCTTCGGGTGCCGAACCACTCACGCCGATGTTGTTGTCGCCAACGCCTGCAGCAACACCGGCAGAGGCTGTTCCATGTGCATTATTTGACGTAGGCGTTGGGTCAGCATCATTGTTGCAGAAATCATAATCGAGGGTGGATTCGTAATAATTATCTAAGTCGGGATGGTTCCAATCCAGACCATCGTCGACGATTCCGATCACAACGCCAGAGCCTCTGTAGGTATTCCATGCCCCTGTAATATTGACATCTTCACCACTTGTTCCACTTGATTGCCCGGTGTTTTGAAGGTGCCATTGGTCCGAGAACTTTGGGTCATTTGGTACCCAACGCGGAAGCATTTCATTCTCAACCAACGGGTAGGCCGCTTCGATTTGTCCGTTTTCTTGGAGTTCAGAGAAGAATTCAGGTGCAGTAAAAGAATCAACATCAACAATCCATGCACCGGGCAATTCTTTCGCCGGCTCACCAGGATATTGCGACGCAATGACGACCCATTGGTGCGCAGATTCTAGCTGCGTGATTGAATACATTGAAAGGTCGCTTTTATGGGCAAGAGCAGCCTGAACTATAGGTGAATAAGAATCGATGATGCTTTCATTTTTCGCTTGTTCGTCTCCGAAATCAAGAGATTCAGAAGAGGAGGGAATAAATGCACTTGTCATGGGCCAGAGCAATGAGCCGACCAGTACAAACAGTATGGTACAAGTGCGCATATTTCTGTGTCGGACCGAATCCATATTAGCACTATCTCCGCTCTGTTGGTAATTGGCCGGACAAACGCAGAGCAAGTGATTGCAGCGTTTCATCACTGTTCTTTAGCGAACGAACATATCGAGGAATGGTGTGATTTGATTGAGCGAGGTCTTCAAGAGAACCCACCCATTCAAGTGATTGACTTGGCCGTGATAAAGAAGCAGAAGCGGAAGAATGAATGCTCCAAACCGAACACCCATCGCCATCTTCAGACGCAGTTTGTAAACACCATTGCTGAGGTAATGGAGAGGAATTGCAATTCAATGAATGCCGTTCTGTGAACCGAACAAGGCAATCATGCTCGATGTATGGCACACCCATTTCTTCTAATGCTTGGCGAGATGGCTCATCTTCTGCCCCCAGTTGAAACCATACCAAAGGAAAGACATCGCGCTCAAAACGAACAATAAGATTGCGAACAACGGCTCGTGAACGTTCAGGTGCTAGGAATAAGACCACAACTTTTGGAATTACCCCATCATCAAGTTCGGGCCGAATAGGAAACCCTTCAATTGTAGCGCCTCCATCGTTTGGATGAATTGGTGCGACTGCCCAACCTCGGCCTTGCAACTCGGAAACGGCAGAATGTGCAGGACGTTGAGTATTGAGTCCAGCCCCATAAATATGAAACACCTCGGTAGAAGACAAAATCGATTTGAGCCGGACAATATCGGCTTCATCGCGTGAATCCATAGCATAGAAATATTCCAATCCACTTATCAAAACTTGTACAAGCATTGCCACCACTTGTAACCCATCTACATGTTTCAAGACACGAAACCCCCAGCCCGAACCATGGCCGGCCCGACGCGACCCCCACATGACCGAGGTCATGAGTTATGGACGGCGGCAGAAGGGCCCTCTCGCATACTTCTAGCAAGTATTGACCGATGGGTGAGTGCTTTACTTGCAGATGACGGAATAAATATGCCTTTCATGGGCGGTTCACAGAACATCAGCGCAACGATTTGTGCGCGTGCTGATGGAATGATTGTCGGTACTGCTGCAGTCGACCATATGCTGCAGATTTGGGCCCCTTCTTTGAAAATATCTTGGATGGCGAGCGATGGGAAAAAGGTATCGCAAGAAGATGAAATCGCCACAGTTTCAGGTGATCGTGAAACACTTCTCGCCATGGAACGCAGCATCCTCAATTTGTTAGGCCAACTCTCCGGGATTGCCACAGAAACAAAACGTTGGTCCGCTCGTGCCCCAGGCCAAATTGCTTGCACCCGAAAAACAGTATGGGGTCTGTTGGACAAATGGGCAGTCCATCTTGGCGGTGGTTTGACTCACCGTTTACATCGTGACGACGCCAAGCTGTTGAAAGAAAACGACCTCATATCAATGTACCTAGACCTCGATACACACGCAAGTCGAATTGTCGCCTATTTGCAAGAAGTATCTGTGGATGATTGCGGTGCTTTCCTTGAAATCGAAGTTCGAGAAGACAAAGAAGCTATCATGGCCGCTGCTGCTTGGGCCCAACGCGAAGGGGATGCACTCCCTAAACTGGTCATCATGTTGGATAATTTTGGTCCTGAACGAAGTCGTGATATTGCCGCTCAATTAGTTGAGATGAATTTGAGAGATCATGTTTGTCTTGAGGCGAGTGGCGGAATTGTCTATGATCAACTCGATGAATGGCATGAAAGCGGAATTGACGTACTTTCGACAAGTGCCGTCAATCGAGGTGTTTCACCGCTTGATATTTCGATGATTGTTGATGGTGCTTGAGGGGAGACCATGAGCGAAATCGCAGCAGACCCGAGCCATCCACGTTACCAATCCTTGTTGATGCGCCACCGCCTCGAAGAAGCCGAGAAAAAAGGAATGCTTGCGGGTAGTGCATTGATTGCACACGGCAGGGGTGAGGCTTTCGATTATTTACTTGGAGAACAAACCATTCCGAGTGCGATGATTGCGACACAACAGGCTGTGGCACTCATGGCATCAGCCAACCATCCAATCATCAGTCTCAACGGCAATGTAGTCGCTCTTGCTGGCAAAGAAGTCCTCCACCTTGCACATCAGCTAAAATGTCCAGTTGAAATCAATATTTTTTACCGAACTCCAGAACGAATGGAGGCCTTGCTTTTCCATTTGAATGAAATTAAACAACAAGAAGGATTGGATGTCGAAATTTTTGGGGCAGAACCAGATGCGCGAATCCCAGGTCTTGAAGGGCCACGTGCCAATTGCTCCAAGCAAGGCATTTTTGAATCTGATGTGATTCTTGTGCCACTTGAAGATGGTGACCGATGCGAAGCACTGGTAGCCATGGGAAAGACCGTTCTTGTCATTGATTTGAACCCCCTCTCGCGCACTGCCCGAATGGCTTCAGTTACGATTGTTGATGAATTGACGAGAGTTATCTCAAACATGAACCGTATACTTCTATCGGATGAGTCACCTCAACAAGTCGAGAAGTATCAAAACGCTCAAATTCTCCAAGAGGCGCTTGCCCATATTGCCACTTTTCTTTCTCCAGAAGTTTGATTTCGCCCTTTTTTGACCCTTTTTTGCTTTTTACCGGCAAACTTTTTATCCTATAGTGGTGATTCTCCACCGAAATGAGCGAAATTCCGAACCCCCCTCCCAAAAAACACACATTTGGGTCTTCTGTTTCCTTTGATCTTGAAAAGCCCCCCGAACCGAAGCGTCGAGAGAAGAAAAATTTGGACGATGAAAAAGCCGAACACCCTTTACATGAGCCTTTAAATCGAGGAGAGGTTGTTGATTGCCCCGGGTGTGGCCAAGAGATTTCAGAACAAGAATGGCTTGAAGCATTGGTAGGTTTTGTTTCAGGTGTTCGAGATTTTGAAGTTGGCAATCCAGTTCGAGCACGAATTGTACAAACATTGAAAAATACAGTGACAAATATGGATACGCCACATCCAAGTGATGTATGGGAATTGAGTGTTGTCGCTCATTTGGTGGAAGATATTGAGCGTATTGTCCAAGCAGAACTTCTTCGAGTATCAAACGACGAGGTGGAGGCAAATTTTTCGATTTCCGAAGTTCAAGAATTGATTCAAGCCACAGAAATTGAAACGCGGAGTACTATGGGGACTGAAATATGGGGCGAGGTCGTCATTCAGGTGCAAACAGCCTTAGAACCTAAATTACGGAAGCAAATCGAACAAGAATTGTGGGGCGAGTTTGAAGCAGAACTCCGCCGCCGTCAAGAGGCTTAGAACGTGTCTTGTAACTTCGTAGCAAGTCGGGCAGCAATGCCTTCTCCAACATCTGAACACGAAGCAGTGCCACCCAAGTCATAGGTGAGTCCCTTTCCATCTCGTAAATGGTCAGCAACACTGTCGTCGATGAGGCTGCCGATTTGTGCCAACTCATCATCGTTGTTTTTACGACCTAACCAATACATCATCAACTGAATTGAATTGATACTGGCAATTGGATTGACTTTGTTCATTCCAGCGTATTTTGGGGCTGAACCATGGACTGGTTCAAAGAATGCATTATCATCACCGATATTTCCAGATGCAGCCATCCCCATTCCTCCTTGGAGAACAGCACCCAAATCGGTTGCAATATCGCCAAACATGTTCGATGTCACTACAACATCGTAACTTTCAGGACTTCGAGT
>Ga0115003_10003144_pt1 | contig 13203 bp, 10 predicted proteins | sample ArcticOcean_MG_C_7_FD_88736 | JGI IMG/M metagenome (GOLD analysis project Ga0115003, IMG submission 88736) | Marine microbial communities from western Arctic Ocean - ArcticOcean_MG_CB11_88 | ecosystem: Environmental > Aquatic > Marine > Oceanic | place: Arctic Ocean: Canada Basin | collected... | reverse complement strand
TTGAGGTTTGACCTGTCCCAGAGCTAATTAATTGTTTGTTTTTAGCAAGAACAATTGTATTGGATTTGGTGTGCTTACAAATTTTAGAAGCGAAAATTAAGTCCTCTATCTCTAATGAAGAAGGTTGTTTTTTAGTTGGTATAGAAAAATCAATAGACGAATCTGTCTTTTTGTCTTTTTCTTGAACCAATACTCCGTTTAAACATGTTCTTACAATATTTTCAGATAATTTATCGTCTTTTAATAAGAGAATAATTCTATTTTTTTTACTTTTTAATATTTCTAAAGCATCTTCTTCAAAAGATGGCGCAATTACCACTTCACAAAAGAGTTTGTTAATTTCTTCTGCAGAGCTAAAGTCAATAGTTTTATTTGAAATTAACACACCTCCAAAAGCAGAAACTGGATCCCCAGCAAGCGCATCCTTATAGGCTTCAAGTACAGATTTTCGAGTTGATAATCCACAGGCATTATTATGTTTTAAAATAGCAAAAGTGGGTAAATCATTTTTGAATTCAGAGATTAAGTTTACAGCCGAATCTATATCTAAAAAATTATTATAGGAAAGTTCTTTCCCGTGAATCTGATCAAATAGAGAATTAAAATCTCCAAAATAAGTTCCTTTTTGATGGGGGTTCTCACCATATCTTAAAGCTCTCCCATCTTGAAAACTACTTTTGTAAGTGTTAGTTTCCTTATTAAAATAATTAAATATTGCCGTGTCATAATGAGAAGAGATATTGAATGCTTTTACAGCAAATTTTCTTCTAGTGTTTTCACTAAACTCTCCAGAATTTTCACTTAGTATGTCTAGAAATTCACTGTAATCATCCTTAGATGAAATACAGATTACATCTTTAAAGTTTTTAGCAGCAGCTCTAATTAAAGATATACCACCAATATCTATTTTTTCAATAACATTAATCTCACTTTGACCAGATTCAACTGTTTTTTCAAAAGGATACAAATCAACTATTACTAAATCAATATTTGGAATTTTATATTCTTTTATTTCATTAATATCATTTTTATTATCTCGTCTATTTAAAATTCCACCAAAAATTTTTGGATGAAGGGTTTTTACTCTCCCTCCAAGAATCGAAGGGTAATCAGTAATGTCTTCTATTTTTAGGACTGGGACTCCAATTCCTTTTAAATATAATTCTGTACCCCCCGTTGAAAAAATCTCAATTCCTAATGAGTTTAGTTTTTTGGCAATAGGCTCTATCCCTTTTTTATCAAAAACAGAGATTAAAGCAGATTTAATTTTTAACATATTGAGAGCTAATTAATGAAATATAAAAGTAGTTATTTTAATAAAAATAAAATAAAATAAAAATTTTATTTTATTTGGAAAAACTTATTAGAAATCATTTCGTTAATTTTTTCTAAAAATTTTAAATCCTTATTTGTGAATTGATTTAGGTTGTTAGAGTCTATATCAATTTGACCTATATTTTCCTTTTTATTGAAAAGTGGAACAACTATTTCAGATTTAACATTGATATTACATGAAATGTAGTTGGATTCTTTTGATACGTCTTCAACTAAAATAGGGTCATTAGATAATGCGGATTGTCCGCAAATTCCTTTTCCAAATGGAATTTTAGTATGTTCAGTTGGAATGCCAGAAAAAGACCTTAGTTCTAATTCTTGTTTGCTCTTATTATGAAAATAATATCCAACCCAGTGATAGCCATCAATTTTTTCATTTAAATATGTACAAATACTATTCAAACAATTATTCAAATTATTTGTAATTCTGATTTCTTCTTCAATATGTTTGATAGCGTTTTTAAACATAAAAAAAACTGCCCTAAAGGGCAGTTAGATTTAATAATTAATAATGATTTACATCATTCCAGGCATACCGCCTCCGCCCATTGGAGGCATTGGAGGTGTATCCTCTTTTATATCTACTAAAGCACATTCAGTTGTTAAAATCATTCCGGCAACTGATGCAGCGTTTTCTAATGCTATTCTAGTTACTTTTTTTGGATCAATAATACCTGCTTTTAAAAGATCAACATAAGTTTCAGATTTAGCATCATAACCAAAATTATTTTTACCTTCTAAAACTTTAGCTACTACTACCGAACCTTCCCCTCCAGCATTTTCTACAATAGTTCTAAGTGGAGCTTCAATTGCTCTGGATATTATTTGAATTCCAGTAACTTCATCTAGATTATTGCTAGTTAGTTTTTCAAGAGCATCTCTTGTCCTAAGTAAAGCTACTCCACCTCCTGCAACAATACCTTCTTCAACTGCAGCTCTAGTTGCGTGTAATGCATCATCCACTCTATCTTTCTTTTCTTTCATTTCAACTTCAGATGCAGCGCCAACATATAAGACTGCTACTCCTCCAGCCAATTTAGCTAATCTCTCCTGAAGTTTTTCTTTATCGTAGTCAGATGTAGTAGTTTCAATTTGAGCTTTAATTTGATTTACTCTTGCAGCAATATCCTTTTTATCTCCAGATCCATTTACTACAGTCGTATTATCTTTGTCAATAGTAACTCTTTCTGCGGAACCTAACATTTCTATTGTTGTATTTTCAAGAGTTAGACCCCTATCTTCTGAAATAACAGTTCCACCAGTTAGTATAGCGATATCCTCAAGCATAGCTTTTCTTCTGTCACCAAATCCTGGAGCTTTCACAGCAGCTATCTTTAAAGAACCTCTTAATTTATTAACAACAAGGGTAGCTAAAGCTTCTCCATCAACATCTTCAGCAATTACTAAAAGAGGTTTTCCAGTTTGAGCAACAGGCTCAAGAACGGGTAAAAGATCTTTCATAGCAGAAATCTTTTTGTCATAAAGTAAAATATATGGAGATTCAAGATCTGACTCCATTTTTTCAGAATTAGTAACAAAATATGGTGATAAATATCCTCTATCAAATTGCATTCCTTCAACAACATCAACATAAGTTTCAGTTCCTTTGGCTTCTTCCACAGTTATAACACCTTCTTTTCCAACTTTATCAAAAGCTTCTGTGATTAATTCTCCAATTGCCATATCATTATTAGCTGAAATGGAAGCAATTTGCTTGATTTTTTCAGATGAATTACCAACAGTTTCTGATTTTTTATTTAATTCTTTCACTACAACTTCAACAGCTTTATCAACTCCTCTTTTTAAATCCATTGGATTTGCTCCAGCTGTTACATTTTTAAGACCTTCTTTCACAATTGCTTGTGCTAAGATTGTAGCAGTTGTAGTTCCATCTCCAGCCAAGTCATTAGTTTTAGAAGCTACTTCTTTTACCATTTGAGCTCCCATGTTTTCAAGCGGATCTTCAAGTTCTATTTCTTTTGCTACTGTTACACCATCTTTAGTAATTTGTGGTCCTCCAAAAGATTTACCAATAATTACATTTCTTCCTTTAGGACCCAATGTTACCTTTACAGCATTTGCAAGAGCATCTACTCCTTTTTTTAAGCCTTCTCTAGCTTCTACGTCAAATTGAATTTTTTTAGCCATTTTAATTTTTTTATAAGTTTAAACAATTGCAAGAATATCGCTTTCTCGCATAATTAAATAATCGTTGCTTTCTAGTTTGAGTTCAGTACCAGAATATTTTCCGTATAAAACTGTATCACCGACTTTAACAGTAACAGGATTTTCTTTTGTACCAGGGCCCACAGCTACAACGTTTCCTTTTTGAGGTTTTTCTTTAGCTGAATCTGGGATTATTATCCCAGAAGCTGTTTTGGTTTCTGCTTTTAAGGGCTGAACTAATACTCTGTCAGCCAAAGGTTTAATATTTAATTTACTCATTATTATATTTTTTAATTTTATTTATAAATACATCAATCATGCCAAAGGTTATAAACTGACAAATTGATAAGAACTTAGCTTGCACTAATGACACGCTGACACTAAATCAAACTTTATTATTCTTTTACCGGAATTTCTAATGGAATATCGTCAGGTAAAGCTTCTGGTATAGTTGATTCTATATCATTAGGGTTTAAAAGTTTAGAATCTGTATTTTCAGTTCCTTTGTCAATTGTTAGATTAGACAATAAAATTAGAATTAAAAGTAAAGATGCTAAAACCCAAGTGCTTTTATCTAAAAAATCTGTTGTTTTTTTAACTCCTCCAATTTGTTGAGAATCACCTCCAAAACTAGAGGATAAGCCTCCTCCTTTTGGATTTTGAACCATAATTACTAAAATTAGTAAAAATGATACGCCTATTATTAATGCTAAAAATATTGAAAAACTGCTCATAATTATTTTTTATTTTTTAAACTATTTTTTATTGCATTTATTTGGTCTGCAAATAAACTGATTTTTTCTGGATATTTCAAACATAGAATTTCATAAGCTTTAATAGCATCCTTGAATTTATTTTGTTCAAAATAAAGTTTAGCTAATGTTTCAGTCATATATTCTTTTTTACTTAATTTAAATTCATTCGCTAAGTTATTGTTTGAAGTTTTAGATTTTAAAGAAATGATAGGCTTTGATTTCAAAAAATCTTGTATCAAAGTTTCATTTTTAGAATTTAATTCTTTAAAAACTGGTTTGGTGACTTTTAACCATTCGATAAAAGAGTTTTTTGTTTTTTGAGATGAAAGTATGACATCGTTAGGTTTATTGTTTTTTCTTTTTACAACTATTTCATCCAATTCAATAATATCTCTTAAAACTCCCCTGTCAGTTGAGAATAAAGAACAATCTTTTAAGACTTTATTAAATCTTATACTATTGTGTTTTTTTAGACCTATTAACTCAAGTATTCTTCCTGCTTGAAAATATGGGTACTCTTTTATTATATTATTAAGAGCAAATGTATCTTCTAAACTTATTTGTTTGGGGTTAATGATTAGCTCCGATAATTTGTTTTTACTAATTTCTACCATTTTGCTAATGAAGCATTAAAAATATCTTGTGTAATTCTTTCAAAGATTAAATCGTGAGCTTCAGATTTTATATTTAATAATTGTGTTTCTGCCGGATAGTCAAAATAAAATGAAAATCTCCTTTCAAAATCATCATCTTCTTTTTTTAAATTTATAAACCTGACATTAATTGAAATACTTAATCTGTTTTGTGATGCTGTTAAATCTGATGTAGCAGTCATTGGACTCACTCTATATTCTACTATTTCACCTTCGTAAACTAGATCTCCATCAATAGATACTAACTGTAGGTTGGTTTGATTTTGTAGAATATTTTGCAAAGCTAATGTGAAATCTCTATCTAATCCTGGCTCAAAAATAGACCCCATCGTATTTCCTGCATCATTTTCAAAAAAGTTTACTTGAAAAGTTTCTGTTCCCTCTGGAATTGATGCTCCTGTAAAAGAATAGCTTCCACAGCTAATACAATTCAAAGCAATTAAAAAATATAATAAACTAATTTGTCTTTTATAATTCAAGATCATGCTGTTTAATTTTTCTGTAAAGTGTCCTTTCTGAAATTCCAAGCTCTGTTGCCGCTGCTTTTCTTTTTCCATTATTTTTTTCCAATGCTTTTATTATTAATTCTAATTCTTTATCTTGAATTGATAGTGTTTCTTCTTCACTTATTTCTTCTGCAAAATGATATTTATCTTCAACTGGAGCAGTCTTTTCAAAACCTATCTTGTTTTTATTTATTTCAATTAGTTCAGATGCTTTAGATTCAACTTCATTTTTTGAATCATAAAGTTTTTCTAAACCACTTACTTCCTCGTTGTTAAAATCTACACTTCTATCATTATTATTTAAATGTTGAGTAATTTTTTTTAAATCATTTAAGTCTTTTTTCATGTCAAAAAGAATTTTGTACAAAATTTCTCTTTCATTTGAGAAATCACTAGAATCTTTTTGCTTATTTAAAACAGTGGGCAGATTTGAATTAAAATCTGGCAAATATGATTGCAACAAAGAAACTGAAATATTTCTTTTTTCTTCAAGGACAGATAATTGCTCAGCTACATTTCTTAATTGTCTAACATTTCCATTCCATGAATATAGAGTCAGTAGTTTTTGAGCATTATCATCCAAACGAACAGTTGGCATGTTATATTTTTTTGCAAAATCGGATGCAAATTTTCTAAATAATAAATGTATGTCCTCTTTTCTATTTCTTAAAGGTGGAATTTTTATTTCCACCGTACTAAGTCTATAATAAAGATCCTCTCTAAACTTACCTTTATGAATTGCTGAGTCCATAATTAAATTTGTAGCAGCTACTATCCTTACATTTGTTTTATGAACCTCAGATGATCCAACTTTTATGAATTCTCCATTTTCCAATACTCTTAACAATCTAACTTGTGTGGTAAGAGGGAGTTCGCCGACTTCATCCAAAAAAATAGTTCCTCCATCTGCAACCTCAAAATAACCTTTTCTGGAATTAGTAGCTCCAGTGAAAGCCCCTTTTTCATGTCCAAATAATTCTGAATCAATCGTTCCCTCTGGAATGGCCCCACAGTTTACAGCAATATATTTATTATGCTTTCTATGAGACAATTGATGTATGATTTTAGGGAAACTCTCTTTTCCGACTCCACTTTCACCAGTTACAAGAACTGAAATATCAGTTGGAGATACCCTAACGGCTTTTTCAATTGCTCTATTTAGCAAAGGATCGTTTCCAATTATTTCAAAGCGCTGTTTGATTGTCTGAGTAGATAATTCCATTTGATTATTTGTTAGAGTACCCAACCGCTTCTCCAATTAGAGTTGCTGATGTGCAATTATTAATTAAAACTTTTACAAAATCACCAATTTTATATATTTCTTTGTTAAAAACTACAACAGTGTTTTGTTGATTCCTTCCGCTCCACTGGTTACTTGATTTTTTTGATTCTTTTTCAATTAAAACTTCAACAATTTTTCCAATATACTCATTGGTTCTATGATTACTGTGTTTTTGTTGAAGATCTACAATTTCTTGTAACCTATTTTTTTTAATTAATTCACTAATATTATCATCGTATTTTTTTGCTGCAAAAGTTCCAGGTCTTTCAGAATATTTAAACATGTATCCAAAATGATATTTAACTTGACACATTAGTTTAAGAGTTAATTGATGGTCTTTATCTGTTTCATTAGGAAACCCTGTTATCATATCTTGTGAAATAGAACAATCAGGAATGATTTGTTTAATTTTTTTGACCAAGCTTAAATATTCCTCTCTTGTATGTTGTCGATTCATAGCTTTTAAAACACTATTGCTTCCAGATTGAACTGGAAGATGAATGTGATTACAAATATTTTTATATTTCGACATTGTGACTATCACGTCTAAACCCATGTCCTGAGGATTTGATGTAGAAAACCTAACTCTTAGAAGAGGAAAAGTTTCAGCAACTAATTTTAATAATTTTGAAAAATTTATTGAAGTTTTTTGTCTTAATTCACTAATCTTTTTAAAATCTTTTTTAAGTCCTCCACCATACCATAAGTAGCTATCCACATTTTGACCTAGAAGAGTTACTTCTTTGTAATTTTTATTTACTAGTGTTTTAATCTCTTCTAAAATACTTTTTGGATCTCGGCTTCTTTCTCTTCCTCTTGTAAAGGGTACAACACAAAAGGAACACATATTATCACAGCCTCTAGTTATAGAAACAAAAGCGGTAACTCCATTTGATGATAGTCGAATAGGGCTTATATCGCCATATGTTTCATCTTTAGATAATATTACATTTACTGCGTTTCTCCCTTCGTTTACTTCTTTAATTAAATTTGGAAGGTCTTTGTATGCATCAGGTCCTACTACCAAGTCTACAATTTTTTCTTCTTCTAAAAATTTATTTTTTAAACGTTCAGCCATACAGCCCAAAACACCCACTTTTAAATTTTTATTATTTCTTTTTAATTTATTAAAACCCTCAAGTCTTTTTCTAACAGTTTGCTCAGCTTTATCCCTAATTGAACAAGTATTGAGTAATATTAAGTCCGCATCATTTAAGTTTTTTGTTGAATCATAGCCTTCCTTTGAGACGATTGAGGCTACCACCTCGCTATCTGCAAAATTCATTTGACAACCATAACTTTCTATATAAAACTTTTTGGAATTAGTTACAGTTGAAGTAGATTCTTTATTTAAAATTTGTATTTCTGCGTTCATTGAATGTAAATCATTAAAACTGAGCAAATATAATAATTTATGACATTATGTCAGTGATAATTTTACTATAAATTAGAGTTTAAAATTTATTTACTTATTAATTGAATAAAAAAATAATATACTTTTGTCTTTTAAATTCCAAAACCAATGTCTAAAAATTTAGTAATTGTTGAATCACCTGCAAAAGCAAAAACTATTGAAAAATATTTAGGAAGTGATTTTAAAGTAGCCTCTAGTTATGGGCATATTTCCGATTTACCATCAAAAGAATTGGGAGTTGATGTAGAGAATGATTTTAAGCCAAAGTATATCATATCTAAAGACAAGAAAGATGTGGTTAGAGACCTTAAAAAGAAAGCTGATAAGGCGGACTGTGTTTGGCTAGCTAGTGATGAAGATCGAGAGGGAGAGGCTATTGCTTGGCATTTGTCTGAAAGTCTAAAACTTGATGCTAAAAAAACTAAAAGAATAGTTTTTAGGGAAATAACTAAAAAAGCTATTTTAAATGCAATAGAAAACCCAAGAGAGATTGATTACAATGTTGTTAATGCGCAACAAGCTAGAAGAGTAATCGATAGGTTAGTTGGATTTGAAATATCTCCTATTTTATGGAGAAAAGTGAAAGGAGGTCTTTCTGCTGGACGTGTTCAATCAGTTGCTGTTAGGTTATTGGTAGATCGTGAAAAAGAGATAAATAATTTTACTCCTATTTCATCTTTTAGGGTTGTTGCAAAATTTGCCAATCTATCCAATAATGAATTTTTGGCTCAATTATCGGGCAGTTTTAAATCAAAAGAAGATGCAATTGATTTTTTAGAAAAAAGTATTGATGCGAAGTTTAACATTTCTTCAATCGATAAAAAACCTGTAAAAAAATCTCCTTCTCCACCATTTACCACCTCAACTCTACAACAAGAAGCATCTAGAAAGTTAGGTTTTAATGTCAGTAGAACTATGTCTGCGGCTCAAAAACTATATGAATCTGGAAATATTACCTACATGCGTACAGATAGTGTAAATTTATCTAATGACGCTTTAAAGTCTGCTGAGTTAGTAATTTCTAAAAATTACGGAGAAAAGTATTCAAATAGAAGAAAGTTTAGCAACAAAAACAAAGGAGCTCAAGAAGCTCATGAAGCTATCCGTCCGACTAATTTAGAAAATTCCGAGGTTCACATGGATTCAGATCAGTCTAAATTATATAAATTAATTTGGCTGAGAACTATTGCTTCTCAAATGAGTGAAGCTCTTTTAGAAAGAACCACATTTAAAATTAAAACAAATGCTTACGAAAATGAATTTAGTTCAAAGGGAGAAGTAATAAAGTTTGATGGATTTTTAAAAGTATACATAGCAAGTGTGGATAATAATGAAGACCAAGAGGGTTCTGGATTACTTCCGTCGTTAAGTGTTGGTGAGGCTTTGGAAAATATAGCTATTGTAGCTACAGAAAAATTTTCTAGACCACCATATAGATTTTCTGAAGCTGCATTAGTAAAAAAACTTGAAGAGTTAGGCATTGGAAGACCTTCTACTTATGCTCCTACTATTACTACTATTCAAAATAGAAAATACGTTTCTAAAGGAATTTTTGAAGGAGATGAAAGAAGTTATTGTGAACTAAAATTGAAAAATGGAAATATTAATTCTGTTATTCAAAAAGAAATTACTGGGTCTGACAAAGGAAAGCTAGTACCAACAGAGGTTGGTATAATTGTAACTGATTTTTTAGTTAATAATTTTAAAAATATTTTAGATTATAATTTTACTGCTAGTGTTGAACAAGATTTTGATAAAATAGCAAATGGAGAAAAAGAATGGACCAGTATTTTAAAAGAATTCTACGGAACTTTTCATCCTAATGTTGAGGATGTTAAGGAAAATGCTGAAAGAGAATCAGGTGAAAGATTATTGGGACTGGATCCTGTTAGCGGAAGAAAAGTCATTGTTAGGTTAGGTAAGTTTGGACCAATGGTTCAAATTGGAAGTGTGGATGAAGAAGAAAAACCAATTTTTGCAGGACTTCTTCCACATCAAAAAATAAGTAAAATTAGTTTAGAAGAAAGTTTAGAGCTATTCAAGCTTCCTTGTTATTTGGGTGATTTTGAAAATGAAAAAGTGGAATCTAATGCTGGAAGATTTGGCCCTTATGTTAAACATAATAATGTGTTTGTTTCTCTTCCCAAGGGCTTAAACCCCTTGGAAGTAACTTTAGAACAGGCAATAGAACTCATTCATGAAAAAAGAAAAATTGATGCTCCTATAGGTAATTACGAAGGTCATGACATTAGTAAAGGCAAAGGAAGGTTTGGTCCTTTTATCAAATGGAACGGATTATTTATAAATGTGAATAAAACTTATGATTTTGATAATTTATCCCAAGAAGATTGCAACACCCTAATCGAATACAAAAAGAAAAAAGAAGCTGAAAAACTTTTAAGAATCTGGGAAGAAGAGGGGGTTAGAATTGAAAAAGCTAGATGGGGAAGGTTTAATGTAATTAAGGGAAAAGTCAAAGTGGAGCTACCTAAAGGTACTGATATTGATAAGTTTTCATTAGAGGATGTAATTGCTTTTTTCAAAAAAAAACCTACCAAAAAAAATAAATCTAAAAAGAAATAATGATTTCTGATTTTTTAGCACCAGTTGAAAATGAAATCTTAAAATTTAAAAAAGACCTTCCTCAAGCATCGGTTGGAAAGAAAATTTCATGCTATGGTGTTGATGTTTGTGATTTGTCAAAAACAGATATTGCTTTAGTAGGATTAAATGAATCAAGGGGTTCTGATGATGTCAATAAAAATTATTTAAAAACCAACAATTTAAGAAAAGAGCTATATTCTCTTTTTTGTGGTGATTGGAGCGTTAATTTAATTGATTTGGGAGATGTGATTAATGGGGACAAGCTTTCTGATTCCTATTATGCAATTCAAATTATTTCTGAAATATTATTAAAAAATAATGTAATCCCTATTTTTATTGGTGGAACTCAGGATTTGACATTTCCAATTTATAAATCCTATTGCAAAAAGGGTGTTGACATTAATTTAACCACGATTGATAATAAATTTGATGTAGGTCAGATTAAAAAAGAAATTAATAATAGGTCTTTTCTCTCTAATATTATTATAGATGAAAAAAACGAGTTAAATCATTATTCTAATATTGGTTTTCAAACTTTTTTAAATTCACAAGAAGAAATAGATTTATTAGAAAAAATGCATTTTGAATCCTATAGACTTGGAGAGGTAAATAGTAATATTGAAATAATCGAGCCTTGTTTAAGAAATTCTAACATTATTTCTGTTGATTTTAAATCTATTAAAGCTTCTGAATTAAATTTTGCTCATAATTATCCCAATGGATTTCAAAGTAATCAAATTTGTGTTATTTCAAGATATATAGGATTAAGTAATAATGTATCTTCCTTTGGAATTTTTGAAGTTTTTGACAACGATATTTCTTGTTCACTGTTATCTCAAGTTATATGGTATTTTATTGAAGGGTTTTCATTACGAATAGCAGAAAACCCTAGAAATGAGGATTTTAAAGGAAAATCGTATCATGTATCTATAGGAAATGAACAATTAAAGTTTTTTAAAAGTGAACTAAGCCAGAAGTGGTGGCTTGAATTAAATGGACTAAATAATAATTCCAACGATAGTACGTTAATACCTTGTAGTAATCAAGATTATATTGATGCATGTAATCAAAAGATTTCTAAAAGAATTTTATTAAGTTTGAAAAGAAATTTCGTTTAATTAAATCAAAAGTTTATTTTAGCATTCGGAATTATGTATTTTTAATAATTCTAAAACTTAGAAAAAATAAAATTTAGTGAAAAAAATATTTTTATTACTTGTTGTTTCTGCTCTAATTGTTTCATGTTCTAAATCTGATAGAGGGGAGCTAATAGGTGCAAAATCTCAAAAGTTTTTCCCGTCTCAGCCCTTGGGCATGATATTAGTCCCTAGCGGTTCTTTTTTAATGGGTATGGCTGATGATGATTACGTGAAATTAGAAAATGCACCCGTTAGTACGGTTTCTATTAAAGCATTTTACATGGACGAAACGGAAATAACAAACGGAGAATACAAGCAATTTGTAAATTGGGTTCGAGATTCTGTAGTTAGAGACGCCTTGGCTAAACGAGCTATTTTTGATTTAGGTGATGCTCCAAGTCAGGAAGATTTAGATAAAGACAACAGTATAAATACCTTTTATCCTAGTTACCAAGTTCAGGAGGATGTAGCTGATGAAGAAAAAGGTGGCTATACTTTATATAAGGACGACGTTTCTTTTGGAATTGATTTTGATGATAAAAGCACCTATTCTTTAAATTACGACAATGATATCCTTTGGGACAGAGAGGACTATCCTGATTTAGCCTATGCTCAGGTAATGGAAGGGGAGTTTGAAGAAGGAACTGGATTTTTCCTTCCAAAAGAGGAATCCTTTAACGGGGAAAGAACCTTCAATACAAAAAAAATAGAATATACTTTTACTGAGTTTGATGCCGAAGCAGCAATAAAATCTGATAGCGACACAAGAAAAAACTTTTTTAAGGAAAAAACAATTGCTATTTATCCTGATACAACAGCGTGGATTAAGGATTTTTCTTACAGCTATAACGAGCCTATGCATAACGACTATTTCTGGCATGATGCATACAATGAATACCCTGTTGTCGGAGTATCTTGGGAGCAAGCAAAAGCTTTTGCTCATTGGAGAACCATGTATAAGAACAGCTATCAAAAGTCAAGAAAAAAGAATGGTCAAAGAGTAGCCTCTTTTAGATTGCCTAGTGAAGCAGAATGGGAATACGCTGCCAGAGGAGGATTAGAATCTGCTACCTATCCTTGGGGAGGTCCTTACACGATAGATGCTAAAGGGTGTTTCTTGGCTAATTTCAAGCCAAATAGAGGAGATTACGCATCCGACAATGCGCTTTATACTGTTGAAGCTAAATCTTATTGGCCTAATGATTATGGTCTATATAATATGGCAGGAAATGTCTCTGAATGGACAGATTCTTCTTATGATAAAGGAGCCTATGGTTTTGATATGGGTCTTAATCCAAATGTTTCTGATTCAACAAACTTGAGAAAAGTTACTAGAGGAGGTTCGTGGA
>Ga0115003_10003142_pt1 | contig 13209 bp, 13 predicted proteins | sample ArcticOcean_MG_C_7_FD_88736 | JGI IMG/M metagenome (GOLD analysis project Ga0115003, IMG submission 88736) | Marine microbial communities from western Arctic Ocean - ArcticOcean_MG_CB11_88 | ecosystem: Environmental > Aquatic > Marine > Oceanic | place: Arctic Ocean: Canada Basin | collected... | reverse complement strand
CATATTCATCCCAATCCACATAAGTTTCATGGTCTTTTACTGCTTCTTCTGCTAAGAGCATAGGTAGAAAGTTACCATCCGAACTCATGTCACGATTACCATTTGAATCACCACCATAATCTGTAACAGGTCCATTTGCACGTGATATTTTGGTGTTCACATCAATTTGAATTTCTGTCGAAGAACCCGACATTTGCATAATATAATTACGAGCAATGTCATTCAAAAGGGTCTGAGCCTGATTCACCCCCAATGCATCAGTTGCAGGTTGTTCATCGAAATCCACAAGCAGAACTAACCATCGCTCATTCTCTTGAAGAGGGAGTGTTTCCACCTCTTCCTGTTCGATGAAGATTGTATTTTCAGACATCCATTGTTCAAGCGCCTCATTATTCGAGAAACTCCATGAACTTGCGAGCAACAGTATGACGATGATGGGTACACCATACCTCGGACTCATGCCTAAACGACAATGGTAAAGTGTTTGAATGCTTGGCTTTACCGTATTGATTAAAGTACAATTATGGGTATTTGAAGCGGCCTGATTTCATGAACGATAGAGTTGAGGTGCTTTGAATCGAGTTGAAGTAAGACCTGCTCAGATCGAATTTGCATCCCCCACGATTCTGCAGATGAGCGTGTATCAAGAATAAGTTCACCTATATTTGCATCCTTGAGAATATCAAAGACTCGATGATGGACAGTTGATGCGGGCCATGGATCTTCTAAAAGTGCAATTTTCAACTCGAGTTCTATAACTTGGAATGGAGATGGTAAAGTACGGTGTGATTGTGTTTGAAGAACATCCAATCCACGCAATGAACATCCGAGTGAATGACAATTCGATTTAAATGAATTTGGAAGTGGATCAGAAGAACAACCGCTGATAATAATATCCGTTAATCGATGTTGAAGTGCTGTTTCGAGTAATCTCTCTCTCTCGGAACTTGAAGTGCACAGTGAGTGTGCCGATTGAATCGGAAACGGTGACTTGATTTGTTCTGGGAACGGTAGGGCAGCGCCACTACAAGAACAGTCAACCATCAGTATATTCCGGATACCTCCATCTCCATCCATGATTGGCTTTTGATCATTAAATGTCGGTTTTGGAGAACGTAGCCATTTGCTTGTACACAATTCAATCGTCGCAATTGCGATTACACTTAGTAGAACTGCAAGACCACCAAATTCCGGAAGTGAGGCGAGCAAAAGTAGGAGAACTAAACCATATATTCGTATTCTCCACCAGTCTGCTGTCTCTTCATTGAGCATACCATATATCCCAGCAAGCATCATTGCAAAAATCGCACAAGCCACAATAATTTCCGACCAAACCACAGCAATCACAATTGACAACATGTACACAGCATCATACCGTGCATCAAGTTGCATTGAATCATGAGTTTGATGCCCGGAGTCAAATAACAATGGGAACAAGAGCCCAATGGTGCTTATTACCGCCAAAAATACACTTAAGACTCCAGCAATAAACCAATTCCTCAGCCATGTTCTTTCGGCTGGAAGTAGACCCGGTCGAGCAAATGACCATGCTTGATGTAGGAGTATAGGCATGACTGTAATGAATCCCAATATGGCTGCAGTCATCCACCGGACTGCACTCCAATTTGCAGGGTCGAAAAGATTGAGGCATCCAGTTTCACATGGATTGAGCAGTCCTAAGATGAATTCGAGTATTGCATCAACTTGTGTCAGCCATGCGACAGTAGACAGTGTACCCAAAAACAAGAGGAGGGTTACACGGGCTGTTAATTCGTTCAAATGTTCCTGGACTGGACTTCTACGGTCTCGGTCTAGTTGCAGTGACATAGCCTACCCACAGATTCCTTTGAGGAAGATGATAACTCAGACAAGATCCTTTGTTTGAGGGGGAGCGCGAGCTTGAGCAATTGTTCTGTAAACACCATACAGAGCCCAAAGAGAAAGCATACCAAGACTCAGCATAATTTCCCATGATTTCTCACCATCGACTGACCAAGCGAAGATGATTAACAAGAGAGCTGCTACAGCACTACGACGGACACCTTGAGGGATTGCCAAACTCCTATCGAGATGTTCAGGGCCTCCGCCAAACTTTCGCTCATAAAATTCACCTTGAACCACAGCAGCAATTATCAGAATTGAAAGTGTTGCGAAATAGAACAGGTTGCCCTCATCAAAAAACAGTTCAGCAAGGTTTTCCTGTCGCTCTGCTTCAACAGCTGCTGGGTCTTCAACAGCAACAAACAAGGCATCATAATCTCCAACGCTAATTGTACGCAATGTCAAATTCTCGTCATTATCATTGGTTGTCGTATCTGGTGAACTGATGGAGAATGAAAGAATGTTCCATGCATCACCAGCATCGAAGTTACCGTTTCCATTGACTGCATTTCCAACCAATTGGAATGGAATAATACCAACATCAGAACTAGGAGCAGTCCATGTGATTACCCAGTCATTTCCAACTGCGGATTGTGAAAGTGCACCAGGTTCGTCCTCTACAGTTCTCGAGTCTTCACCTGGAGTTAATGTGCCTTTGTTGTAGTCCCATATCATGTATCCGCCTTCAGAATTGGAGGCATGTTGCAGCGAAATTGTGAAGTCATAGGATTGGTCAACAGTATACGAGCGTGGAACACCTGAGATTGAAACAACGACTGAATTTGAAGCAGCGCCATCACCATGGCAACTGCATCCGGTTTCGACAACTAAGGTTTCGCCATTCTTCCAAGGCGGTCCACCTGGCATTGCTAAAGCGGGGGCAATCAAAAGGAGTGCCATCAATCCAAGGACTAAGAATCGAGAGTTGCGTGATAGCATAGTCGCACCTGTTGTTTGCACCTGCCCCTGCCCTTTGAACGTTCCTTTTCTCCAAGCACCGGAGGTGCCAAAACAAAGTTAAAATTTCAGTACTCAAATTTCTTTTATCGCACTGTTTAATTGGGACATCATGGCTTTTCCGTCACCGAAAAGCATCATTGTTTTATCTTCATAAAACAAATCATTGTCGACACCTGCATAGCCTACTGAGAGTGAACGCTTGATGATGACAACTGTTCGGGCCATGTCAGCATCGATGATTGGCATACCCGCCAAAGGTCCTTCTCCACTGCGAGCAGCAGGATTGGTTGTATCGTTGGCACCGATGACCACGGCAACATCACAATCTGGGAATTCACTGTTAATTTCGTCCATTTCGATTAATTGTTCATAGGGAACACTTGCTTCTGCAAGTAAGACGTTCATGTGACCGGGCATTCGACCTGCAACCGGGTGAATTGCATATTTGACTTCAGTTCCGAATTTCTCGGTAATGAGATCAGCAAACTCCTTGACTTGGTGTTGACATTGGGAGACAGCCATTCCATAGCCTGGGACGATGATGACTTTTTGTGCACCATCGATCATCATAGCGACTTCATCAGCATCCGAGCCGACCTTAGTACGGGTGAGTGAAGCTTTCTCTCCACTACCACCGAAGGATTTGAACAAGACATCTAGCAGGGTTCTATTCATTGCCTTGCACATTATGAAGGTAAGAATAAGTCCGGATGCTCCGACTAAAGATCCTGCAATAATCAGTACAGAATTACCAATGATAAATCCAGTGAATGCTGCAGCAATTCCTGATAGAGAGTTGAGCAGAGATACAACAACAGGCATGTCAGCTCCACCAATTGGCAGGACCAGAATAATTCCAAGTAAGCATGAGATTCCAATGATACCCCACATGTAGTTCGTATTCGTTGGTTCACAAATACTGAGGTAAATCAATACACCAACGGATAACATGAGAAGAACCTTGACAGGATTGAGCCAACTTGGTCCCCATGTCGGCGTTTTTATCCACTTTCCAAAGACGCTAATACCACCCTTGAGTTTGTACATAGCAAGCATAGAACCGGTGAGTGTCATCCACCCGACAAGTGCTGAAAGTCCTGCTGCGACCATGGTCACGGTCAATTTCAAACCTTCAGGGATATTGCTTGCATCTTCGAGATATCGCATGATTTCGGAAAGTGCAACGAGAGCAGATGCTGCACCCCCAAAACCGTTGAACATAGCGACGAGTTCTGGCATTCCGGTCATTTCGACTCGTACTGCCAGCCAATATCCAATAGCAGACCCAAGCACAAGTCCTCCACCGATTAATGTCCAGTCAACTACGCCATCGCCAGTCAATTGCATTTGCAAGACAGTTGTAATTACTGCGACAAGCATTCCTATGGCACCAAGTTGGTTACCAAATGGTGCCGTTCGTGGATGGCCTAATTTCTTCAATCCAAAAATGAACAATGCTGCCGACAACAAATATCCAACGGAAACCCAATCTTCCATCTTAAGCACCTCTGCGTTTCTTTCCAGCAATCATATTCAGCATACGATTCGTCACTGCAAATCCGCCAACGACGTTGATCATTGCGAGAACAACAGCTACAAAAGCGAGAATTCCTGAAACAAGAGTATGTTGAGCATCATATGCAACATTTGAGCCGATTAAAGCACCGATTATACTAATTCCAGAAATTGCATTTGCGCCACTCATAAGAGGGGTGTGCAATGTAGCTGGGACTTTGGTAATCAATTCAAATCCAAGAAATATTGCAAGTATGAATAAAGTAACGTTTCCGATTAAAAGTTCAGGAGTCATTCGAGTACACCTCCGAGGCGTGTTTGTTTTGGATGTAAAGCGCCATCTTTGCAAAGAAGAACTCCACCCATGCCATTGACATAGAAATCAGAACCTTCAGGTGCACCCACCAATATGTCATCATCTTCATTGATGACAAGTTCACCCTCTTTCACAAGAGATGTGATGAATGTTGTCAAGTTGTTTGAATACAACATGCTGGCAGTTGTCGCAAGTGTTCCCGGTAGGTTTGAAGTTCCTACAATGATGACGCCATTATCAGTTGTAATGATTTCGCCAGCCACAGTATCTTCACAATTGCCTCCAACATCTGCATTCATATCAACCACAACAGCACCCGGTTTGAAGTTTTTAATCGCACTTGAAGGAACAGTAATGGGCGCAGGACGTCCGAAAATGCGTGCAGTTGTGACAATGATGTCAGCATCGGCTGCAACCCCACAAACCGTATCGTTTACTTTTTGTATGAATTCACCAGTTAATGGCTTTGCATATCCTGACTCATCTTCGAAATCATCCATTCCATCGACTTCAATGAAACGACCACCAACAGATTCAATTTGTTCTGCAGCAGTTTTACGTACATCAGATGCATAGACAATTGCTCCAAGGCGCTTGGCAGTTGCAATCGCTTGAAGTCCTGCAACACCGCTCCCCATAATCACGACTTTTGCCGGACGAATGGTACCGGCTGAGGTGGTCATCATTGGAATACCTCTTGGGACATGTGCTGCTCCAAGAAGAACGGCTTTGTATCCAGCAAGATTGTCTTGACTGGAATTAACGTCCATCGATTGAGCACGCGAAAGTCTTCGAGGAATCATGTCCATCGAAAGAAGAGTGATTCCCTCATCGATACATGCTTGAACATATTCTGGATTTCGGAATGGATCAGCAACACAGGCGAGACAAGATCCTTTAGCGATGCCTTCAATTCCAGGGAATCGAATCGAGATGATTGTTTCACATGACAACACTTCTTCTCGGGTTGTCATTTTTGCTCCAGCAGTTTCATAATCAGCGTCAAGGTAATTCGCTGCGACTCCCGCTCCTTTTTCGATGTAGACTTCAAAGCCTGCTTTCAATAATTTCTTCATACTTGAAGGAGCGATAGCCACTCGTGTTTCGCCAGCAGGTTCCATAGGTACGCCAAGTTTCATACAACTTCCTCGAATCCCCATGGCCATAAATTGACGGGGGATGTTCTTGGCACCGTTAGGAGGTTCTTAGATGAAACGCTTTGAAGTTGTCAATTTACTCCTGCAGATTTCTATTTTAATTTCAAATTCTAAATGATGGCAAACAACCATGTTGCTTATTGAGGGCCGAGTATTGGGGAGATTACTGAGGAAATTACTATGAGCACTCATCGAAGAAAAATCGCCGTAATTGGAGCCGGAAACGTAGGTGCAACTTGTGCATTTGTTCTTGCACAAATGAAAATTGCAGATATCGTATTGTTAGATATTTATGAAGGATTTGCGAAGGGTAAAGCTCTCGACATGTCACAAAATGGTCAAGTCCTCAATTATAACGGAACCATTACAGGAACTTCAGATTACAATGATATTGCAGGTGCCAGCGTTGTTGTCGTTACTTCGGGATTCCCTCGACAACCCGGAATGACACGAGAAGATTTGATTGCTAAGAACGCTGGAATTGTCAAACAAGTTGGCGAAGGTATTCGTGACCATGCTCCGGATTCGACCATTGTAATGGTTACCAACCCCCTTGACTTGATGACCTATCACATGCAAAAAGTTACTGGATTCCCTGCGAACCGCGTTTGTGGCCAAGCAGGTGTTTTAGACAGTGCTCGAATGACTCATTTTGTTGCTCAAGCTGTTGGATGTTCAGAAGAAGACGTTCAAGCTATGGTTTTGGGCGGTCACGGAGATACAATGGTCCCCCTTCCTCGTTTTACGACCGTCGGTGGAATTTCTATTACCCATTTACTTGACGAAGAAACCATCGATGCGATCTGTAAGCGTACGGCTTCAGGCGGTGGAGAAATTGTCAAACTTCTCGAACGTGGCTCAGCATTCTATGCACCAGGTTCAGCAGCAGCAGTCATGGCTGAGGCAATTTTGAATGACCGAAAGCGATTGATTCCCGCATCTGCTCATCTTACAGGTCAATACGGACTCGATGATGTCTACATTGGCGTTCCAGTCATTCTCGGGGCAAATGGAATCGAGCGAATTCTAGAATTAGAATTATCTGAGGGTGAACTCGAATCACTTCAGGGTTCAGGTAACTTTTACAAATCTCAGTTGAAAGAATTACTCGGTTACTGACTTGATTCCCTCATAATCGCAAGGGATGAGTTCTCACCTTGAGTGGTAATATACTTCTCATCAACAGTTCCATTCTCAACCCGTACGAATATTTTCCCTTGACGACCACGTGAGATCATCCTTGCAAGTACTTCTTGACCGATGTAGCACCCTTTGGCAGGATGGACTAACTGACCGAGTCCCGCAGCAAGTGGATGGTTTGCCTTTGTTACTTCAAACCCATTCCAAGGTATCTGATTCTCTATGCGCCATTCATGAAAGTTGTTGAGTTCACAATTCTCACTCAATTCAATATTGAGTGAAGCGATGAGGAGTGAATACTTTTCATTCACATATCCGTGTGTAACGCCATCCTTTGATTCAAATTGGCCAATATTGGAATTCGACACTCCATATTCGATGCAAAATACATTACGAGTTGTGACATCATCAATGGTGACTTCTTGATTGAGGATACGCGGTGTGACGTGTTGAAGTAATCGATCAAGCTGTGACTTATGTGATTGTACGGCAAGGAAGTCACCCATATGGAAAACCGTAGCAAGATCTACAATTTTCGCTTGAGTCGTTGTGAATACAGTTTGGCGAACTTCACCTTGAATCATATCGGCAATCTTATTTGAAGAAAGTCCATCAATGAACATTAACGCGTCAGAACCGCGCCAAATGGTCAAAGCAGCATCATCGTAGGCCACTCGAGGCATAGAATCGCCTCAAGCGAATGATTCGCCGCATCCACAAGAGGATTCAGCATTTGGATTATTGATTTTGAATCCTCCACCCATCAATCGATCTACATAATCGATTTCAATTCCATCCAGGAGATGGCTTGAAGCGTTTGGGACCAAGACTCTGAAACCGTCAATTGACACTTCCTGGCAACTTTGATCGGTGTCTTCAACGAGTTGCAAGTCATACATATAACCTGAGCAACCACCTGACAAAACACCGACTAAAAGGGCCATTGAGCGGTCATCACCGAACGCATCCACAAGCATTTCTTGAGCTTTTGAAGAGATGGTTAAGTTGACGTTGACCACTTCTGGAGTCATAACTTGCACTGGGCCAGAAGTTTCGCATGTACCGCAGTCCATGAATAGACGAAGTGCCACTTCTCTATGAACCTGTTCTTCGGTACACGCTGTTTTAAATCATTCAACGGCGTTTCTCTTTGCGCTCAACTTCTTTGAGAAGTATTCCACAACGACGGATTTGTTCTTTCGCCCGTTTCACTTCTTCGGCTTCAAGACCTCGAGGTATTGATTGCTCGAAACACTTCATTGCATCAGGGTAACGTCCCATTTCAGCATATGCACTTCCCATGTTGTACAGTGTCTTTCCTCGAACTTCAGCAGGTCGTATAAGCATAGCTTGGTGATAGGCTTCGACACACTTCGGATACTCTTCAAGATAATAATATGCGTTCCCACGGCCGTTTAGAATTCGAATAATCATATCATCATTACCGGCAAATGAGGGGAGTGCTCGGTCAAAGCAAGAAAGCGCTTCTCTAAATTTACCACTTTCTATGAGCCCAACACCTTGATTGTACCATGCAACATCTTGGTTGGCGACTGAACTTGAATTCACTTCTGCCATTATTGGAGTAGAGGCCAATTTCTGAGTTTCGATTGCTGCTTGAGTCAAATCAAATGCTGGTTGTGTTGGTTGTTCTACAACGACTGGTTGTTGTTGCGGTTGTTGAATCAATGCTTGGGCCGAATCAATGAGAGAAGAAGAGGGCGCCACCAGTGTTTGAGTCGCTTCCACAACTTGCGGCTCAGTCTTCGTCTGTAATCCGAGGGCATTCATGTAATAATCTGCTTGCGACTCTTGTTGATCAACGGGGGTAACTTCTGGTTGAGGTGCAACTGCTTGATTCATTACCGGCTCAAGAGGTGCCACAGATTCAACCATAATCGGTGCAAGAGGTGCTGAAGGTTCAACAATTGCTGGTGTCGGTGGTGTCGACGAAAGTGTTCCATCTGGTGTGACTCCACTGAGTAGGTCAGCCTTACGATGACATTTTTGAGCGGTTTCTAAATCTCCTGCAGATTCGAGTGAACGAGCGAGACCTCTCCAAATTGCATGGTTTTGTCCATCCACCTTAATCATTGATTTCCAGATAGTTACGGCTTGGACATCATTCTTTGCAGCAGTGTATGCTCGAGCATGGTATTCAGTTTCACCCTCTCCCAAGTAATTCAATGCCTCTTGCGCCAAATGGGGACCTTCTGGCAATGTTGGTGGTAGTCCATGGACAGATTCCAACACATTTGCTTCACCTTCTGCCAATTCAATCAGTATACGAATAAATTCATTCCGTGCAGGGTTTGCAGGTTCAATTTGTAAGAGTGTTCGTGTTGAATTAAGATAGTTTTCGACATCGCCTGTTTGGTTGCAAAGTTGGCTACATTTCAGAGCCGCCTTCAGATAATTGCCTTGAACATTCATCGCTTTTGTGTAGCAATCGATGGCGCGTGAATTTTCCCCCTTGCGCTGATATATTGAGCCTAAGTTGAACCATCCCGACCCTTGATTTGGGTCAAGTGCTTGGGCATGTTCCAGTGCAGAAATGGCGTGGTCATCCAGTTCAAGACGAGCCATTGCGCCTCCAGCAATTCTCCATGCTCCAGCGTGTTCAGCAGCAATGGTTTTGAGATGTGGGCTGAGCAATTCCAATGCTGATTGTGCTTCACCAGAACGTATCATTGCTGTTGCATTCTCAACCAATTCATCTATATTAATCGGTACTTCAATCGCTACTTCAACGACCGGTGGAAGTTCCTGAACAACAGGTTCTTCGAGTTCTATTACTTGTTGGATTTCTTGTGTTGCAGCAACCACTTCAGCTGCAGATTTGAGCTCTTGGTATTCGAGATGTTTATTCTCATCTTCGTCATGGTGAATCGCTTCAGCAAGGATTGCCTCTTTGTTGGTGACACCTACCTCTTTCATGACTTGAGCAACCTGCTTATCGTCATAGGTCTGTGAAGGAGATTGCATTGGCATTTCCTCTATTGGATTCTGTTCACCACTTTCAGCGCATCTGTTTTTTACATCAAGTAACAGCGGATGCCCAGGGAAGAATTGCAGCGCCCGTACGGCCATTTCATAAGCAGCACCATCATCACCAATTCTCTCGAGTAGTGTGGCTATATTTGCAGTAGCAGGTGCATTTTCGGGATTAATGTCGAGACAAATCTGGAAGGCTTGACGTGCACCGCGTGCATCTTGCTCAGCTTCGAGCAGAACGCCGCGATTAAACCAAGCCATGTCACAAGAGGGATCTAATGCAATGGCTTTGTTAAAGGCGGTGAGTGCACCTTTGGAATCGTTTTTTCGTGAGCATTCTTCACCGAGTTGTAGAAGATAATCAACTGAGTTTTCCTCGTCCCACTCTTCTTCCACTTCTGGTTCCTGTGTTTGTTCAGCAACCCATTTCTTTGCAGCACTCTGCAGCTCTTCCTCTCGGAGGTAATTGTTTTCATCCTCATCCATTGAATGCGCAAAGGTAAGGAATCCTTCCCGGTCCGTGATTGAATGTTGTTGAATTACGCGTTCCAGAACATTCTCAGAATAGCCCATCGATTTGACTTCAACATGTTCCACCATATCTCCTAAGCCTGCTGAACGGAGTGCTGCAGCCATAGATTCAGCTACAGCATCAGATACTGCATTCGAATCTGAGGGTTCGGGGGGATTTGCACCGGTTCCGTTCATAGTGTCACCAAGCCGAAGCGGTTATGCGACCGGCATAAGCATTGCTTCTCGCTGTACTTTGAAAATCGACACTATATTCAAATGCCGTCGGCAAAATCCCACGTTATGACACAGACACCGCTTCGCATACTCGGCCTCTCTGGAGAGTACGGTTCGACATCAAAGAGTGGAATGATGGTCAATCTTGCTCTCTCATATGCTGAATCGAAAGGTGCAGTAATAATATTCTGGGATTGCGCAGAAAAACCACTTCCTTTCGTCGGAGAAGATGGCTGTTGGGACAATGCAAATGTCAAAGAATTTCAATCGCTTGCACTATCCTGTGATGCGTTCTTGATATGTTCGCCTGAATATCATGGTACGATGTCAGGAGTCATGAAAAACACATTTGATTGGTTATATGACAAGCACATTGGCGGCAAAGTCTTTGGATTGATGTCCACACTCGGAGGGATGCAAAACTCGAATACGCTCAATCATATGCGTATTATGCTTCGTTGGTTACATGCTTGGCCTGTACCTGAACAATTGGCCGTCGGCCATGTGAAAGAAGCGTTTGATGCCGATGGAAAATTAACAGATGAGGATATTATGAATCGCCTTCATGCATTAGTTGATTCTGTGATGCATACATCCTCTCTCTTTGCCACACAAACTGAGTGAGAATAATGTCCGAACAACGACCGTTTTTTGATGATGAGTATGGTGGACGGTACCTCTTGGTTGAACCTGGTGAATTTATGATGGGTGATGATCAAGGCACACGTTCTGAAAAGCCCATTCATCATGTCAAGATCACAGAACCGTTTTTTTGTGGTGAACGACCGGTAACTCAGGCTCATTGGCAGACCATCATGGGTGACAATCCCTCAGCTTTTACAGATGGTTGGGCTGCTGGGCTACGTCCTGTAGAACAAGTGTCTTGGGTTGAAGTACATTTTTTTCTTGACAAATACAATCAACTCGATGAAAATACAGAGCGTCTCGGAGTTCGTGGCATCTGGCGTTTACCTTCGGAAGCAGAATGGGAGTATTTAGCGCGTGCGAACACAAACAAGCGTTGGGCTTTTGGCGACAGGGATGGTGATTTGAGCGACTATGGGTGGCATGCAGGTAATTCAGGTGCAAGTACTCGCGAAGTTGGGCAAAAAAAATCGAATCCTTGGGGTTTTTTGGACCTCCATGGCCAAGTTTCGGAATGGTGTGAAGATGCTTTCGAACCAAATTATGACTCCCGTGAAGGCGTTCAGACACCTCGAGAAGGAAAATCACTTCGTCGAATTCATCGTGGCGGTTCATGGTTTACGGAATCCGATTCAACCCGCTGCGCATCACGCGGTTCAGCTCTCATGGACCATCGCAGTGATGGAATCGGCTTCCGGCTTGTTTGGCAACCAATTTAGGCATGTATCGTGGAATTCAGATGGCTATCCTCTACCACAACCCTCTTTGCTCAAAATCCCGACAAGCTCTGGCATTATGTGATGCGTCACCACGTGATGTTTCAGTTCACTTTTATCTCTCTGATCCTCTCGAATATGAGACTCTACTTTCTCTTCTTTCAAGGCTCGAGGGAGAGGTGAGTTCTGCCATACGTTGGAATGATAGCGCATTCAAGGAGTTTGAAAGTTTGAATATCGACCGGATGAGTGTTGAATCAATTGCGAGTTTTCTTTCTGTAAACGGTCATTTGATGGAGCGCCCTTTGCTCGACAACGGACACACTACTCGGATTGGGCGTCCTGTAGAGAATCTGCTAGAATTGCTTCAATAAAATGACTCTCAGCACTTGTCCGAGGCTCTACATCATAGCCAATCTTCTCATCCATCCCTACAAGTTTTTGATGTGTTGGAGTTTGACCGGGCCCTATGTTCCATTTGAGTGAGAATGGTTGGTCGAGGTATGTCACGAGGTTACGTGAGCGTAGGGAATCAATTCCAGATGCAGTTCTGTCAACTGCCGGTGCAATATTTTCATGAAATATCTCGTCCATAGCCTCACAGATTGACTGGAACTCTCTTGATCCATCACACAATTCCCAGAGCATACTGTTCATTGTATCGAGGGGTCTTCTTACTTCTCGTGGTGCGCGAAACAGTTTCGCTAAAACTCTCTCAAAGCGTGTAAATCGTTTTTCGATGCGAAGAACAACATTCTTCCCAGTAATTCCATCTTCATCAATATGAGGTCCTATCTCACCTAGTCGAGCCCACCACACAGGTAAACGACAGGGATACGTCCCTGAATATTTGTGGTCATTTGAATCGGCGAGTTCCATAGTGATTCCTCAAAATTGTGTGAATGTCCAAATGACCATGGTTGACATTGCTGCTACACCCGTGAAAGCGACAAGTCGAGTTGCTTCAACTCGTTCAGTGAAATTACGCAGAAACCATGTCCCTACTCCGCAAACAGCAATGACAAGCCAAAGCAAGTACCATGCTGGAGGATATGCACCGGAGTCCATATTCATGCCTCTTGAATCGAGTCCCTTACTGTTTCGTATCGAGATATTGCTGACCATAGTATTGCCATTG